>ENA-ORXI01000902-ORXI01000902.1-sediment-metagenome-genome-assembly--contig:-NODE-902-length-24128-cov-44.889610_pt1 | contig 24128 bp, 18 predicted proteins | sample MGYA00237861_ERZ511468 | MGnify/ENA primary metagenome ERZ511468 (study PRJEB26299, sample SAMN06266213) | sediment metagenome | isolation source: Hudson Canyon methane seep mesocosm | place...
CGTCCAGAAACGGTTAACTCACAAAAACAAGGACTGTTGCTGGAAGAATATAAATTACTGGACAGTGCAGATATTGCGGCAACGGGTCATGCTGTCGGTGGGAAAATTGCGCAGGGTGTGGCGCATGTGATTAGTAGTACGGCGCATTTATCGGAATTTAAAGCCGGTGAAGTGCTGGTCGCAGATACCACCTCGCCAGATTGGGAGCCGATTATGAAAATTGCCTCGGCAATTGTCACCAACCGGGGGGGGCGTACCTGTCATGCTGCGATTATTGCCCGAGAATTGGGGATTCCTGCAGTTATTGGTTGTGATAATGCCACCGCGCAAATTAAAAGCGGTGAACAACTGACCATTTCTTGTGCGACAGGCGATACAGGTCTTGTTTATCGTGGTGAGCTTGCTTTCCATGTTGAGCGGACTGACTTAGCTGAATTACCTCGCCCGAAAACACAGTTAATGTTGAATTTAGGTAATCCTGATTTAGCCTTTAAAAGCAGCTTCTTGCCCAATGATGGGGTGGGTTTAGCGCGCATGGAATTTATTATTACTGAATATATTAAAGTGCATCCGATGGCTTTACTGTATCCAGAAAAAGTGGTCAGTGATAAAGAGCGTCAAGCAATAGCTGAGTTAGTGCAGGGTTATAACAGCCCAACGGATTATTTTGTACAGCGCTTATCCGAAGGCGTTGGTACGATTGCGGCAGCGTTTTACCCAAAACCTGTTGTTGTACGGATGTCTGATTTCAAGAGTAATGAATATGCATCGTTATTAGGCGGCAGTGGTTTTGAAGCGAACGAAGAAAATCCTATGATTGGCTTTCGTGGCGCTTCGCGGTATACGCATCCTGCTTATCAAGAAGGGTTTGAGCTGGAGTGCGCGGCGATGAAACGCGTGCGTGATGACATGGGTTTGGATAATGTTATTTTAATGATTCCTTTTTGTCGGCGTATTGATGAGGGCGAGCGGGTTTTAGCCAAAATGGCAGCGTGTGGCCTACAGCGAGGTGAAAACGGTCTAAAAATTTATGTGATGTGTGAAATACCTAATAATGTAATTCAGGTTGATGAATTTGCTAAGTTATTCGATGGCTTTTCGATTGGATCGAATGATTTAACGCAATTAACCTTAGGGGTAGATCGAGATTCACAAATTGTTGCGTTTGATTTTGATGAGCGTGACCCAGGTGTTAAAGCGTTTCTTAAAATGGCTGTTGATGGCGCAAAGCGTAATGGTCGGCATTCGGGAATTTGTGGGCAAGCCCCTTCAGATTATCCGGAAATGGCAGAATTTTTAGTTGAGTGTGGTATTGAGTCTATGAGCTTAACGCCAGATACGATTATTAAAACGACGATAAATATTTTAGAGGTGGAAAAGCGTTTGGCTGAGTAGGGCGTTTGTTGGGTTATTTTGGCGTATATACCCAAGCTACTTGAAGATGCAGGACTCTCTTGCCCGGGCTTGCAAGTAGATTCCTGCTAGAGGCATGCAGGAATGAGGGGGAGTTAAATGCTTCTTTTATTCAAGTCTCTTTAATTTCTATCTATAGAATTTTAAAAGCAAAGAAAAAGAAGCTATTTAAAAGCTCCTCACCCAACCCTCTCCAGCAAGAGAGGGCTTAAGTCAACAGCATTGTGCCCCTAGCCCCCCCCCAAAAAAAACCAATGGAGATAGGCTCGAACTGATTGCACTGACATGATGAATTATTCATCACGTAATATTTTAATTTACGATTAGCTCATTTCAATTAGCATAATGGCGGCTTGTTTCGCTTGTTCTGCAGCACCTGACTGGCGTTTCATTTGCTCGGATACAAGAGCACCTTTGATGAGTAGGCTTAGCTGGAATGCTATGTTGTCTGGGTTTTTTAATTGGCTCTCTGTTGCCAAATTAGTAATATAGTGACGGAAGTTATCATAAAACTCTGCGGAGACTTGATGCACAGGACCTGTTTCTTGTGGAAACTCAGCGGTAGCATTAATCAAAGCACAGCCTCTAAATTCAGGAGCCGTCATTAATTCATTGATAACGTCAAACATAGCTAATAATTTAGCTTTGGGCTGGTCGGCTTTTGCTTCAACCTGAGCAATAAACCAGGTGCGAAAATTTTCAGTATGTTGGCGTAAAACAGCCACAATCAAATCATCTTTAGAGGGAAAGTACCTATAAAGAGTCATTTTAGTAGTCTTTGCTGCTTTAGCTATTGCATCCACCCCAGTTGCTCTAATTCCTTGACTATAAAAGAGTTCAGATGCAGCACTTAGAATTTTTTCCTGTAAGTTTTGCGACATAAAATAGGTAGTTAATGATTTAAAAAAATATTTTAGTATACCGACTGGTATATTTCAAGATTCTTAATGATGGTAGTCGATATTTTGGGCGTTATTTTTTGAAAGTCTTGAGTCATAAAGAACTATTTTTTTAAAATAATATTGCAGTATACCGATCGGTATACTAAAATGCCTTTAACGATACTGATCGGTATAGTTTATCTGTTTTTTTAATGTTTTAATTTTTTTGTTTTTAAAAGCCCTCTCCGAAGGGAGAGGGTTGGGTGAGGGGAGATAGAAAGCATGTTGTCAGTATCGCTTTCATGTTTTTGTAAGTAGTTAAGAGTCGCTGAAAAAACTTATTTTAATGTCTCAATGAGGTATAGCACTCAATTACTCCCTCTCCTGCTGGAGAGGGCAGGGGTGAGGAGAATAAAATCAGGCACTTATCTATATTTCCCCTCATCCAACCTTCTCCCTCTGGAGAAGGCTTTAAGACTTGTGTAGATACCTATGCCAGCAAGGGAGGGCTTTAAGAGACCATTTGTTTTTCCACACTTAACGGTAACAGAGACTAATAATTTGTAGTTGGAAAAATACGATGTAAGGAGTGCCTTATTTATGCGACTCATTTGTATGATAAAAATAATGGGATTGCTTAGATGCTCTCATTTTGTTTAGGAGAAAAACAATGACAAAAATTCTAGCTTATACTTTATTAAGCTTAGTTCTTTTTACTGTGAAAGCTGTAGCGGCAGAGCCGCTAAGTACGATAGAGTCTACTAATACAGATTTACAAATGTGTAAAGTTGATGCAGTTGGATACATAGCAAAAATTTCTGGAAAAATACCATTGTCTAAAGTTAAAGATGATAGTTCAGTTTCATTAGAGTATTTAAATTTAACGGTAAAAAATGATTATATTAAAATGACAGATGCGGTTTCTCAGCATGTTGCAGTCAATGTAGCGATGTCCTTATTCAGTTTTGATTCTGGGAGCCTTTCTGCTGAAAATATTGTGTCTCATATTTCGATGGGAATTCAGCCTTTTTTGCCTTTTAGTTTTGCGAATGGTGTGGAAATTACCAGTGCAAAAGCAAAAGGCAGTACGATTGTTTACAGAACTAAAATACCTATTAGTAAAACACATCAGCAAGCAGAGTCACTTGCATTAGCTGGCCGAGTTTCTACAGTCGCTTCTGTGTGTAGTGATGCAGCAATGGTTGATGATTTATTAAAGCGCCATATTGTTATTCAATATGATTATTTTGATTCAAAAGGGAATTTTATGAGTTCATTCACAATTAATGGTAACCAGGCTGCGTAGAACATTTAAAGTAAATAGCGGAGGTATTAGTGATTGGCTAGTACTACTTGAAATGTTAAGTTAATTTTGAGTGGCTACTTATCTCCCTGCCGGTATCGTTTGGTTTATATAACAAGGTTTTGTTTTGTAGGGTTTGGCGCAGGTTCTGCTCTATTGCTTATGTCATTTCATCTACTTTTGTTACTTTATGGCTAATAGATAACTAAGCATGGCAATTACCTGAGATGTAAAGAATAACTCAATTTTTTGAAAATTTTATAGGATTTAATAGCATGAGTACTACTTTAGTTGAAACCGAAGCACAGAAAGGTTTGTTTAGTCCCTTGAAAATAGGTAACTTCCAAGTAAAAAATCGTATAGTCATGGCGCCTTTAACACGCTGTAGATCTGATGATAATAATGTGCCTATGGATATGAACCGTATTTATTATCAACAACGAGCAACCGCAGGGATGATTATTACAGAGGGTACACAAATCTCCCCTCAAGGAGCTGGGTACCCAAATACTCCAGGGATTTATAATGAAGAACAAGTACAGGCTTGGAAAAAAATTACTGATGCCGTTCATGAAAAAGGTGGGCGTATTTTTATACAACTATGGCATGTTGGAAGGGTTAGTTACCCAGGAATTCAGCCAGGTGAAGCGCCATCACTTGCACCATCAGCAATAAAAGCAGACGGCGCCTATGTGCAGCCGAGGGCTTTAGAGTTAGATGAAATTGATAAGATTGTTGATGAATATAGGGTTGCTGCTATCAATGCTATGTCAGCAGGGTTTGATGGTGTTGAAGTACATGCAGCAAATGGTTATTTGATTGATCAATTTTTACGTGATTGCAGTAACCAACGTACTGATCGGTATGGTGGAAGTTATGAAAATAGAACACGCTTTTTATTGCAAGTGTTGGGTGCGGTAATTGAAGAGTGTGGAAGTGCTCGTGTCGGCGTGCGTCTATCACCTATTAATAGGTTTAATAGTATGTCGGACTCTAATCCAGAGGCATTGTTTAGCTATGTTGTCGAACAGTTAAACCCTTTAAATCTTGCTTATTTACATATGGTTGAAGGGCAGATTCATGATGACAGTGAAGCGCAGGCTGATGTAGCCTTTGATCCTAAGCATTTGCGTGAAATTTACCAAGGTATGTACATGGCTAATTTGGGTTATAACAAAGCAACAGCAAATGCTGCCATTCAAACGGAAAAAGCCGACCTAGTCTCGTTTGGGGATTTATTTATTTCCAACCCTGACTTACCAGAGCGTTTTTTACGCAATACAGAGCTTAATAAAACTGACCTTGAGACACGTTATGGAGGGGATGAGAAAGGCTATATTGATTACCCGCTAATTAACGGTTGATCGGATTTGTTTTGAGTAAAGAGGGTTGTAGCTACCCGCTTGGGTATATTGATTGATGTGGAATTTTTGTTTGCTTTCAGAGAAAGGTAAATTAGTTTTTATGCTTCCTAATTGGTAAAACAATTCATCAGAATAACCGTTAGCGTATATCCGGTAGTCAAAAATATTACGTGTTCCGTTTATTTTTTGAAAATCTTTGACTATGCTGGTGAAGCAGTTCTGGGTCATCGTGTTATAAAATTCAGGCTGTTTTTGTATGGAATTAATACGCTCAATAACGATAGAAAAAAAGGATGTAATAAATTGTTTTGGCGTGTTGGTAGGGTATAAATATACCTGTTCTTTGCGAAAATTTGTTCTTAATTGTAAAACATCTTTTTCAGTAGCCAGTACATAAATAAGTTCAAACTGATTATATAAGCCAGAAAATCCGCCGTACTCTTCTCCTTTTTGGTTGCGTACTTCAACTGAAACAGCTAAGTGCTCGCCATTTTCAAAGCCAAAGCTAAAAATACTGTGTGCAATCGCTTCGTTCCCGTCCCAATAAGAGAGGGCATAATCTAGTTGGTTTAGCTTGCTTAAATCATAAGTTTTATCGATGTATTGAACTCTGTAGTCTGTTTCTGTTTGATAAACAAAGTCTCTTATATTGTGAATATGAACTTGGTTATTATCAATCGTTGCCCAAGGTAACTGGCTAACACTATCAGCCCAGTTTTTTTCATGTGTAGGGGTTACTTGCTGCCAAGCCACTAGAACAATAAAAAAGATACTGAGTGTTAATGTGCGGCTTGTTTTTTTATATTTAGGCGTTACTAACAGTAATGTCAGGATAAGCGCATAAGTAATAGCGAGAGCTAAATTAAAGTTATGCTCAGAAAAAACTTTAAGAAAATAAACGGCTGGAATACTCCATAATCCATAGGAGATGGCAAATAGATAGTATAAAAAAACGGATAATTTTAGAACTATAGTTGCCATAGATTCAGACGCTATTTTTGCTAGTAAGAGTTAAGGGTAAAAATGAGCCATCCCCCGCTCAATATTGCGGGGGTGACTAGGCAGTGTAGGGTATTTTAAATTTTGAATTGCCTAACGGCGGTACGTAGTTGTTCGGCTAAATCCATTAATTGCTGGCTAGATTCAGAAGTCTCATGAGCACCTTGCGCTGTTTGACTAGACACATTACTAATATTATTAATATTGCGTTTGATTTCTTCAGTGGTGGAACTCTGCTGTCCTGAAGCAGTGACAATTTGTGTATTCATACTATTGATCATATCAATTTTTTCATTGATACGAGTTAATGCATCACCTGCAGAGGCCGCTTGTTCAACACTTGCTGTTGCTTGGCGTTGTCCTTGCTCCATGACTTGAGCTGCAGTTTTCGCACGTGCTTGAAGGCGTTCGATGGTTTGGCGAATTTCTTCAGTGGAGTTTTGTGTGCGACTGGCTAAGGTTCTCACTTCATCAGCAACGACAGCAAAACCTCGCCCTTGTTCACCCGCTCTTGCTGCCTCAATAGCTGCATTTAATGCGAGTAAATTAGTTTGTTCTGCAATGCCTTGAATCACACCTAAAACTTGGCCAATACTCTCACTATCTGATTCTAGCTCATGAATGACTTGAGATGCGCGCTCTACCTCGGAGGCTAGTGAGTTAATTGTAGAAACTGCTTGGCTAACAATGGTACTTCCTTCTGATGCCTCACTATTTGCTGAATCTGCAGTTTGTGATGCATTTAATGCGTGCTCAGATACATTGCTAACGGTAGTAGACATTTGCTCCATGGCATAAGCAACTTGGTTGGTTTCTGTTTGCTGTTGCTGTACATCCTGTTCAGTTTTTTGCGTAATGGTTGAAAGCTGTTTCGAAGAGTTGGCGAGTTGCTCACTAATACCATTTATTTGATAAATAGTTTTACCAATTTTTTTAACAAAGCTATTAAAGCTAGCGGCGACCCAAGCAAATTCAGTTTTACCTTGAATATCTAGGCGTGATGTTAAGTCTCCATCACCACTAGAAATATTTTGTAGTTTTAGGGCTAAATCAGTTAAAGGAGAAATAATAATATTATTAATTAAAAAATATAAACCAAGCATCAAGATGATTAAGGCGACAACTGTAAAACCTACTCGCTTGAGCATGGATTGAGCTAGTTCATCGTAGGCTGTTTTTAAAGGGGTAATAATTTCAAAAGCACCGTGTAAATCCCCTGCATGTTTATTTTCCATAGGGTAGCCAAGAATATCGACTCCTCGGTCATTTGCCCATAAAGTTTGCGAACTAGAAGGTGATCCATGGCAAATTTCACACTGAGTACTTAAAACAACAGGACGGAAGTAATGAACGGTATCACTTTTCTCGTTGATATAACTATATTCAGTAGCTTGTGAGTTTTGTTGGAAATAGTTTAGAGCTTCTTGCTCTTTAGCATTAGCTTCGTTTTTAGGGTTTCGTGCATTAATAATAGGGGCTTTAAAACTGAAATTACCTTCTTTAGCCTTAGATTGAACAATCTGCCAAGAGGTGGCTACTGGTATGGTGGACAGAATTTTTGTAAGTCGTTCACTTGGGTTGCTAAGTGTATTGTAATGATTTAATTGTTGTGTAGTGAAAACACCATCATCCCATTTTTTTATCATATTTTTACGTACTGATTCAGCAACCAGTAGTAAGCTTTTAGCTTGTTCTGTTTTTTGCGTAATGATGTCTTGTTTGTCGTTTTGGTAGATGAAGAGCAGCGAAGCAGTCGAGATAATGATTAAAAAGAGGAGAGTACTTAAAATAACTTTTGTACCGATTGAATGCCAATTCATAAGAATTTACCTTTAAATTTTTATTTTTTTGTTTATAGCGACACTTTGAGGGGAAGCTAAAGTTTTATGCGGTTATTGTCACTAAATAACTATAAACAATTGGTTTATCTTATTAATAAGATAAGCATTTTGCTTAAGTAAAGACTATAAGATACCATAGCTCGTTTTCAGACATTTAAAAAAAATTACGAAATATGGGCATCCAGGATAATTTTGAGCAACTCCCTTTAAAGGACTTTACTGAAAAAGCGTACTTAGATTATTCAATGTACGTTATTTTAGATCGGGCGTTGCCACATATTGGTGATGGTTTGAAGCCAGTGCAACGGCGTATTATTTATGCAATGTCCGAGTTAGGGCTAAGTGCTGTATCTAAGCATAAAAAATCTGCACGTACGGTTGGGGATGTTTTAGGTAAGTATCACCCGCATGGTGACTCTGCGTGTTATGAAGCCATGGTGCTAATGGCGCAGAATTTTTCATACCGCTATCCCTTAGTTGATGGGCAAGGTAACTGGGGCTCCCCCGACGATCCTAAGTCTTTTGCAGCGATGCGTTATACGGAATCTCGACTCACTGCTTATGCACAAACTTTACTAAGTGAGTTAGGGCAAGGAACGGTTGAATGGAATGACAATTTTGATGGGACTTTAAAAGAGCCAGCCATATTACCTGATCGATTACCTAATATTATATTAAACGGCACGATGGGTATTGCCGTAGGTATGGCGACTGATATTCCTCCGCATAATTTAAGAGAGGTTGCTAATGCTTGTGTTCATTTATTAGATGAACCTGAAGCCTCTTTGGACGATTTATTTAAGTTTGTTCAAGGCCCTGATTATCCTACTGATGCTGAAATTATTAGTTCACGTGATGATATACAAAAAATGTATGTTAGTGGTCACGGCTCTATTCGTATGCGCGCTAAATATGAGCTAGAAGAACATAATATTATTATTACTGCACTACCGCATCAAGTATCGGGTGCAAAATTGCTAGAGCAAATTGCCGCTCAGATGCAGGCAAAAAAATTACCCATGATTGAAGATTTAAGGGATGAATCTGATCATGAGAATCCTACGCGATTGGTGGTTATGCCTAAATCAAAGCGTGCGGATGTGGATACGATTATGTCGCATTTATTTGCGACCACTGATTTAGAAAAGAATTACCGCGTTAATATGAATATGATCGGCTTAAATGGTCGACCAAAAGTCAAAGGTTTGCGTGAGATTCTAGTTGAATGGCTGAGCTTTCGTATAGAAACCGTGCGTAAGCGGTTACAGTATAGATTAGATAAAGTATTAGCTCGCTTGCATATATTAGAGGGGCTTTTAATTGCCTTTTTAAATATTGATGAAGTGATTGCGATTATTCGTAGTGAAGATAAACCCAAACCTGTTTTAATGGAAAGGTTTGGTATTTCTGATATTCAAGCAGAAGCGGTTTTAGAGTTAAAGTTACGTCACCTTGCCAAGTTAGAAGAAATGGCGATTAGAGGTGAGCAGGCAGAATTAGAAAAAGAACGTGATCATTTGCAAAAAATATTAGGTTCGCAACGTTTATTAAATCGTTTAGTTAGAAAAGAAATTTTAGCTGATGCAGATAAGTACGGGGATGATCGACGCTCTTTAATTGTTGAGCGAGGTACAGCGCAAGCATTAAGTGCTACAGCATTAATAAGTAATGAACCTGTGACTGTGGTGTTATCACAAAAAGGCTGGATACGCGCTGCAAAAGGACATGAGGTAGAGCCGGAAGGTTTAAATTATCGCTCGGGTGATGCTTATTTAAGTTCTGTTTTAGGGCGAACGACTCACCCTGTTTTTATTTTAGATTCTACTGGGCGGTTTTATGTGACCACGACACATGATTTACCTTCAGCACGTAGTCAAGGTGAGCCACTGACAGGGCGCTTAAAACCTCCCGCAGGTTCAATTTTTACTCAGTTATTAACTGGTAGTGATGAAGACTGGTGGTTAATGAGTAGTGATGCAGGCTATGGATTTAGAGTGCAATTAAAAGACTGTATATCTAAAAATAAGGCGGGAAAAGCGGTTGTAACGTTGCCTAAAGGCGCGCAACTTCTTGCGCCTGTACAAATTCACAATAGTACTGATTTAATTGCAGTGGCGACTTTACAAGGTCGATTATTAGTATTTCCAACAGCAGCTTTACCGGCGTTAGCAAAAGGTAAAGGTAATAAATTGATTCAGATTCCTGCCGCTGATTTAAGTTCTGGAGTTGATAAGGTGGTTGCCGTTGCTGTGATTGCAGAGGGCGCTAACTTAAAAGTGCTCTCAGGTAAGCGCAAGCTTACTTTGAAACCGGCAGATTTAGAGACTTATCAGGGTGTGAGAGCTAAACGAGGTTATGGTTTGCCAAGAGGTTTTCAGCGTGTTGATGACCTGATGAGTGTTGATTAAACGATGGCAGAAAAGAAGAAGCCTAGTCAGCGTAGGCAAACTAAAGCTAAGGCAAAACCTAAGAAAAAAAACTCATTGTCAAAGAGTTTATGGTTGCGTTTGAAAAAGCCATTACTGATTGCTTCGGCAATTTCTATTTTTATCTTAGCGTGTTACGTAGGCTATTTAGATTATACCGTTCGGAAGCAGTTTGAAGGCAAGCGCTGGTCAATTCCGGCGCGTGTTTATGCGAGCCCAGTTGAGCTTTATGCGGGTTTAGCTATGAACGCAAAGCAGTTGCTAACGCATTTACAGGCTTTGCATTATCGTTCGGATCGTAAGCTATCGTCACAAGCGACCTACTTTGAAAAGTCAGCTTACATCAGTTTAAAAACACGGCAGTTTATTTTTTCTGATAAAGAGCAGGTTTCACAACATATTCGTATTTCTTTTTCACAGTCTGAAATTCGTGCCATTATTGATGTCACTACAGGAAGGGAACTTGCTGTGGTACGTCTTGATCCCGTGCAAATTGGTAGCTTTTATCCTGCTCATAAAGAAGACAGGGTTTTAGTAAGGTTAGATGAGGTGCCTGAAACTTTAGTGCAAGGTTTGTTGGCAACAGAAGATCGTGATTTTTATAAGCATATAGGCATTTCCTTTAAGGGCATTGCGCGAGCTATGTGGCAGAATTTACGTGCCGGTGGTTTTGTGCAAGGCGGGAGTACTATTACTCAGCAGCTGGTTAAGAATTTTTATTTAACGCCTGAGCGCAGTTTAACCCGAAAAATCAATGAAGCTTTGATGGCTTTAATTTTAGAGTTTCGTTATGGCAAAGATGAAATTTTAGAGGCGTATTTAAACGAGGTTTATTTAGGGCAAGATGGTGCGCATGCTGTTCACGGTTTCGGTTTAGCAAGTGAATTTTATTTTTCTAGACCTTTGAATGGCTTACCTTTGTATCAAGTAAGCGCCTTAATTGCGCTAGTCCGCGGCCCTAGCTATTATAATTTGCGTAGAAAGCCTGAGCGCGCTTTGAAGCGCCGCAACTTGGTTTTAAAAGAAATGCTAGCTCAAGGTTTTATTGATGAAACTCAGTATAAAAAAGCAAAACGTAAGCCACTTAAAATAGTGCCTTTTGCACACCGTCCTGCAAACCGTTATCCTGCTTTTATTGATTTAGTTAAGCGTCAATTAGCTGAAGAATATAACGAGTCTGATTTAACTTCTGAAGGGTTGAATGTTTTTACGACCCTCGATACTAAAGTCCAAGATGCTTTGGAGATCAGTGTTACCGAGCAACTTAAGAAAATTGAACGGCGTAAGCGATCCTCTAAATTAGAGACTGCTGCCATTGTCACGCGTAGAGATACCGGGGAAATTGTTGCATTGGCAGGGGGCAGAGATAGTCATGGTGTGGGTTTTAATCGTGCCTTAACAGCCTTACGTCCTATTGGCTCATTGATTAAACCGATCGTTTATTTAACCGCGCTTGAGTATCCAGAGAGATATACTTTAGTGACCCCTATCAGTGATACTACGATAGAAATTAAGGCTGAAAGAGGTAAGGTATGGAAGCCTAAAAATTACGATAAAATTGAGCATGGTGACGTGCCTTTGCATACGGCATTAGCAAAATCTTATAATTTAGCAACGGTACGTATTGGTATGGATATCGGTGTCGGGCGTATTGCTAAAACACTTCGTGAAACAGGTGTGACTCGTGCGATTAATTTGTATCCATCGATGCTTTTAGGTGCTTTAACATTAACGCCTTTTGAAGTCACGCAAATGTATCAAACTTTAGCAGGTGATGGTTTTGCAATGCCATTACGGTCTATTAATTCTGTGGTTGCGCAGGGTGGGGATTTGTTACAACGTTACCCCTTTGTCATTAGACAAGAGCTTGATCCCGCTGCGACTTATTTAACGAATACTGTTTTGCAGGAAGTAATGAGCGATGGAACAGGGCGTTCTACTTATCAAGTTTTACCCAAATCTTTACGTGTTGCAGGTAAAACAGGGACAAGTAATGATTTAAAAGATAGTTGGTTTGCTGGCTATACAGGCGATTATTTGGCTGTTTTTTGGGTCGGGCGTGATGATAATAAATCTGCAGGAATTACGGGTTCTAGTGGTGCGCTAAAATTATGGACTGCTTTGATGTCTAGGGTTGCAACCCTGCCTGTTTTATTAGCAATGCCTGATTCAGTTGAGTCTGTGTGGATTGACCCTGAATCTGGTTTAAAGGCAAATGAGTTATGTGCAGGTGCTGTTCGATTTGATTTTGTACGTGATTCAGGGCCAAAAGAAAATGCGGTTTGTGTTGACTCAACAGTCAATAAAGCAAAAGTTTGGATTAATGATTTTATAAAGGATAATTTTGAATGAAAATAATAGCTTTACTGTTTCTTATGTTGTCAGGTCTTGTGCAGGCAGGACAGTCAGATATCAAGGTATTAGAAAAATTTTTAGCGAAAGCAAGTAACTTCCAAGCGGACTTTACGCAGACTTCACTTGATGAGAAAGGCAAGGCAGGGCAGCAAAGTAAAGGTATTTTTTATTTACAACAGCCCGGTAAATTTCGTTGGAACTACCTAAAGCCTTATGCACAACAAATTGTTTCTAAAGGGGGTAAAGTTTGGTTTTATGATGCTGATTTAGAGCAAGTCATCATTAAAAAAATAGATCAATCCATTGGTGATACACCGGCTTTATTATTGAGTGGTAGCGTCAAACTTAAAGAAAAATTTACGATTAGCAGTGACGGACTTAAAAAGGGGGTTTTATGGTTGAAGTTAACCCCTAAAAATCCTGAAAGTAGTTTTAAGTATATTTTAATTGGTTTAAAAGAAGGGATTCTTTATGGGATGGAGTTAAGTGATAATTTTGGGCAATTAACGCAGATTATGTTCACAAATGTAAAAGTTCCCGCTAAGTTAGATGCCGGTTTATTTGAATTTGTGCCTCCTAAAGGAACGGATATCTTTGAAGGCTAATATTTAGATTTAATAACAATGAGTCAGTCGATAAAACCTCTTGCAGATTTAATGCGCCCCGAATCCTTGGTGGATTATGTAGGGCAGAAGCACCTTTTGCAGGAAGGTAAGCCTTTGTATGAAGCAGTAAGCTCAGGGCGTTTACATTCGATGATTTTTTGGGGCCCGCCAGGCACAGGAAAAACCACCTTGGCACGCATGATTGCCCACCATTCTAATGCTGAGTTTATGGCTATTTCAGCGGTATTAGCTGGAGTTAAAGAAATTCGTGCCGCGGTTGCTTTAGCCAAAACCATAAGAGAGCAAGAGCAGCGATCAAGTATCTTATTTGTTGATGAGGTACACCGGTTTAATAAATCACAACAAGATGCTTTTTTACCGCATGTCGAAGATGGCACTTTTTACTTTTTAGGTGCGACGACTGAAAATCCTTCTTTTGCATTAAATAATGCTTTGTTATCTCGGGCGCGAGTTTATGTTTTAAATGCGTTAAGTGTTGATGAATTGCAGGGGCTGATTAGTCGAGTTTTATCGGATGAAGAAAAAGGCTTTGGTTTGTTAAAGCTAAGGCTATCTGAAACGTTAAGACAGCAATTTGCATTAGCGGCTGATGGTGATGCGCGGCGCTTATTAAATTTATTAGAAATTGCGGTTGAATTAACACAGGCAAAGCAAAGCACTGAGATTACAGAGGCGATTGCTAAAGAAGTTTTAACCGGTGGTGTGCGGCGATTTGATAATCAAGGTGAGGAGTTTTATAACCAAATTTCTGCTTTACATAAGTCGGTGCGTGGCAGCTCGCCCGATGCTGCTTTATATTGGTTTTGTCGTATGATTGACGGCGGTTGTGATCCGTTATATTTAGCGCGACGTATTGTGCGTATTGCTTCTGAAGATATTGGTAATGCTGACCCGCGGGCACTGCAATTGTGTATGAATGCTTGGGAAACGCAAGAGCGATTAGGTAGTCCGGAAGGTGAATTAGCTTTGGCGCAGGCATTAGTTTATATGGCATGCGCACCTAAAAGTAATGCAGTTTATATGGCTTTTAATTCTGCAATGCAGGTAGCTAAACAAAGCGGAAGCTTACCTGTCCCTAACCATTTACGTAATGCACCCACGAAATTAATGAAATCATTAGATTATGGGAAAGAATACCGCTATGCTCATTCTGAACCTGATGCTTATGCAGCTGGGGAAAACTACTTTCCTGAGCAGTTAGAAGAAATTCAATTTTATCAGCCTGTTGCTCGTGGCTTAGAAATTAAAATCTCAGAAAAATTAAAATATTTGCGAGAATTAGATAGAATAGCGGGCAAGAATTAAAATAAAGCTTTAAGAAGTTACCATTAATAAAAAACGCATTTACATAAAAATAAAGATAACGCTATGGACTTAAATTTTCTTGATTTTGAACAACCGATTGCTGAGTTAGACGCAAAAATTGAAGAACTACGCCGAGTGCAGTCGGAAAATGATATAGATATTTCTTCTGCTTTAGAAGATTTAGAAGCTAAAAGTGAGGCAATGACTGAGGAAATCTTTAAAGATTTAAGTGATTGGCAAATCTCACAATTATCTCGTCACCCTGGTCGTCCTTATACTTTAGATTATATTGATGCCATGTTTACGGATTTTCATGAGCTGCATGGTGATCGTGCTTATGCTGATGATCAGGCACTTATCTGTGGCCTAGCTAAATTACATGGTCAAGCTGTTGTTGTTATTGGGCATCAAAAAGGCCGTGACACAAAAGAAAAAATTAAACGTAATTTTGGTATGCCTCGTCCAGAAGGCTACCGTAAAGCATTGCGTGTTATGAAATTAGCTGAGCGATTTAAGTTGCCCATAATTTGTCTTATTGACACACCGGGGGCATATCCAGGAATTGGTGCGGAAGAGCGCGGTCAAAGTGAAGCGATTGCACGTAACTTATTTGAAATGGCCAAGCTAGAAACACCAATTGTTTGTACTGTTATTGGTGAAGGTGGTTCGGGGGGTGCTTTAGCGATTGGGGTAGGTGATTGTTTAATTATGTTGGAATACAGTACTTACTCTGTCATTTCTCCAGAAGGTTGTGCATCTATTTTATGGAAGAGTGCAGATAAAGCTAAATTAGCGGCAGAAGCGATGGGGATTACTTCTGATAGAGTCAGAGAGCAGGGATTTTTAGATGAAGTAGTGAGAGAGCCTGTTGGTGGCGCGCATAGGGATTTTAAAGTAGCCGCCGAAAATCTTCAGGAAGCTTTATTTCGTCATATTAAAGAATTGCGTCATGAGAGCATGGAAGACTTATTAGAAAAACGTTATCAGCGTATTATGTCTTATGGTGCATTTTCGGATGATGCTAAGTAGGCAAGCATTATTTTTATATTACAATTTTAGGTAGGATGGGTAGAGCATTTTTTGCGAAACCCATCGTTACTTGTGATATTGATGGGTTTCATTGCGTGCCTAAAAAGCAGGCACTTCACTCTACCTATCCTGCAAAATAGTTAAGTACACATAAGTACGGAATATGTTACAAAACTTTATATAAGCTCAAGACTTAATTATAAAAGTTCCTTTTCTTTTTAAATGATTTGTTAATCGTTTTCGTTCAACTGGTTTCAATATGAAACTTACCTCGCCTTTTATTGCAACGCAGCTTGCTTGCTTCTATGAGAAACATCGCTTTATTGTCGCTTACAGTGGCGGTATAGATTCTCATGTTCTATTGCATTTACTTGCAAGCGTTCCTGAATTAAAAAATAAAATAACGGCTATTTATGTGCATCATGGCCTACAAGCCTGTGCAGATGATTGGGCGGTGCATTGTCAGCAATGTGCACAAGCTTTAGCAGTTGATTTTCAGGCTATTAAAGTTAATGCTAAGGCAAAACAAGGGCAAAGTCCTGAAGAAGCCGCACGTAATGCTCGCTACCAAGCCTTTAAAGATATTGTTCAAGAAAATGATGTGCTGTTGTTTGCCCAGCATCGTAATGATCAGTTAGAAACTGTTTTATTGCAGTTGTTTCGAGGGGCGGGTTTAAAAGGTTTATCGGGTATGCCTGAAAATATTGTTTTTTCTAAAGGGCAGTTACTGAGGCCCTTATTAGATGTTAGTCAGGATGAGATTAAGCAATACGCGAATCAGCACCAGTTACAGTGGGTTGAAGACCCTAGTAATCAGGATATAAGCTTTGACCGTAATTTTTTGCGGAATGAGATTATTCCATTATTAGAGCAGCGTTGGCCTAGTCTTGATAAAACGGTGGCGCGCGTGGCCGGCCATTGTGCTGAGGCGCAATCAGAATTATCTGCTAGTGCAAAAGATAAAATGTTGAAGCTTTATGATAAAGAAACGCAAAGTTTATCAGTACTAGGTTTATTAGAGTATGAGAAGAAAGCTCAGCAGTGGGTTTTGCGTGAATGGTTTGCTTATCAAAGTTTACGTATGCCTTCAGTTAAAGTATTAACAGCTATTTTTACTGATATTTTACATGCCCGTCCAGAAGCAAATCCGGTTGTACAGTTTGGAGGGTATACGGTTCGGCGTTATCGAAATAATTTATATTGTGTTGCTGAACAATTGCCCGTTGATTTTCAACAAACGTTTTTATGGTTAGATGCAAAGCCAAATTTACAATTAAGTAATAATGGTTTTTTAAGTGCTGAGCCAGCAGCTCAGGGTATCAATCGTGCTTTGTGGAAAGGTGGCTCTGTTGAAGTGAGGTATCGCCAAGGAGGCGAGAAAATTGCACTTAATAATAGGGAAGGTAGGCATAGTTTAAAGAAGCTATTTCAAGAGTCTGGAATTCTGCCGTGGTTGCGGGATAGGCTTCCTATTATTTATATTGATGGTCAAATTGCTGCCATTGCAGATTTATGGGTGGCAAAAGAGTTTATTGGGCGCGATGGGGAGGCCTGTATAAAGCTAAATTGGCAGGAAATTACGAGTGAATTAAAAATATAAGTGTCACGTTATTTTTGTCGGTGTTTTTGAGTGAAATCTATTAATAAATTTACGTATTATTTATGGACTACACAAGCGTGTTTAGCGTGCTAAAATAACCGGATTAATTTTTTCCTTTATTTTTATCTTTATCTTTTTAGTCAATGACAAAATTTATATTTATTACTGGTGGTGTGGTTTCCTCTCTTGGTAAAGGGATCGCAGCGTCTTCTTTAGCGGCTATTTTAGAAGCTCGCGGCTTAAATGTCACAATGACAAAGCTGGATCCATATATTAATGTTGATCCAGGTACGATGAGCCCGTTTCAACATGGTGAGGTTTTTGTTACTGAGGATGGTGCAGAGACAGATTTAGATTTAGGGCATTATGAGCGTTTCTTAAGTACTCGTTTAACCAAGAAAAATAACTTTACGACAGGGCAGGTTTATGAAAGCGTCCTACGTAAAGAGCGTAAAGGCGAATATTTAGGCGCAACGGTTCAGGTTATTCCTCATATTACTAATGAAATGAAACGCCGTGTTTATGCGAGTGCGGATGAAAATAATGATGTTGCCATTATTGAAGTGGGTGGCACGGTTGGTGATATTGAGTCTCTTCCTTTCTTGGAAACCATTCGTCAAATTGGTGTTGAATTAGGGCGTGATCGCGTGCTGTTTATTCATTTAACATTAGTTCCTTATATTAAAACTGCTGGGGAAATTAAGACTAAACCTACGCAGCATTCAGTTAAAGAATTACGTACCATTGGTATTCAACCTGATATTTTAATCTGTCGTTCTGAAATGCGAATTCCTGCTGCAGAGCGTCATAAAATTGCTTTATTTACCAATGTTCCAGAAAAATCAGTTATATCTGCTTTAGACGCCGATACGATTTACCGTATCCCACTGTTACTTAATGAACAGGGTTTAGATGATATTGTTGTTGATCAATTACGCTTAGATGTTCCGCCGGCTGACCTGTCAGAGTGGGAAGCGGTTGTTGATGGTTTAACACACCCAACAGACTCAGTGACCATTGCGATTGTTGGTAAATACGTTGATCACAGTGATGCTTATAAATCATTAAGTGAAGCTTTAACACATGCGGGCATTAAGACACGTAACACAGTAAAAATTAAATATATTGATTCTGAGTTAATTGAAAAAGAAGGGGTTACTCAGTTAAAAGACGTTGATGCGATTTTAGTCCCGGGTGGTTTTGGTGAGCGTGGCGTAGAAGGGAAAATTGCTACAGTTCGTTTTGCACGTGAGAATAAAGTGCCTTATCTAGGGATTTGTTTGGGAATGCAATCAGCTGTTATTGAATTTGCACGTAATGTTGCAGGTTTAGAAGGCGCGCATAGTACTGAATTTTTGCCTAACAGTCCACACCCCGTTATTGGGTTGATTACTGAGTGGAAAGATCATGAAGGTCAGACTGAAACGCGTGATGAAAATTCTGATTTAGGTGGCACGATGCGCTTAGGTGCACAAAAATGTCAGATTCAGTCGGATTCATTAATTTTTGAAATGTATCAAAAAGATGTGATTACTGAGCGTCACCGTCATCGTTATGAGTTTAATAATAATTACTTAGAGCCTTTAGAAAAATCAGGTTTAAAATTTTCAGGTAAATCAATTGATGGGCGTTTAGTTGAAGTGGTTGAAGTCGTTGATCACCCTTGGTTTCTTGCTTGCCAATTTCACCCAGAATTTACTTCAACACCTCGTAATGGTCATCCTTTATTTTCTGGATTTATCAGTGCGGCCGTTAAACAAAAACAAGGTAAATAGTGATGAAGTTATGTGATTTTGAAGTCGGTTTAGATAAGCCCCTATTTTTAATTGCCGGTACTTGCGTTATTGAAAGTGAGCAAATGGCGATTGATACAGCTGCAACTCTTAAAGAGTTATGTGCAAAGTTAAAAATCCCTTTTATTTACAAGTCTTCATTTGATAAAGCAAATCGTTCTTCGCATAAAAGTTATCGTGGCCCAGGTGTAGAAGAAGGCTTAAAGATTTTAGAAAAAGTTAAACAGCAAGTAGGTGTGCCTGTTTTAACTGATGTGCATGAAGATACGCCTTTAGCTGAGGTTGCTTCGGTTGTTGATGTTATGCAAACCCCTGCTTTTTTATGTCGGCAAACTAACTTTATTCAAGCGGTTGCAAGTCAAGGAATACCGGTCAATATTAAAAAAGGCCAGTTCTCTGCACCATGGGATATGGTGCATGTTGTTGATAAAGCAAAAGCAACAGGAAACCAGCAAATTATGGTGTGTGAGCGTGGCGCATCATTTGGTTACAATAATTTAGTTTCTGATATGCGTTCATTAGCAGAAATGCGTAATACGCGTTGTCCAGTTGTTTATGATGCGACCCATTCAGTGCAATTACCGGGTGGACAGGGTACGTCATCAGGTGGTCAGCGAGAGCATGTACCTGTTTTAGCTAGAGCAGCAGTTGCCGCAGGTATTTCAGGTTTATTTATGGAAACACACCCTGACCCTGAAAAAGCATTAAGTGATGGCCCAAATTCTTGGCCATTACATCGTATGAAAGAATTATTAGAAACACTTTTACTGATTGATCAAGCAGTAAAAGCGCAAGCCCTGATAGAAAATACCTTATAAATATAAAAGAGGAATAAAATGGCCAGAATAGTTGATATTAAAGCAAGAGAAATTTTAGATTCACGTGGTAACCCAACGATTGAAGCTGATGTTATTTTGGCCTCAGGGCGAATCGGCAGTGCAATGGTTCCTTCTGGCGCTTCAACAGGTGAACGTGAAGCCATTGAATTACGTGATGGCGATAAAGATAGATATTTAGGAAAAGGTGTTTTAAAAGCAGTTGAATTTGTAAACACTGAAATCCGTGATGCTGTTATTGGAATGGATGCCTCTGATCAAGCAGGGCTTGATAAAAAAATGATGGAATTAGACGGTACTGATAACAAAGGCCGTATTGGTGCAAATGCCATTCTAGGTGTTTCTATGGCAGCGGCTCGCGCTTCAGCAGAAGAGGCATGTGTACCTTTATATCGCCACTTAAATACCAGCGGTGAATTCATTATGCCAGTACCGATGATGAATATTATCAATGGGGGCTCTCACGCAGATAACAGTGTTGATTTGCAAGAGTTTATGATTTTACCTGTAGGTGCACCTTCTTTTAAAGAAGCAATTCGTTACGGTGCTGAAGTTTTTCATAATCTAGCTAAAGTATTAAAAGCTAAAGGCTTAGCAACAACAGTTGGTGACGAGGGTGGCTTTGCACCTAATTTATCTTCTAACGAAGAAGCCATTGAAGTTATTTTAGAGGCGATTAAATTAGCGGGCTATAAAGCGGGTGAAGATATTTACCTTGGTTTAGACGCAGCGGCCTCTGAATTTTATAAGGATGGTAATTATGAATTAAGTTCAGAAGGTAAAACTCTGAATGCTGTTCAAATGACTGATTTCTTTGCTGATTGGGTAGATAGATATCCAATTATCTCAATTGAAGATGGCTTATATGAAAATGACTGGGAAGGATGGAAAGGCTTAACGGATAAAGTTGGCGATAAAATTCAGCTGGTGGGTGATGATTTATTCGTAACTGATCCTGCAACTTTACGTGATGGTATTGCTAAAGGCGTTGCTAATTCTATTTTAATTAAAGTTAATCAAATCGGTACTTTAACTGAAACTTTTGAAGCGATTAATGCCGCTCATGAAGCAGGATATACAGCCGTTGTTTCACATCGTTCGGGAGAAACGGAAGATACAACAATTGCAGATATTTGTGTTGCTATGGGTACAGGTCAAATTAAGACAGGTTCATTAAGCCGCTCTGACCGTATTGCTAAATACAACCGTTTAATGAAAATTGAAGAAGAGTTAGGTGAGAAAGCTGTCTATGCAGGCCGCAGTGCTTTTAAGAAATTATCTTAATTCGTTTTAGCTCATTAGATAGTCAGTTAAGTTAATATGTCTTGAAATTATTCCTGATATTTTGTATTTAAAACTTACAGGTTAAAAAGTGTAGGTTATGTACAAGGTCAGGAATAATTCTGTATATATTAGCTTATATCCATACCTATCAAAGCTCTATGAAATTCCTTATCGTTATTTTAGTAATATTAATTTCACTTTTGCAGTATCGTTTATGGCAGGGTGACGGTAGTGTTGCGCAAACACAAAAATACCGGGATCAGCTCGCTGAATTACAAGAACAGTTGAAAGTAAAGCGGCAGCGAAATGAAATACTTAAAGCTGAAGTTAAAGATTTACGTAAAGGAAAAGAAGCTATTGAAGAAATTGCTCGTTATGACTTGGGCTTAATTAAAAAGGATGAAACCTTTTTTCAAGTTATTGAGTAATTAGTATCAGTTATTTTGATTTTAAACGTTGTGAGAATGACAACGAACTAGGGTGAAATTCTTTGCCCGTTTCTATGAAAAATCCTATGAATACAATCGTTAAATATTGGGGTGTCGTACCTGCAGCTGGTGTGGGTAAAAGGATGCAAGCAGATCGCCCAAAGCAATACTTGGTATTAAACGGAATGACAGTAATTGAGCAAAGCTTATCTCGCTTGTTAGAGGTTAAGCGGTTTACAGCTATTGTCGTTGCTATTTCTAAAGAAGACCCTTATTGGCCGGAATTAGCACTTTCAAAAAATGCTCGAATTCGTACCGCGCCAGGTGGAAAAGAACGAGCAGACTCAGTCTTATCAGCTTTGCATTCTATTGCTGATAGCGCATCTGATAATGATTGGGTTTTGGTTCATGATGCAGCTCGGCCGTGTATTACTCCAAGTGATGTAGAGCATTTAATTGATGAATTACAAGATCATGAGGTCGGTGGGATTTTAGGTCAAGCATCGCATGATACTTTAAAAGCGGTTGATGGTGATCTTGCGATTGTCGATACGGTAGATCGTAGTAAAATCTGGCGTGCTTTTACGCCGCAAATGTTTCGCTATGGTGCATTAAAATCAGCACTACAAGAAGCCGCTGAACAGGGTTCAGTGGTTACTGATGACGCGAGTGCATTAGAATTGCAAGGTAAACAGCCTAAAATGATTGCTGGTCGAGCAGATAATTTAAAAATTACTCGTCCTGAAGATTTAGCTTTAGCACAATTTTATTTGGAGCAACAACAATGATACGAGTTGGACAAGGTTATGATGTACATCGTTTTATCGATAGCGGTGAAGTAATTTTAGGTGGCGTAACTATCCCTTATGAACAAGGCTTGGAAGCACATTCAGACGGTGATGTAGTTTTACATGCCTTGTGTGATGCCTTACTAGGTGCGGCTGCTTTAGGCGATATTGGTAAACATTTTCCGGATACGGACCCTGAATTTAAGGGGGCGGATAGTCGTGTTTTATTACGTCATGTGTACGGTATTGTTCAAGAGAAGGGCTATAGCCTTGGTAATGCTGATATTACCATTATTGCGCAAGCGCCAAAAATGGCACCCCATATTGTTGCCATGTGTACTAATATTGCGGCTGATTTATCTGTTGACCTTGACTGTATTAATGTTAAAGCAACGACCACTGAAAAATTAGGTTTTGAAGGGCGTAAGGAAGGTATTGCAGTGCAAGCGGTTGTGTTAATTAATAAAAAATAGATTTTTTATTTTAGCTGAGATGTATTCTGTATCTCAGCTTTCCTAGCTTTTCTATTATTTGGCTACCCACTTAAGGCGGAACAATATCAGAAACTCTGTAGGTTCGTTGTATTCGTACCTCTTAAGCAGTAAGGTGTTTACGGTACGAATACAACGAACCTACGCCTGACGGCTTCATTATTGTGCCGGCTTAAAAGTAAAGCCTATTATTTGAACCTCTCACTTTCTAAATTATTCACTTGAACACACAATCAGCTTTACCTAGTTGGGCTTATGCTTATGGCGGCGCTCAGAGCCAAGGTGTTATTCGTAAAACGCCTGATGATTTTATCGTCAATGAAATCCAATCTTTTGAGTTATCCGGTTCAGGAGAGCATGCTTTTTTACTCATTGAAAAGTGTGGAGAAAATACAGAATATGTTGCGCGAGAATTAGCGCGTTTTGCCGGCGTGCGCCAGCGTGATGTTAGCTATGCAGGCATGAAAGATCGACATGCACGCACCACACAATGGTTTAGTGTTTGGTTGCCAGGTAAACCTGATCCTGACTGGAGTGCGCTCAATAGTGAAACCATTAAAGTGGAGCAAGCAACACGGCATAGTCGGAAGCTAAAGCGTGGGTCATTAGCTGGGAATCAATTTATTTTACGTGTGCGTGAATGGCAGGGTGATAAAGAGCTTATAGAGCAACAATTACAGACGATAAAATCTCAGGGCGTGCCAAACTATTTTGGTGAGCAACGCTTCGGTCGAGGTGGGGCTAATATTGCAGCAGCCCACGCTTTATTTTCTGGTAAAAAAGTATCACGTAATCAGCGTGGTATTTATTTATCTGCCGCTCGGTCTTTTATTTTTAATCAAATAGTCAGTGCGCGTGTAATAGATAAGTCTTGGAATCAAGCTACTGAAGGTGATGCGTTAATGTTTGATGATTCGCATAGTTTTTTTCAAGCTGAAAGTTTAGATGAGTCTATTTTGCAACGAGTTGCGGAGTTAGAGCTACATCCAACAGCTGCATTATGGGGCAGAGGGGACATTAATTCTTCAGGAGAGATTGCTTTATTAGAGCAGCATATTTCCGAACAACATAGCGAATTAGCAGCAGGCCTCATCACCTTTGGGCTGGATCAAGATCGTAGAGCATTGCGCAGTCACGTGAAAAATTTACAGTGGTCTTTTGTTGATGACTCATGTTTGGAATTGAGCTTTAGCCTAAATGCTGGAAGCTATGCAACATCCTTATTGAGGGAGATTTCACGTTTTTAACATAGAGTATAGAGTTAGGCCCTAAGTTAAGAGAAAAATAAACTTTCTTTTAGTATAATTATTTGACGCAACAACTTAGCACACATCATCAAGAGCATTTCAACCGAATGAATGAAGAA
>ENA-ORXI01000903-ORXI01000903.1-sediment-metagenome-genome-assembly--contig:-NODE-903-length-24128-cov-15.368425_pt1 | contig 24128 bp, 20 predicted proteins | sample MGYA00237861_ERZ511468 | MGnify/ENA primary metagenome ERZ511468 (study PRJEB26299, sample SAMN06266213) | sediment metagenome | isolation source: Hudson Canyon methane seep mesocosm | place...
GCGCAGCAACAGCCCATAAACAAAGGTATTTTAGTAGTTGAAGGCTGGGTAAGCGAACAAACACTTTTACAAGCAATCCACACCTATAAAAAAAACGCCTATCAAAAAATCATCACCACAGGCGGATTAATTAAAGGCAGGCGACAAAGCGAATACAAAAGCTATGCCGACTCAGCTGCCGCCTTCCTGAAAAAAAATGGTATCAACCAATCAGACATAACCAGCCTACCCACGCCAGACTCCGCACAAAACCGCACTTTTTAAGTGCAGTTATTGTAAGAGATTGGTTAATAAAACAAAAAAATAAAACCCAGGCGATTGATGTTATTTCAGAAGGCGTACACGCAAGAAGAGCACTAACTTTATACCAAATGGTTTTTGCAAATAAGAAGGATATTGGTATCATGGCGGGAATATCAGAAGAATATCTGTTAGAGTCTTGGTGGCAAACAAGCGCGGGCGTTAAAACAGTGATAAGTGAAGTAGTGGGCTTAATTTGGGTGGCATGTTGTTTTCACCCGGGGGAGTATCAGTCACATGAAGAGCAGTGGGGAATTATTAAAAGAAAACTGCCCTTAAGGACAATGGGTAATTTTCTTATAACGAGTAAAATCGTACTTAATTGATGCAATTATGTCAGTAAAGTTATGTGTTTTAATTTGAATAAAAGGTGAATTCAATGAATAAATTTATATTAGTTTTAATGAGTACGGTGCTACTGCTCTCATGTGCGTCTAAGCCAGAAAAAGTAGACATCGTAGGGCAGATCAATCAAGATATCAAAATTAATCCTTCTGCCGTCGGCGGTACAGGAATAAACTATTATGTCTGTGATGATGGTGATGATGCAAATGATGGTTTGAGTGAAGCAGCACCATGGAAAACTTTTGCAAAAGGCATAGGGAAATTTAAAAAAATGGAGGCAGGTGATGCCGTGCTATTTTGTCGAGGCGGTGTTTTTATCACAACAAAAACAGAAAAAATTGCAAATTTTAAATGCCAAGCAAGTAACCCCTGCATAATAAGTGACTACTACAATCCGGTATCACAAGTTGCAGATGTACCCCCAGTGATAATTAGCCAGCATACAAGTGAAGTTTTTAACTTCCAAGATTCAGGAAGGGCTGATCATGATGAAGGGTATTTATTAGAAAATTTTAATTTGAAGGGCCCAGGGGTCGATCAAGGAGAAGGCTTCTTTTTCTATAATGATGTAGATGACGTACGACTACAAAACATAACAATAAGTTCATTTAAAGTAGGGATCAATATAGGAGGCTCAAATAAGCCGAGTCCAGGCAGTGACAGCTATAATGAAAGAATAACAGGAAATAACGTATTTGCAGACAACCTTAATTCATTTGTAGTAGGGATAGGCAAAGAAGATTTTCTGGCAAAATTAGTTATAGATATTATTGAAGAGCCAGCCGTAGTTATAGACGCGCCAGTTTTAGTGGTTAACGAGCCGGTCGTAGTCATTGAAGAGCCAGCCGTAGTTATAGACGCGCCAGTTTTAGTGGTTAACGAGCCGGTCGTAGTCATTGAAGAGCCAATAATCACTAGTATCGACGGCACTTATTTTGTATGTGATACCGGTAGTGATGACAATGATGGACTTAGCCCAGATACCCCTTGGCTTACCTATGCTAAAGCGATGGGGCAATTTAATTCCTTACAAGCAGGTGAAAGTATTAATTTTTGTAGAGGTGGTGTTTTTTATGTGGAGCTTACACCTAGGCTAGCTAATTTTAATTGTACTGCAGGTAATAAATGTCAAGTTAGTGATTATTATGCTAGTGTAGATAGCGGTAGTGCGGCATTGGAAAGACCCAAAATTATTAGTTTAATGGGTGAGGTTTTATTTAAATTCGAAGAAAGTGGTAATGCCGATCAAGATGGGGGTTATCTAATAGAGAATTTAATTTTGGAAGGTTCTGTAGCTAAAGATGCAGCAATATATCTATTTAATGATGTGGATGATTTGACTGTTAGTAATGTAAAAATGGATGGGTTTAAATATGGGATTAGTCTTATGGGGAGTAATGCTTTAAATGAAGGTAGTAATGGTCAAAATGACCGAATTATTTTTGAGAATAACCAAGTTGTTAATAACTCAGGTCAAGGTTGGTTAGGGGGTTGTTCTGATTGCATGATTCGCTCTAATTATTTTGAAAATAATGGTTTTGCTAACGCTGTGGGTAACCATAATTTCTATTTTTCAGCACATAATGATGTCAATATTCTAATTACTGATAATACATTTAAAAAATCAACACATGTAGATGGCCGCTGTGACGGGGTTGCAGTAGTGATGCATGGAGTAGGTAAGAATATAACCATTGAAAATAATTTAATCGATGAAAGCTTGAATAATCCAACATCAAGTTGCTGGGGGCTTTCTGTCGATCCAGGATATAGTTTTGAAGAATCATTTGAACATTTAGTGATTCGTGGAAATACTGTGATGAATACTGGATATTTAGGGATTGGCTGCGCATCGTGTGTCGATGTATTGATAGAAAATAATATAATTATTAATGAAGGTGATATGTTTTTTGAAGGAGTTTCGGTGCCTAACCGTAATGAAGATACTGTGAAATCTTCAGGGATAATCGTTAGAAATAATGAAGTTGTTTTATCACTTAGCAGCATATATAAATCAAAACAAGGTTTTAAGATTGGCCCTAAAGACGGAAGCTTTACAATCAATAATAATACAGTGCGTACAAATTATAAGCTGGCCGTATGTGCGACTGTAACGGGAGGAATAGTGGCGACTGCAGATCAGTGTGTAATTGTTAATAATTAAATTGTCATTGTTTTTTTGCATTAGTTAAGTGTTCTTAGTAAAAGGCCTAGGTGAGTTGAGGGGGATTAAATGAGCTACATTTCTCCTCTTCTCACTCAGTTTCCAGCACGAGAATGAACTTACTAACTCCACCTTAATGGCTGTTGTAGTTATGCTGTACGGGCAATCCTTTATGGTTGCCCTCATACGTGCAATAATCATAAACAATGTAGGCTGTATGTAACAAAGTGAAATACGGGAAACCGTACCGACAGAAAAATATAACCTCTTAAGGTGATAATAAAAAATGAAATAGACTATGCTTACCTTCATAATACAAAGAAAACAAACATATCACTTATAAGTCAAATAACTCCTATCGAAACCAATGAGCAAAGGAAATGCACTCGCGTATATCATCTTACTTTTATGGCCTCTTATCTCAATAAGGCTATACCAAAAAAAAACCATACAAGAAGCTACATTATGGGTGTTGCTCGGTGGCTTTATGCTTTTACCTGTATTGACGGAAGTTGACTTTCCTCTAGTTCCCCCCCTAGGTAAGCATTCAATGCCTGCTTTATCAGTAATTATCGGTTGCTGGTTCATAAAAGGTAAATCTATTAATTATTTTAAGCACACAGGCTTGCTTAAAATTCTCTCGCTATCTATTCTCGTACTACCTTTTATTACCGCAGAGCTGAATACCGATAGAATTGTTATGGGGGGGATGGTTTTGCCCGCATTAACACATCATGATGCACTTTCAGCTGTCATCAATAAAATTCTTTTTATGAGTCCTTTTTTTATAGGGCTGCAGTTTTATAAAAGCTATCAAGACCAATTATTAATGTTTAAAGTGCTAGTGCTTGCTGGTTTATGCTATACAATCCCTATATTGTATGAAACACGAATGAGCCCGCAATTACACTCAATTTTTTATGGATATTTTCCGCATAGCTGGGTACAGCAAAGAAGGGCGGGTGGGTTTCGTGCGGTTGTATTTATGGGGCACGGGCTTTTAGTCGCTTTTTTTATAGCTTGCGTACTAACGGCAATAAGTGCCTTATGGAAAGTAGGCGAAAAGGTTCATCGTTTTTCTCTTGGAAAGATGCGCTACTATTTACTTGTTGTCTTGGTGTTATGTAAAAGCATGGCGGCTCTCATGTATGGAGTGTTTACTTTTATTATGATTTGTGTGATGCCTTATAAAATGCAATTTAGGGCCGCGATATTTTTGGCTTGTTTATCTGTTTTATACCCAACCTTATCTATTATTAAAGTATTTCCTCATCAACAACTTGGAGAGTTAGCAAGCACCTACTTGGGGCCAGAAAGAGCTCAATCATTAGTTTATCGATTTGATAATGAACATAGGTTAGTAGAACATGCGCGTAAACGATTCTTCTTTGGCTGGGGGGGGTGGGGAAGAAATAAGGTGTACGATGAAGACACGGGAGAAAACTTGACTGTGACGGATGGGCGTTGGATTATTGTTTTTGGAAAGTCTGGTTGGCTGGGCTTTAGTGCTGAGTTTTTTATCATGGCATTAAGCATTTTTAGAGCCAAAACTGCTACCAAACTCATAAAAGACAAACAGCAACAAACTCTACTCGCTGCACATGCTCTGATAGTAGGTATTCTCATGATAGACCAGCTTCCCAACTCCTCATTAGCTCCATGGTTGTGGCTATTGGTCGGGATATTACTTAGTCGGTCTGAAGCAATTATTACAGAGAGTAAAATAATTAGCCGAAAAAGATAAGTCATATAACTAAACTCCACTTACTTTGAAATACGTACTTTTTAATTTCTATCTTGCGGTTATCTAAACGTAGCTAAAAATTCTTAAGAATAGAGCTACCAAGAACAAAGTGTAGATTCAAAATGATCCAATAAATTAACTTTTATTAAGGATGTGTATGTATTAGCTGTTGGTAATACGTAAAGGGCAATGATTACTGGTATTTAGGCTTATTTAAAAACAACAACTTAGATGATTAACAACACTTAATGAGTGAATAGCCTTTATTAACTACGAATCTCAAAGTGGTCGGGGTTTAAAGCATAATTATTAAACTAAAGGATTAAAGCAAAATGTACGAAAGCCTAAAAAAGCTGTATTTAGAATTTTCCCCGCAAGAAAAACGACGTTTATTGTTGCTTGCCGTACTCATTATTATTACCGCACTGTTGCAAGTGGTGGGTATTGCTTCAATTTTTCCATTTATTGCGACCGCATCTGACCCTAGTGCAGTTGATAATAGCCCTTATTTACTTGCAGTTAAAATATATTTACAGATTACAGATAACCGAAATTTCATTATTTTGTTAGGTGGCGTGGTTTTACTTATATTAGTGATGACTAATGTTTTTTTAGCTTTTAGCACTTGGGTTACCATGCGCTTTGTAGTTACTACCAATAATACTCTTGCTTATCGATTATTACAGCGTTACTTGAGTGAAAACTATCTGTTTCATCTGGAGCGTAATAGTGCCGAGTTGCTAAAAAATATAACATCAGAAACAGGTCGGGTAGTTAATGGCGGTATTATGAGTGCTATTAATGTAGTCTCTAAAGGTTTTACTGCCTTATGTATTTTAATTTTTTTAATTCTTGTTGACCCCATTGTTGCTCTTGTTGTTGGTAGTGTGTTGGGAGTGTCTTATGCTTTAATTTATTGGACTATACGCTTAAAACTTAGCCGCATTGGCATCATTGTGACTCGGTTATTCAGTGACAGAATGCGTTATATCAATGAATCATTAGGGGGTATTAAAGAACTCAAAGTTTTAGGGCGTGAGCAATTCTACTTAAAACAATTCCGCGAAACTTCAGAAGAAATTATCAAGCATCAAGTGTTTAACCGGGCGGCAGTTGATTTACCTCGATTTTTGCTGGAAACCATTGCCTTTGGAGGTATCCTTGGTATGACTATGTACTTGGTAGCAGTCAAAAATGACACGCATACCGTATTACCAATGATCTCGCTCTATGCACTAGCAGGTTACCGGCTAATGCCTGCTTTGCAAGGCGTATTCCAAAGCACTGCGACCTTAAAGCATGATATAGCAGCCGTTGATTTATTTTATGAAGATATAAAAGGCACGGAAAAGTTGCCTTTTAATTTGGCTGATAGTGCTATAAAGAAAGTACAGCCCCTAGTTCTAAATAATGAATTGTTATTAAAGGACATCAGCTTTAGCTACCCCAATGTATATAAAAAAGCAGTTAATCAATTGACGTTCAATATTAAAGCTAACACTAGTATTGGTATCGTAGGTACAAGTGGCTCAGGAAAATCCACCTTAGTGGACGTCTTACTGGGCTTGTTACAGCCTCAGCAAGGTGAGATCAGGATAGATGGTGAGCGGTTAAGTGATTGTAATTTAAGAGCCTGGCAAAATAATATCGGCTATGTACCTCAAGTTATTTTTTTAGCAGATTCGAGTGTCAGTGCCAATATAGCCTTTGGCATACCCGATGAAGAGATAGATAAGCAGGCGGTAGAGCGAGCAGCAAAAATGGCAAATTTACATGATTTTATCAGTCAGGAATTAGCGCAAGGCTACGACACCATCGTAGGCGAACGTGGTATTCGCTTGAGTGGAGGGCAACGGCAACGTATCGGTATTGCACGAGCTTTATATCATAACCCGAGTGTTTTGGTGTTAGATGAAGCCACTAGTGCCTTAGATACCCCTACTGAGCAAGCCGTAATGGAGGCGGTTTATGATCTCGCTCATAAAAAAACGATTATCATGATTGCGCATCGTTTATCAACTGTGAAAGGTTGTGATAACTTGGTGTGGTTAGAGAAAGGTAAATTAAAAGCAGAAGGGAAATTTGATGAATTGGTTTTGTCAAATGATGAATTTAAACAGTTTGCTAGTTTATCTAATGATGAGATAATTAATGATTAGAAAAATATATAGGTCTATATTGCCAGAAAGAATACGTGCGGCTATTAGAAATCTAAAGAAAATTATGTTAAGAGATAGATATATCTTAATAGAATATTTTTTCGGAGTTGAAAGATATCCATACAAAAGGTATTGTGATAAATACAAATGTATATTTATTCACATTCCAAAGAATGCAGGTACAAGCATAATAACTTTATTAAATGATAATAATAAAATTGAGCAGGAGCACAACCTTTATTGGGATTACTTAAGATCTGATCCCTCTAGATTTAGAGAGTATGAAAAATTTTGCATTGTCAGAAACCCCTGGGATAGATTGCTGTCTGGGTATGAGTATTTAAAAGATGGGGGAAATAAAGGAAGTGACAAGTACCTATCTGACAGGGTAAACAGAGAGTGTGAAAGCTTTTATGATTTTTTAATGAACTGGTTAACATTTGACAAAATATATAATATAAAAGTTCTAAACCCTCAGTTTATATATGTATATGATATGCAGAATGAAAGGCTTATTCTTGATAATATCATTCGCTTTGAGTCTTTGAATCAAGGGTTTACTGAAATGAAAAAAAAGTTAAATATTAAGGGTGAGTTAGCCACATTAAACCGGACTAAAAGAAAGGTTTACAGTGAGTTATATACAAGCCAAATGATAGAGCGAGTAGCTGAATTTTATGCGTTCGATATAAAATTATTTAATTATCAATTTGAGATAGACAATGATACCTAAAAAAATTCATTATTGCTGGTTTGGAGGCTCTGAACTGCCTCCTCTAGCAAAGGCATGCATAGCTTCTTGGGTAAAACATTTACCAGATTATGAATTAGTCAGGTGGGATGAAACAAATTCACCTAATAATGAATTCATAAATTATCATTTAGAAAAAGGGAACTGGGCTTTTGTTTCTGATTATGTGAGGTTATACGCTTTATATCAATATGGTGGTTTATATTTTGATACTGATGTAGAAGTTATAAAATCGTTTGATTTATTGTTGAAAAATAATGGTTTCGTTGCTTATGAAGAGCATGAACGAATGACAAATGGTGTTGCTGGTGGTGTTAAGGAAAATATTTTCTTTAATGATTGTATGAAATATATGATTGATCGATTTGAAAATAATGAGGACTATCATATTTCACCTACTGTCACAACAACAGTGCTGAACTCGGGTAAATATGATGTCACTATTTTTGATGCGCATTATTTCTACCCATATAACCCATATGATTTATCAAATGAGATAAAAATATTTATGTACCAAATGGTCAAAGAAGATACTTATGCAATACATCATTGGGCAAAGTCATGGAGCTATGAAAAATCAGATGATAAATATCAGGGGACTGGTTTGTGTGATTTATTCAACGGTTTATGTTCAAAATTAAGCAGTAAATTAAGAGCATTAATTTCTAAAAAGTAGTTTGATATAAGTTTAATAATTAAATATATGGATATCAGGAAAATTTCAGTCTTAATGCCCGTTTATAACGCCCAAAAATATATAAAAGTCGCAGTAGAGAGTATATTAAATCAAACTTTTACTGATTTTGAGTTCATTATTATTAATGACGGTTCAAGCGATGAGAGTTTAAAAATAATTGAAGGCTATGCTCTGCAGGATGCACGGATTAAAGTAATCAATAGAGAAAATAAAGGTTTAATTAAGACATTAAACGAAGGGCTTAAGTTAGCGAAGGGAAAGTATATTGCACGTATGGATGCTGATGATATAAGCTTGCCATTAAGGTTTGAAAAGCAGATACAGTATTTAGAAGAGCATTCAGATTGTATTGCTGTTGGCACTTTGGCGAAGTTAATTGATTCTGATGGTGATGTGATTGGACCAATGGGGTCATTGACAGCACATTCGGAGATTGATAACGCGCACTTAAATGGCAAAGGAGGAGCGATAGTACATCCTTCAGCAATGTTTAGGACAGATGAAGTGCTTTCTGAGGGGGGATATTTAGAGGGTTTTATGCACGCAGAAGACTTGGAGTTATGGTTGCGGCTTGCAGAGGTCGGTAAATTAGCGAATATACCTGAGACACTATTTTTATACCGACAACACTTAGATAGTATTGGTTACACAAAAAGGTTGAGCCAATTTGGAAGTGCTAAAAAAGCAGTATTTGAAGCATGTAAGCGTAGAGATGTTGATTTTTCTTCTTCTGCTTTTTATGATGAAACAATGATTACACCAGAACTTATTGATATTTATATTAAATGGGGATGGTGGGCTTTGAATGGAAGGAATATTGCAACAGCCCGAAAATATGCAAGAAAAGCATTATTAATAAGTCCATTTAACGGGCAAGTATGGAAGTTAATGGCCTGTTGTATACGAGGGTATTGAATGAAGATCACTTTTGTAATGGTTAACCCTAATATGACTGGTGGTGATCGTGTTTGTGCTATTTATGCGAAAAAATTAATGGATCTTGGTCATATTGTTAATATAGTTGCGCCGAAGAAAAGGTATTTAAGTACCAAACATCAAGTTAAGCGAGTTTTAAAAGGGAAGCCGTGGCTGTCAAAAAAGGAGCAAAGCAGAAATCATTTTGACTTGTTAGGGCTGGAGCTTCTATTTTCTGAGTCTTTTTCTCCTTTAATGGCGCAATCTGTTCCTGATGCTGATGTGGTCATTGCGACATGGTGGAAGACTGCAGAGTGGGTAAATAGTTTTTCGGATAAAAAAGGCAAAAAGGTTTATTTTATTCAAGGATATGAGGTTTATGAGCATTTACCAAAGGAAAGAGTAAAGGCGACTTATCGTTATCCATTTTTTAAAATAACCATTGCAAAATGGCTGGTATCAATAATGCAAAATGATTATTTCGCTGATAAGGTTGCTTTAGTCCCTAATAGCGTGAATCATGAGTTGTTTTATGCTGATAGGCGAGGTAAGCAAACGAGACCAACTATAGGTTTTTTGTTTTCAGAAAGTGAGTTTAAAGGAATAAAAACTACATTAAAGGTGATTGACAATTTAAAGCAGAAAATATCTAACTTGCGAGTGATTGCTTTTGGTTCATATGTTCCTGCTATATTTGATGTACCTGATTATATTGAATTAACCATTAATCCTAAACAAGAAGAGATTCGCTTACTGTATCAGCAGTGTGACCTTTGGTTGTGTTGTAGTTTGATCGAAGGTTTTGGTTTAACTATTTTAGAAGCAATGGCTTGCCGAGTTCCAGCAGTGTCTACAAAGTGTGGTGGGCCAGAAAGTATTATTACTGAAGGGAAAAATGGCTACCTTTGTGATGTTAATGCTATTGAGGCATTAACAGTTTCATCTATGAAGGTTCTACATTTTAGCGAATATGAGTGGCTAAAATTTTCAGATAATGCTTATGACCATGCACAAAGCTACTCATGGAGCGAAGCAGTACGGCTTTTTGAATCAGCTTTGCAGGAAGCAGCTAATTCGTAGTAGTTATACATTTATTGATGTTTATACAAAAAAAGAGGAATGAATATGTTAACGCTAGTTAACCCAATTGATAAAGAAAAATTTAAGAAAGAGTTTTTATCGCGTAAGCCATTTCCTCATTTTTGTATCGATAATTTTTTAAATGATGATTTTGCTAATGAGGTGCATGATTCATTTCCTGTTTATCAAGAAGCACAAAAATTAGGAAAGGAATTTAGCGCGGCTAATGAAAAAAGAAAAATACAAATTACTGATTCATCAAAATTTCCAGCAGCAATTAAAAAATTAAGTAACTTACTGTCATCAGAAGAGTATGTGAAGATGTGGTCTGACCTAACAGGTATACCTGATTTAATGCCTGACGGGAGTTTAATCGGTGGTGGTATTCATGAAACTAATTCTGGAGGACATCTTGATGTACATGTGGATTTTAACTATAACGAAGCCACTCAATCTTTTCGCCGCTTAAATATTCTGATTTATTTTAACAAAGATTGGAAAGAGGAGTATGGGGGCTATTTAGATGTGTGGGATCAGGATGTTAAAAAATGCTATGGTTCATTTGAGCCTAAATTTAATCGGGCATGTGGATTTTTAACCAGTGAAACTAGTTTTCATGGGGTTACACCGATTACTTGTCCGCCTAATATAATACGTAAATCATTTGCAAGCTATTACTATACGAAGGATATGCCAGGTTGGTGGGATGGTGAGAAGCACTCGACAATTTTTAGAGCTAGACCAGATGAGTGGATAAAAGGTCATATGTTAATGCCGTTTGAAAGTTCTGTAAGATTAAGCAGGCGATTATATAAAGGTTTTAAGAAAATAATTAAAGGCTTTTTAATAAAATGAACTTACTACTAGATCGGCAAGTTTTACTTTTAAAAAAAGGTAGAACTGAGAATTTATCAGAGAGTTCATACTCGTTAACATGGCGTGAAAGAGTGAGGCCCATTCATAGAAAAGTAACCAAAGGATTTAATAGCTTAAGAAAATCAGATGTAAAATTACCTGATTTTTTAATTATTGGTTGTCAGAAATGTGGAACAAGTTCTTTGCATCATTATTTGGCTCAACATCCTTCGGTATGGAGCCCAGAAAAGAAAGAGTTACATTTTTTTGATTATTATTATGATCTTGGTTTGCCAGTTTATAAACAATATTTTAAAAAACAACCATATAATATAGATAGATTATTGGTAGGCGAGGCGACACCTGAATATATTTTCCAGCCATATGCGGCAGAACGAATTAAGCAAACATTACCAAGTACTAAAGCGATTGTATTACTTAGAAATCCGATAGAGCGAGCTTTTTCGGCATGGCGAATGGGGGTTCGCCAAGGGTGGGAAACATTAAGTTTTGAGGCAGCTGTTGCTGCAGAAGCTGAACGCATACTCCCCGAACTTGATAAAATGTCGAAGGATGAATATTATTATGGATATGAATGGAATCATCACTCTTATTTGTTGAGAGGGCATTACAATGATCAGATTGAAAATTGGTTACAGCACTTTAAGCGTAAAGATCTTTTAGTTCTCTCTGCGGAGCGATTTTTCACAAATACAAAAATTGAGTTTAAAAAAGTGTGTGATTTTTTAGAACTTGATGAATGGTACCCAGAAGAGTTTCAAAATATGTTTGTAGGTGTTAATAATAAATTACCAGAAAAAACAAGAAACCAGTTGGCAGCTTATTATCAACCATATAATGAACAACTATATGAGCTACTTCAGGATAATTATGAGTGGTGATTATAGGTGCATATAGAACGTCAACCTGCGTAGAAAAATTGTAAATTTTTAGACTTTTATATGGGGAATATAGTGGTATGTCAATTAATTTGAAAGTTAAAAAAGCTAAAGATGTTTTAAGCTTTATTATGAATAAAAGTGGTATAAATTATTTTGGTTGCTTAGGGTATGATAATCTAGGTGATGAAGCATTGTATGTGGTAACTAATAAGTTATTTGATGAGGATTTAGCTTATAAGCCTAAAATACCTAATTGGTTATTCCCTAATTTAATAAATAATAAATCATTTAATGTGGTTATATTGGGTGGTGGGACTTTAATATGTCGGGAGTTAAACGGCTATGGAAGTAATAAATTTGGTCTACCCTTTAAAACGGATTTTGAAAATGCAATAAAAAATAGTAAAACTATAATAGTTTTTGGTACGGGTGTTGATGAGCATCATGAAGGTATTTATGTTGATAACTGGTTAAGTGAATGGAAAGAAATTTTATTTCGAGCTAGCTATGTATCTTGTCGTGGACCAAGATCTCAGAAAATCCTTCAACATATAGGTGTATCTGCAGAAGTGATCGGTGACCCAGCGCTAAGTCTTATTAAACCGGAAGGGTATTGGTCCCCAAATTGTAGGACTATGGGGGTAAATGTTAGACCCTTTAAATATGATAGCGACATAGAAAATAATTATTTAGAGCAGATGATTATATTCCTTCAAGGAAAAATAAACGATGGATGGAATGTTGAATTTTTAGCAGTAAGTGAAATGGATATTGTTACTATTGAAAGTGTTATAAAAGGGTTAAATAGTTATAGCCCTGTTATCCATAGAATATATAATGATCCTGAGGAATATTTTAATATAGTTAAAAGGTATCAGGTGTTCTTTGGTGTTAGGTTGCATGCTGTTATTTTAGCTATGTGTGCGGGCGTTCCATCGGTTATGCTTAGTTATAGACGGAAGTGTGATGATTTTTCTGAATCAGTTTCAATGGAGTATTTAAATATTAGATTAGAGGATATTGATATTCCAAAACTTGATGGGGTTTTAGAGATAATGGTGAATAATGGAAAAGAGATTTCAGCGGAAATTTTAAATGTTTTTAATGAATTTAAGACATTACAGAAGATACGAGTGGATGAACTCAGAATCCTCTAAGTAATATGCATAATACTTAGAGGCAAGAGTAAGTCTTTTTGTTATAGTTATGCATGTCATGCAGTGGCGATTTAAGGATTTTTGTATGTGTTTGTAAGTTACTAGATCATGAAATGAAAAATCATATGAATTAATTGAGAATTATTATGTTTGGTGATGGTAATATCCTAATAGGAATGAGGGGCTTGACCTTCAAGTTTTTGTATGGTCTTGTCTTGTTCAGAGGCGATTACATAATTTAAGACAAAAACAATTATTAAATGAATATTAAACAAACTTCACAAGTCCAGAAAAGTAAAGCAGCAGGTAGTACAAGTAGAACTATTGGAATCATCAACCCTGGATATGGATATGAGCGCGTTAGTTATGCTTTGAAATTGGTAGGGTTTGAGTATACGCGTTTATTTACACTCCCGATTTATAGGGTATTTAAATCTTATGCTCAATTTTTGAAACATACTCCGTTTGTATTTGATTTTGGGGTTGACTTACTTCACACATGGAATTCATTACCTATTTCAAGAAAACCTTTTGTTGTTTCTTTTGAATGTGAGTTGCCTAGGTATTTAGGTCGTGTTTTACCTTGGCAAATGAATTATGGAAAAAAGATATTAAATTCTAATCGTTGTCGACGGATTCTTGCTCTCTCAGATGCAGCTAAGAATAAATTTATTTTGGATTGTGAAAAGTCAGGCGATGAAGATTTAATACAAAAGCTTGTTGTTTTTCGTGGGGGAATTGAGCTTCCTACACCCTCTAAAGATATTTATTCGGCAACCGGGACATTGAAATTATTATTTGTTGGAACGGATGCGGTAAGAAAAGGTATTGTCCCTTTATATAATGCATGCGAAAAATTAATAGACCAGGGGATGAATGTTAGTTTGACTTTTGTTGGTGGCTTTAATCAGAGTTGTTACGTGTATGGCGAACATATCCCCAATGTTAATGAGCTAGAGAGTAAGCTTAAGTTTACTAAGTGGGTTAATTATCTGGGTAGACTCCCTATTTCGGAGGTTCTTTGTCAAATGAAATCTCATGATGTTTTAGTTTTTCCAACATTTGATGAAAGTCTTGGTTGGGTGCCAATTGAAGCTGGTCTATTGGGTACCCCAACAATTGCTACTGATATTTTTGCTATACCTGAGTTGGTAGAGCATAAAAAAACTGGATATTTAATCTCAGTTCAACAGTGTACGGATAGGAGGTTTGTCGGACTGGGAACGGTTGGAGATGAACTGCGCCAAAATTTAGAGAAAGCTGAAAAACAGATTGAAAATGAGTTGGTTATTGCAATTAATTATATGTATGAGAATAGGGCGCTAGTTGAAAAGTGGGGGCGATCAGCAAAAAATAAGCTTGAAGAAATGTATAGTCTAGAAATAGCTCAAACTGAATTATCTAAAATATATAGAGCTTCGCTTTAATAAGTAAGAACTTGTAATTTGGGTATGTTGTGTTTATGAGGGTAATCATAAAAGGCTTGCTTGTACAGAATGAAGTTGTATCTTGTTTTTTATAAACCCACGATAAGTGGCTTAGGCGCAGCTCTGTCTCAATATAGAGTTTAATAAGGGAATATAAGTGCTTTTTAATTCAATAGAATATTTTATTTTTTTGCCAATTGTATTATCTCTTTATTGGCTGTCTCCACATGGTATACAAAATAAAATTTTATTAGCCTCAAGCTATTTATTTTATGGTTTGTGGGATATTCGTTTTCTATTTTTGATCGTTCTCTCAACGGGGATTGATTTTTTGATGGGGATTTTAATTAGTGAGGGCTGCTTGGAAAAACGCCAGTTCTGGAAGTCTACTGGGTGGGTGTTTTTATCCGCTATTTTATATTTAATTATTGCTTGGCCACCACTGTATTTATTATCATCATTCGATGGGTATATGTCACATCTGGCAATTAATTATTTTGGGTTGTGGGTCACTTTTTATTTGTTACTTGCTTGGCTGTTTGCTTCATTTTTAGTGATAAACATTATTCCAGCATTGAACTTTTCTACTAAAAGAAAGGTATATTTAGCAATCAGTGTTTGTGTGAATTTACTTATTCTTGCTTTCTTTAAATATTTTAATTTCTTTATTGATAGTGCTGAGGGAGTACTTGGATATTTGGGTGCTAACCCTGATTTTTTCCGTTTAGATATTATTTTACCTGTTGGGATTTCTTTTTATACCTTTCAGACCATGAGTTATAGCCTTGATATCTATCGTGGGAAAATAAAGTCTACACAGCATTTCTTGGATTTTGCATTATTTGTTGCTTATTTTCCCCAGTTGGTTGCAGGGCCTATTGAACGGGCGAGTAATTTATTACCACGCATTATTAATCCACGAACAATTAGTCGTGAGCAAGTGAATCGAGGCCTTGTTTTAATTTTTTGGGGATTATTTAAGAAAATTGCAATTGCTGATGGTGTTGCTGTGTCGGTGAATTCTGTTTATAACACTTCTGGGAATGTGACTGCTTTAGATGTTGTGTTTGCAACTGTGTTATTTGCAATACAAATTTATTGCGATTTTTCAGCGTATTCTGATATTGCTCGCGGTACATCAAAGTTGATGGGTATTGAGTTAATGAGAAACTTTAATTTACCTTATTTTTCACGAAATCCGAGTGAGTTTTGGTTGCGGTGGCACATTAGCCTTTCAAGTTGGCTAAGGGATTATTTGTATATTCCTTTAGGTGGGAATAAAGGCGGGACAGTAAAAACCTATCGAAACCTTATGGTTACGATGTTACTGGGTGGGTTGTGGCATGGGGCCGCTTGGAATTATGTGCTATGGGGAGCTTATCAGGGAGGAGTTCTTTCTATTTATAGGTTTTTTTCTTCGCCAGTTAAAAGCGGCTCTAAAAGTATGCCTTTTATTCAGTCAATGCTTACGATCATTTTATTTTTCTCTATTACTTGTTATGGGTGGTTGTTATTTCGCTCTGTGTCTTTGGAGCAAATTATTAGTTTTACACGGATTATTTTGTTTGAATGGGATGATTTATCTAGCAATATAAAACGGCCTCCTTTGGCTGCAATTTTAGGGTTACCTATTCTTGTTTTATATGAATTTTATGAGTATATCTCTAAGGATGTTCGATTTTATAAATTATTTTATGTGCCTGTTTCTGCTGGGCTAATTGCTTTAATTATAATGTTAATTGCAATGGGATTGAGTAATGAACCTAGTCAATTTATCTACTTTCAATTTTAGGAGTTATTAGCATGGTCAAATTAGTTTTATGGACTGTGATATCAATGATTACTCTTGATGCTGGGATTAATCGATCGTTTGGTACCCTTGAAAATGGTCTAAAGCCTAGCCAATTAACAAGATATTTTGATTATGGGCGGTCTACTGAAAGTAAATTATTACGGATTATTGGTAGTGAAAATGCTAATGCCGCTAATATTGCTAAGGCGGGTTGGTATCAGCCGGTACTGAATGTAGTCGGCGTTAATGCAAAGCCACAAGTGTATATGTATGGCATGTCTTTTAGTAATCATATTGGTCAAATTATTGCCCAAGAAACTGAAGATTTTGGTGTTCAGTTGTATGCTGGCCCTGGAGCACCTCTTAATCATTCTTATGCATATTATTTGCGCCATCGGCCTTATCATAAAAAGGGAGATGTTGTTATATTAGGTATTCTTGCTTCGTCTATACCCCATATAAATACGATGGCGCACATGACGTCTAGCTTTGAAGCTCCGGCTACACATTTGTATCCACGATATAGCTTAGATAGTAATGATGATTTAATTGAAAAAAAGATTTCGATTTATTCGTTGAATGAATTTCGTGAGGCGATGCAAAATAAAGAGCGGTGGCTCTCGATTAAAAATAGATTATCTGTGGACGATTCATTTTATAATGATGTTGTTTTTTCTGCAGATTTTGCTGATAAATCAACTTACTTGAGTGTATTTAGACGTGCTTGGGCTGCTAAGCAACAGCAAAATACCACGAATAAATATCATGATCACAAAGGCTTTAAAAATACAGATAGAATGATTGAAGTTACTCAAAAATTAGTGAGTGAATTTGCTCTGAAAGCACGTCAGGACGGGGTTGTTCCCATGGTTATTTTGTTTAATAATAGGGGTTTTGGAGATCATTTGTTTTCTATGTTAAAGCCTGTATTAACCAAGCGAAAAATTCCGTATTATAGTACGCACCACAATTTTCCTTCAACTCAGTTATCGAATTTTTTACCTGATGGGCACTTTAAGCCTGAAGTTGATCATTTGATCGCATTGGCTGTAATGAAAAAGATTAATAAATTTCGGCAGGAGAAAAGATATGAAGGTTCGTTATGAAATTAATTAAGCAATTTATTAAGTTTGTTGCTTTGAAAACAGGACGATTAAGAGGGCCTTATGTGAAGTTTTGTAAGCCATCTGGTTATGAATATGCAGAATACGTGAAAAAGTGGGGAAAATATTATTCTATTGGTATTGATTGTGCTATCTGGCCATATACAAATGTGACAGATCCTGAGTATACACGCTTAGGCAATAATGTCATGTTAACTGCATGTACTATTTTGGGGCATGATGGGTCAATTGCTGTTCTAAATAAGGCGTTTAATAAGAAATTAGATCGAGTAGGAAAAGTTGATATAAAGGATAATGTTTTTATTGGGCATGGCGCTATTGTTTTACCTGATGTAGTTATAGGTCCAAATGTAATTGTGGCGGCTGGGGCTGTCGTTAGTAAAGATATTCCTGAGGGAATGATTGTAGCTGGAGTTCCTGCGAAAGTTATTGGCAAGGTAGATGATTTAGTTATGCAATTAGAAAAGAAAACTGATTCTCTCCCTTGGGCAGATATAATTAAAGGTCGTGAAGGATCTTTTGATCCAAAGTTAGAGCCTATTTTAAAAGAAATGAGGGTAAAGCATTTTTTTTCTAATAGTGATTGACGGTATATATTGAGGATTGGATGGATTTAACAACAATAATTGTAAATTATAATACAGTTAATTTATTGCCAGATTGTATTGAAAAATTGCGTAATGCATGCTCTGATATTTCAAGTGAAATTATCATTGTTGATAATGCTTCAAAAGATGAATCAGCTTTATTATTACGGCGTGAATATACTGATTGTAAGCTAATTATTAATGCTGATAATGTTGGTTTTGGTCGCGCAAATAATCAATGTATTTCTTTTATTCGTGGGCGTTATGTATTACTTTTAAATACGGATGCCTTTGTGGCTGAAAATTCGATTGATAAGACGATTGCGTACATGGATTCACATTCAGAATGTGGCATTTTAGGGGTTAAATTACTAGGTCGTGATGGTGATTTACAGCCTTCCTGTCGTTATTTTCCAACACCTTTATCTTCTTTTTTAAAGAGCACAGGGCTACAGCGTTGTTTTAAAGGTGTGCAGGCGGCTGATGAAATGGCTTGGGCGCATGATGTGCCGCGTGAGTGTGATTGGGTGCCGGGTTGTTATTATTTGATTCGCCGAGAAGTGGTGAATACAGTGGGCTTATTTGATCCGCGTTATTTTCTTTATTATGAAGAAGTTGATCATTGTTTTGCAGTTAAGAAAGCAGGCTGGCAGGTGCATTTTTATGCAGATACTTCTGTGGTACATATCGGTGGAGAGAGTGCTAAGTCTGAAGGCGAATTAACATCAAGTGGACGGCAGTTGGATAGATTAAAAATTGAGAGTGAATTATTATATTTTCGTAAAAATCATGGTCGAATGGCGGTTTTGGTTCATCTCGTGTTGTTAACAGTGGCTGATATGATTAATTTAACTAAAAAACTTATTAAGTTAAATCGTTTACCTCTTTTGTGGGGGTATTTTAAGCATAGTTATTTGGCTTGGTCTTTGTATTTTAAAACGCTTTTAGCGACAACTCCAACACGGTAGATGGATAATGTTTAATGATATACGTAATGATTTAAGTGCTTATCAAGGTGATTGGGCGGCTCAGGGTTTTTGGGTCATGATTGTTTATCGTTTTGGGTGTTGGCGCTATAAAATAAAACCGGGTTGGTTGCGTAAGCCATTTTCTTTTTTTTATAAAGTACTCTTTAAGTTAGTGCAGATAATTACAGGAGTGGAGTTACCTTGCGAGGTAGTGCTGGGTAAGAATTTTGTGATTGATCATTTTGGAGGCATTGTTATTAGTGGTTATGCGCAGTTTGGTGATAATTGCCGGATTCGTAATGGTGTTGTGGTTGGTTTGGCAGGAGTTGATGATCCGTGCGCACCTACTATTGGTGATAATGTTGATATAGGTGCAGGCGCTAAAGTGTTAGGACGAATTACCATAGGTAATGATGTGGTTATAGGTGCAAATGCTGTAGTTGTTAAAAATGTTGCGTCAGGAATGGTTGTGGCAGGGGTTCCAGCAAAAGTGATTGGTCGAACTAAGTGAATAGCCAAGTCAATAACATACAAAATATTGTTGCGGTAGTTATCGGTCGTAACGAAGGTCAGCGATTAATAACCTGTTTAGATTCATTGCTAGGATGTGTTTTGCATATTGTTTATGTTGATTCAGGGTCGTCTGATCAGAGTGTACAAGAAGCTAAAAATAGAAATATAGGATGTGTTTCTTTGGATATGTCTATTCCATTTACAGCTGCTCGTGCACGTAATGAGGGTGTAAAGTATTTGCTTCAACACGCTTCAGGTTTCAAGTATATTCAATTTATAGATGGTGATTGTGAAATAGATTTCCTTTGGATAGATAAGGCGCATGTGTTTTTAAATGAAAATACAGAATATGCAGCGGTGTGCGGACGTCGTCGTGAGCGTTATCCTCAGTATTCAATTTATAATCAGTTATGTGATATTGAATGGAATACGCCTATTGGTGATGCTTTGGCTTGTGGTGGCGATGCACTTATTCGTGCGGATGCTTTTCAGCAGGTAGAAGGTTATCGTGAAGATTTAATTGCAGGAGAAGAGCCTGAAATGTGTTTTAGGTTACGAAGACTTGCTTGGAAGGTATATCGACTTGATGCGGAAATGACTTTGCATGATGCGGCAATGACGCAATTTTCACAGTGGTGGAGGCGTGCAAAACGTGCAGGGTATGCTTATGCTGGGAGTTGCTATTTACATGGACGTTCAGCTGAAAAATTTAAAGTTAAACAAGTAATGAGTATTATTACTTGGGCTTTTCTAATGCCAGTTTTTATTGTTTTATTGTCTTTGCAGAGTTTTTTATTTTTATTTTTATTTACCATCTTTCCTATACAAGTATTTAGGCTGATGATTAAAGAGGTACCTTACTTAACATCATATAAAAATTCATTTTTTTATGCACTATCTAATGTAGTAAGTAAATTTCCACAATTTATAGGGTTAATGAAATTTGTTGTTAATAACTACCAAGGCCGGCAAGCTACTTTGATTGAATATAAATAAATAGTAATAGTTCGTTATATACAAGTAAGATTATAAGGGTGATGAAGGTATGAAAAAAATAGCAATTATTGGTTTGGGTTATGTAGGGTTACCATTGGCAGTAGAGTTTGGTAAAAAATTAAATACGATTGGGTATGATATAAATACTTTTAGGGTTAGTGAGTTAAATTTAGGGACTGATTCTACTTTAGAGACAACGAAGGAAGAGTTAGCGTCAGCAAGTTTGTTAAGTTGTACGGATAATCCAGATTTATTAGTAGATGCAAATATTTATATAGTTACGGTCCCTACGCCTATTGATAGTAGTAAATCACCTGATTTAACGCCAGTTATTTCTGCAACTCACTTAGTTGCAAAATATTTAAAGCAAGATGATATTGTTATTTACGAATCGACTGTTTATCCAGGTGCAACTGAAGATGTTTGTGTGCCTATTTTGGAAAAGGTATCGGGTTTAAAGTTTAATACTAATTTTTATTGCGGGTATAGCCCTGAAAGAATTAATCCTGGTGATAAAGAGCGACGCTTAACCACTATTATCAAGGTTACATCTGGATCTACACCTGAAATTGCAACAGTTGTTGATGAGTTATATCAATCAATTATTACCGCAGGTACACATAAAGCGAGCAGTATTAAAGTCGCAGAAGCCGCCAAGGTGATCGAAAATACCCAGCGTGATATTAATATTGCATTAGTCAACGAATTGGCTTTAATTTTTAATCGAGTGGGGATTGATACAGAAGAGGTGTTAGAGGCTGCAGGGACAAAGTGGAACTTTTTACCTTTTAGACCGGGGTTAGTGGGGGGGCATTGTATTGGTATTGATCCTTATTATTTGGTGCATAAAGCAGAATCCTTAGGTTATCATCCACAATTAATTTCAGCAGGGCGCCGTATTAACGATAATATGGGGCACTTTGTTGTCAGTGAAATTGTTAAGCTTATGGCAACGAAGAAAATTAATATTGTTGACTCGAATATCTTAATGTTAGGACTAACGTTTAAAGAAAACTGTCCTGATTTACGTAATACGCGTGTTGTTGAAATGGTAGATGAGCTTCAGTCGTATAATGCCAATGTTGATGTTTATGATCCGTGGGTTGATGCAAAAGAGGCCTTCAAAGAGTATGGACTGAGGACTATTGCAGAGTTAAAGGAAAATCATTATGATGCAGTGGTGGTTGCCGTTGCGCATGAGCAATTTCACAGTATGGGTATTGAGGGGGTTAAGGCCTTAGCAAAAGATAATCATGTTTTATATGATATAAAGTATTTATTGCCATCTGGTAGTGTTGATGGACGACTGTAAAGGCATGATTAAAGAAATTGCATGTATGAAAAAATTTTTTGATTATAAAATTCACTTGTTTTCTTTTGCTTATGTTCTTGTAGGGGTTATTTTTTTACAAAATATATCGGATATTTTTTTCTTAAAAAATGAAGTTATATATTTAGCATCACCCTATTATAATTTTGTTGGTATTGCTAAATCTTTAGTTTTTTTATCATCATATCTAGCTGTCGTATTGTTAATTTGGGTAAGTTTATTTTCTAAATCACGTGTAGTATGGTTTTTTGTAGCTTTTATTTTATTTATTTTTAATTTTTTGGATATATTTATTCAATTAGCTGTTAATAATAGGGGGTTTACTAAGTATGAGTATTCAATTACTTTAGCGGAGTATAACAGTTATAAAAATATGGCTTTTTTTATGATGGATGGGGTGCGCTCATGTGGTATTTCTTTGTTATTTGTATTGGGTCTAGTTTTTATAAGAAGAAATATTGAGACTAAACAAATTTCTACTAAATGGTTTTGTTTGTGTATGATTTTAGTTTTTAGCATTGTTTTTGGTGCAAAGCAATGGGTTTATTATATAAAATATCCCTCATATTCTGCCTTAGTAAAAGTACCGCTCATTATTTTTGATTATCATTTAAATAGCAAAGATGAGATACCTAGAGTACTTAATAAAAGCATTATTCCGAATAAAGAAGGTGATAATGAAAATATTATTTGGATGATTGATGAGTCAATTGGTGGAAAGTATTTATCAATAAATGGATTTGAGAAAAATACCACTCCTTATTTGGAAAGCTTGATTGGTTCTCGAAATATGGTTAACTATGGAGTAGTTAATTCAGTTGCTAATTGCTCCGCTACGAGTAATTTGATGATGAGGATTGGTTTGAGCTCCCATACTAAAGGGGCAGAGCAAGACCATATACAAACTAGAAATAAATTACCTACAATTTATCAGTATGCTAAAAGAGCAGGTTATACAACTTGGCTCTTTGATTCACAGGCTGATCAGGGGCAGGTTCAGAATTATTTGACGCCATATGATATGCAGAGTATTGACCATTTTATCACGTTGGATACACGTACTAATGATATAGAAAGAGATTCATTGCATTTGAATAAAATATCTAGAGTTCTTAAAGATAAGGTCGGTGGGAAAAATTTTATTGTGTTTGTTAAAGATGGAGCTCATTGGCCATATTTATGGCGATACCCAAAAGATAAGGAAATATTTACGCCTGTTCAGGAAAGTATTTATGAAGAAAAGACGCTTGAAAAGAAGGCTAACTTAATTAATACATATTCGAATGTGATTAGGTATGCTGTAGATGATTTCTTTCGAAAATATATGGATAAAATTGATATTAGTAAAACTATACTATTTTATACATCTGATCATGGCCAAAATTTACTGGAGGAACCTAGGTCCCCATTGACTCATTGTTCATCCCTTAAGGATAGTCCAAAAAGTGAAGCTGAAGTTCCTTTGCTTATTTTTGGTAAAAATGTAGGGAAACGGTTTATTGTAAAAGAAAATAAACTATACTCCCAATACCAGATATTTCCGACAATTTTGTCTTTAATGGGTTATAACTCTGAAATAATTGAAGAGTATGGAGCAACCTTAATGGAAGGCCAGGGAAGAAATGAAAAACAATGGTTTTACCAAGGGCTTGAGGGAAATAGAGTTCTTTTTCGTTAAGAAATACAAATGTAACTTGTAAATTAATGATATTTATTTTTTTGATAAGCGTCAGCATCTATCTTGTTAAGTAGTTTCAAGTCATTGAGCTAGGAATGAATCGGTTTATGTGTCGTTGTTTTTTTATAATGTAGGGTGACTGGGGCGAGTTTAAAATTTGCGTATGCTTTGTAATAAATATAGGAATAAAGAGTATAAATGAGTTATGTAATTATTTCACCTTGCCGTAATGAAGCGGATTATGTAAAAAACACATTAGATAGTGTTGTGGGACAGTCAGTGTTACCAGGTTTATGGGTGATCGTTGATGATGGCTCTACGGATGGTACGCCTCAAATATTAGCTGAATATGCCGAGAAATATAGCTTTATTCGGGTTGTTACGCGTGAAAATCGCGGGCATCGCAGTGTAGGGCCAGGCGTTATTGAGGCTTTTTATGCAGGATTAGATACCGTTGAATTAAAGCAGTTTAGTTTTTTGTGTAAGCTTGATTTAGATTTGATTATGCCACCTCGCTATTTTGAGACATTAATTAATCGAATGCAGGAAAATCCACGTTTAGGTAATTGTAGTGGTAAGCCTTATTTTGTTGATAAGTTGACTGGAAATCTTATTAGTGAAGGCTGTGGAGATGAGAATGCGAT
>ENA-ORXI01000904-ORXI01000904.1-sediment-metagenome-genome-assembly--contig:-NODE-904-length-24127-cov-6.285613_pt1 | contig 24127 bp, 20 predicted proteins | sample MGYA00237861_ERZ511468 | MGnify/ENA primary metagenome ERZ511468 (study PRJEB26299, sample SAMN06266213) | sediment metagenome | isolation source: Hudson Canyon methane seep mesocosm | place: USA:Hudson...
GTTGCTTCACCAATCTGACTTGGGTCGGCACCGTCTAATAAGGCTTGTTGCAATGCATCAACTTCGCTGTCTACAGTAGCTGTAGGCGCTTGGGCTACGGCTTGTGGGTCAAATGCATCGATATCTAATACAGTTTGTGAGCTACGACCTAAGGTCATCAACGAGCCATCAGAAAATTCAATTTCAACAGCGCCTGCAGCGCCTGTTGTGATTACTTCATCCTGAAAAATTCGATCGCCAGCTTGTAAGGTACGTTGTGAACCATCACTTGCTGTTGCGACTGCTGTTCCGATAAGCGTTTTAATCATTCCAATTTCTGTAGCCACTGTTGATTTCTCCTAAAATTTATTTATGGGGTTATCTAACCAATGGGCTACATTACGGAAGTGTTCAACAAAAACATATTGTACTTTGGTACTAGATGGCTATTTATTTTCATTTTCCAGCATAAATACCTGATAAACCCTAAGTGATCTTTAGTTCAAAACCCAAGCTCACATCAGCTCAGCCTATCGCTCACTAAACTGCCGGTTTAACTAGCTTTAGACATCATATAAAGCGCTCAAAACCATCAAAAAAAATCAGCACTAAATACAGGCACTTGCTGGCCGAGGAACTATTGCAGTATTATCCATCGTAAGGCCTTAATTAAAGCTTGCTAGGATAAATAGCTTGGGGCTCGAGAAAAGTAATAACGACAACTGCTGCACTCAACATACCATTTGTAAGTGGGGATTATGATGGAGTTCTGGAGATTTAAGTCCGTTAGCCAAGAATATGGCATGGCCATGGTTGGGCAATATGATATTGCTATCGTTATTCTTTCAATCGTTATTGCATGCCTTTCTTGTTATGCCGCTTTGACCATCGCTTATCGAATTATCTCTTGGCAAACTAATATCATTCGCTGGCCGTGGTTGATCACTGGTGCCACCACTATGGGTTTAGGTATATGGGCAATGCATTTTACAGGCATGCTTGCTTATTCCATGGACAGTCCCGTTCAGTACTCTGTTCCTATTACCATTTTGTCAGCACTCCCTGCAATTTTAGGCAGCGGTATTGCTCTGTTCATACTGAGCAACGAAACAAGTGACTCATACCGAACCCAAATCAGTGCTTTCTCTCTCGCAACATGCATAGCGACTATGCATTATGTCGGTATGGAAGCGATGAAAATGGATGCCATTCTATATTACGACTTTGGTTTATTTATTTTGTCTTATGTTGTTGCTCATTTGCTGGCCAGCATCGCGTTGACCATCAAATTTATCAATCCAAAACGTTTTTTGCTGTTATCAAAATATAGTACCTTGATAAGCTCTGTCGTTATGGGTTTAGCCATCAGCGGCATGCATTACACTGCGATGGCCTCAGCACGGTTTTATGTCTCTACTAGCAGTCCCATCAGTACGGAAACTTATATTCCCACTTCTATCTTGGTGGCATCAATAGCCAGTATCGTGATTATCCTCATCTCCGTCACGCTTATCACAGCAAATGTTTATCGATATTTTGAAAATATTTCTGAACGCTTGGAAGAAAGTCAAAATGAATTAAATACCTTTATTAATAGTGCACCCATCATGATGTGGATGATGGATGAAAATGGCCACCCTAAACTATTTAATGAAACATGGCTAAATTTCACCGGCAAATCATTATCCGATGAACTCGCACACTCATGGGATGGCAACGAGGTTCATCCCGATGATCAAAAAACGTGTTTTGCTGTGTATAAAAAACATATTAAGAATCGAACGGCTTTTGACCATGAATTTCGATTACGACGTTTTGATGGGGTCTATCGCTGGGTGCGAGAAGTCGGTGTGCCATTTTTAGGCGCTCGACAAAAATATATGGGATTTATCGGAAACTGCCTTGATATTACTGAACGCAGACAAACTGAAGAGCAACTTCAAAATGTTAAAAGTTACTTAGCGAATATTATCGATTCCATGCCCTCAATCCTTATTGGTGTTAATACCGATAGCAAAGTCACGCAATGGAATAGCCAAGCACAAAAGGTAACGGGGATTTCTCCAGAAGAAGCACAAGGACAACACCTTGAAAAAGTCTTTCCTCGCATATTTCATGAAATGCCCAAAGTCCATAAAGCGATCATTACTCGCCACCAACAATCAGATACAAAAAGAAGTTACTTGGAAAATGGTGAAATTAAATATGAAGATATTACCATTTATCCCTTAGTCACTAATGGCGTAGAAGGAGCGGTTATTAGGATTGATGATATAACCGAAAAAGTTCACCTTGAAGAGATGATGATTCAATCTGAAAAAATGCTTTCTGTTGGTGGACTTGCCGCGGGCATGGCTCATGAAATTAACAACCCACTGGCCGGCATGATGCAAACAGCAAATGTAATGAGAAATCGTCTCACCGCCAATGAAATTCCTGCCAATTTAAAGGCCGCTGAAGCGATAGGAACTGATATGGAGGTCATTCATGGTTTTATGAATGATCGCGGCGTGTTTCGCATGCTTGATGCCATAATTGATTCAGGTAAAAGAGTGGCCAAGATTGTTGATAACATTTTAAGTTTTGCTCGAAAAAGTGATGCTGAGACTATGCCTCATGATATAAGTCTATTATTGGATGACTCGCTTGAATTAGCCTCCACTGATTATGATTTAAAAAAACAATATGATTTCAAAGCGATCAAGATCATCAGAGAATATTCAGCAGAGCTGCCCGATGTTTTGTGTGAAAGTACTAAGATCCAGCAAGTATTTATGAATATTTTTAAAAATGGCGCAGAGGCGATGCAAGAAGGAAATACAGAGCACCCTCAGTTTACCTTACGCACTCAACTCGATCCTGATCCTAAACGTATCGTTATTGAAATTGAGGACAATGGTCCCGGTATTAACGAAACCACACGTAGACGAATTTTTGAACCCTTCTTTACCACAAAACCTGTAGGCGTTGGCACCGGCCTAGGCTTGAGCGTTTCATACTTTATCGTATCGGAAAATCATCGTGGTGAAATGAGTGTCGAATCTGAATTAGGCAAAGGCACACGTTTCATCATCCGCCTGCCTATTTAAAGCACCAATACATTCTCAGTAAGACACCTGTTATGGTCATGCTATGACAATCGATGAAATAACACCTGTTAATTTAGACTTATTTTCCGATCCGCATGGACTTGATATTGTCCTTGAAACACTCTGTCCTGGTGCGGTTGTTATTCGTCATCAAGCTTGTGACATAGCAGAACAACTTATTGCAAGCATTGCTAATATTGCTCTGCAAGCACCTTTCCGTAATATGAAAACAGCACATAGTGCCACTATGTCTGTCGCCATGACCAATTGTGGTCAATATGGTTGGCTATCAGATCAATCCGGTTATCAATATTCAGCTCATGATCCCGTCACAGGGAAAAACTGGCCACCCATGCCAGACATATTTATAGAATTAGCTCAAACCGCTGCCAAAAAAGCAGGTTTTGATAACTTCCAGCCCGAGGCGTGTTTAATAAATTGTTATCAAGTTGGTAGTCGTATGGGTTTGCATCAAGATAAAGATGAATACGACCTCACCGCACCCATTGTGTCAGTGTCGTTAGGCATCCCGGTGACATTTTTGTTTGGCGGATTAAAACGCAAAGATCCAAGCATTAAAGTTCATCTAGATCATGGTGACATTGTTGTTTTTGGAGGGCCTGCACGACTTAATTATCATGGTGTTTCACCTGTTAAAAATAATTTCCATAAGCTAACTGAGCGTTTACGTTATAACTTAACTTTTCGTCAGGCAACGTAATGCAAAACATTGGCAACATGCACATAACTAAATAGCTAGACACGGTAATTTTGGATACGCATAATGGGCTATTACTTTTGATGATTGTTCACTGAAATATCATCTGATAAGTTAAAACAATGGATGTACAAGGCTAAATTATCTGTCGTAACTTTTTTGCAGGAGGAGCAAAAAATACGACACCGTTATAGTGGGGAATAGTCTTTTGACTAGCAATGGCAATATAAGCAAAGCAATACAACCTTATGAATATGCGAGACGACTCAGCATCATGAAAAAAAATAGACAGGTTCTGATCATCGACGACCAATCTACTGGTAGAACTATTCTCAAACAAGTTATCCAGCAGGTGGCCGATAATATTATCGTCACTGTCTTTGCAAACCCACAAGAAGCCCTCATTTGGTTAGATTTGAATGATGCAGATCTGATTGTCACCGATTACCGCATGCCCGAAATGAATGGGGTTCAATTTATTCAGCAAGTTCGCCACAAAGAACAACACCAACACGTGCCAATCATGATGATCACGGTTGTCAGTGAAAAAGAAGTGCGATATGAAGCGTTAGAAGCTGGAGCAACGGCTTTTTTATCTCGTCCTATTGATCAAATAGAATGTCGAACAAGCTGTAGAAACTTACTGCAAATGCATGAACAACAATTGATCATTCAAGACCGTGCAGACTGGCTCGCACGTCAAGTTGAGATAGCGACAGCACAAGTCATCGCAAGGGAAAAAGAAACCATTATTCGTCTAGCAAAAGCAGGGGAATATCGTGATGAGGGCACCGGTAACCATGTTGTTCGCATGGCAAAATATGCACGCAAAATTGCAGAAGCGACTGGACAGTTTACGGAAAACGAATGTGATGTTCTCGAGTATGCCGCCCCAATGCACGATATAGGAAAAATTGGTATTCCTGATAATGTATTGCTCAAACCCGGTAAGCTTGATGTCGATGAGTGGATAGTAATGAAACAGCATGTGACGATAGGCCATGCTATCTTATCGAATAGCCAATCTAATTTTATGCAAGTTGGTGCCGTTATCGCCTTAAATCACCACGAACGATTTGACGGCAACGGTTACCCAAAGGGTTTAAAAGGTGAAGAGATTCCGTTTATTGCCAGAGTCGTTGCTGTAGCGGATGTTTATGATGCTTTAATATCTGCTAGACCATATAAACAAGCTTGGTCTACTAAAGATGCAATCAGTTATATCAAGCAACAATCTGGTCAGCACTTTGACCCTGTGTGTGTTGATGCGTTTTTTGAATGTTTGGATGCTATCAAACAAATTCAACACGAATATGCCGATGAGCCAGAGTATTCGTTAGAATAGGATTCTATGACCGCTGCCAGTGAAAATACATCTTCATCATTATTAGCCAAACTACGACATCGCTTGGCACAAACAACTGATTCTGAACCAGAGCAAGCGATAAAGATACGTTTATCCATTGCTACCGCCTTACTATTTTATTTTTGCTTACCGTGGAAAGAAGAAGAAACATTTTTTTCGGTAATATCCTCACTCCCTAGTCTCCTTGCATTAAGCTACTTCTCCCTTGCATTCGTACTTGTCGGAGCCATCGTGCTTAATCCTCGACCATCTCCCACTCGTAGACTGCTAGGCACTTTACTTGATTTGATTCCGCTATCAATCTTAATGTTCTCAGTGGGAGAACAAAGCGTATTCATGTTCGTATTCTATTTGTGGGTCATCCTCGGCATGGGGTTCAGATACGGAATTAATTATCTATATTTTGCACTCGTTGTTGGTGTGATCGGTTTTTCAATTGCTCTCACCTGGGGAGAATATTGGCAAAATAGTAGCCAAAACCCAATAGCTCTCAGTTTGCTTTTGTTATTAATACTGATCCCCCTGTATTCTTCTTTTCTAATAAAAAAACTACACGCGGCCATTGCTGCAGCCAAAGATGCTAACGAGGCTAAAAGTCGTTTTTTAGCCAATATGTCACATGAATTAAGAACGCCACTTAATGGTGTCATTGGCATTGCAGATTTAATGGGAAAAACACAATTAAATCATCAACAATCTGAATTTGTAAATATTATGCGTAACTCTGCCAACACCTTATTGGGATTGATTGAAAACGTACTTGATATATCAAAGATTGAAGCAGGAAAAATCACCATTGCTCATGAACCTTTTGACCTACATCTTCTGATTAACTCCATCATTCATATGCAATCTCCAATGGGAGAAGCTAAGGGCCTCTTTATTTCCCATAACATAAATGCAATAACACCTTTTTTGCTGCGTGGTGATGAACAACATTTAAAACAAATACTTATCAACCTTATCGGTAATGCTATTAAATTTACCAATGAAGGTTCGGTTAAACTATATGTCACACTTGCCGATAAAAATGGTGAGGGGAAATCTAAGATAAGATTCGAAATTCAAGATACTGGTGTCGGAATTCCAGAAGCAGATTTACCAACTATCTTTGAAGACTTCACTCAAGCTAGATCTGGACAAAAACAAACTGTCTCAGGAACAGGCTTGGGAACGACAATATCAAAAGAACTTGCTGAACTTATGGGAGGGGAAATCGGCGTAAAAAGTGAGTTAAACCTAGGAACAACATTCTGGTTTGAGTTACCTTTTACTGTGGTTCCTTATGATGATTTGAATTTATCTGATACTCAACTATTACTACTAGCGACAACAGAAACCACATCAATCATAAGCTCCGCCCTAAAAACATGGGATATTAATTTTGATGCCGTTCATTCCTCAGCTCGTGCATTTTCAGAATTGATAAAAGCACTAGATAATGAAAATGCCTACAATACCTTGGTAGTAGATCAGTCTTGTCTGGACATTACGCCAGTCCAGTTTGCTCAAATGATAAAAAGTGAAGATTGCTTAGAAAACCTCTCTCTAATATTAATCAATACTTCTGAATATAGTCCACACGATCCAGAATTAAGAGAAAACTTTATTTCTATCATCCCAGATGTTAACGATCGCAGACTTTTATTCAATGCTATTCATGCATCGCAATCAATATCACAAACTGATCATAATGTTGTTACCTTAGCTGAACACTACCAGGCACAAAAAAATTCTCCTGCCTTAACTATTCTGATTGCAGAAGATAACCGTGTTAACCAGCAAGTGTTGGAAGGTGTGCTTCAACACGCCGGACACAAAACATTGACTGCCGATACTGGTGAGAATGCACTCGATATTCTCGCTGAAAAAATCGATCTCATTGATATGCTAATCTTAGATATGAACATGCCAGAAATGAGCGGCATAGAGGTTGCTAAAGCTTTACAGTATATTGATACATCTCAATCTATTCCTATCATTATGCTAACGGCAGATGCCACAATTGAAGCCAAGGAAGAATCTTTAAACGCCGGAGCTAATGCTTTCTTAACTAAGCCAATTAACTCTAGAGTATTACTTGAACAAGTGGCTAATTTAGCCGTCACGATAAGTGATGTTGCTGATGTAGATCTTGAGCTCGATAATGAGGCCACATCTGATTGGGTTGATAGTAAAACCATCAATGAACTTACTTTACTTGGCGGTGGCGAGATATTTATGAATAAACTCGTTCAAGGTTTCAAATTTGATGGTGAAAAGCATGTCGCTATCATCAAAAATTCAGCAATGGATGATTATTTAAGTTACCGAGAAAGCTTGCATGCTTTAAAAGGATCTGCCACCGAAATGGGTGCGATAAAACTGGCAGAATTATGTGTTGCAGCTGAGTTTCTCAAACCTGATGATATTGGCAAAGAAAAACTTCTCACATTATGCGCTCAAATTGAAGAAGGCTTTGAAAAAACCATCTCGACTTTGCAGTCGACAATAACAGAACCTGTCGAGCAGACTCCTACTCGGTAAATGACTAAGACTTGGTGTTTTGTCTTTTTATTAAACGTGTCATCATTTTTAAGTCTTTCTCTGTCAATTTAAAAGCAGCATCAACCCAAATATTGGTGATATCCAACAACTCTTGATAAGTGATTTGGCTACAAATATCTTTAACTTTTGCCAGCGCTCTATAACTATTAGGTGTTTTATTCGCTCGTTTAATATACTTATAAACGGCTAATTCACCTTCTCCTTGTTCAGCTAAAATATCAACTATGCCCATATCAAATAGCTCTTCTGCTGTATATAGCTTTCCCGACAAAATCATTCTTTCTGCTGCGGAAACACCAATTTTTCTAGACAGTAGCGTAAAAGCCCCCATACCAGGAAACAAGTTAAATAAAACTTCCGGGAGTCCCATTTTAGAACCGCGCTCAGCAACCAATACATTACTCGCTAACGCCGTTTCAAATCCTCCTCCCAACGCATCTCCTTGCACCAGAGAAATCGTTGTTAAATCGCACTCTAAATGAACGATATTCTGATATAGGACATCAATACAAGAAACCGCATAGTCATATAAACCTTGACGATCGCCTGATTGAATTGAGCTATAGAACAACTCTAAGTCACCACCTAAATTAAACGTACCATCTACATCTGAACCCAACACAAGAAAATCATATTTCTCGCCATTACTTTGAAGCATTTCAGTCTGAACATCGCTTACATAATCAGACAAATCACTTAATAATCTAGGGTTAAAACATAGCCGTGGTGAGCTATTCATTAGACACCACGTTATTTTATATTTTTCATCACTATACGTTCTAATTTGCGAATACTTTCTGGGGATATCATCACCAAGTAAAATATCACCATATTCTTTTCGTTGAGCTAATGCATTCATTTTTAGGCTCCCTACAATACTTTATTTCCAATCACAAATAATCAAGGTGTCAGGTTACCGCCACCAAGACCTATTTTTTATTGAGTAAAGCATTTAACGTGCCCACTTGATATTCACCTTATATATCAATAATTTAAATTCCCTGCCAAAACAGTAAAAACAATTTCAGCCTGTATAAAAATTTAGTCGCTAATTAATGCCGACAAGTGACTCGCCACTGCGCTGGCATTACCTTCAATGTTATAACCACCTTCCAATAGTGAAATAAGTCGGCTATGACAGTATTTATCAGCCAACTGTTTAACAATTTGAGTCAACTGCATAAATCCTTGATCAGTAATATTATGGCAACCTAAAAGATCATCTTGTCGACTATCAAAACCTGCAGAGAGAATAATTAAATCTGGTTGAAATTGTTCGGCTGCTGGTAGCAATGATTGTTCAAATGCCGCAATCATATCTGCATCTGTTGCACCACAAGCAAGGTGCACGTTGATATTAAACCCTTGCCCCTTACCCTCTCCTTGTCGTTCAGGAAAGCCAGTACCTGGGTAAGCAAACATATCGTGAGTAGAAAAATATAATACCGACGGATCAGAATAAAATGCCCATTCCGTACCATTTCCATGGTGATAATCCCAATCAATGATTAATATCTTTTTTAGATCATATTGCTGCTGAGCATATCGTGCCGCAATGGCAACATGGTTGTAGTAACAAAAACCTTCTTCTTGCCCTGTATTCAAAGCATGATGCCCTGGTGGCCGGGAAGCACAAAAAACATTCTTAAGCAGGCCCTTACAAACCTGATCAACCGCCGTTATCACTGCACCGGTAGCAATCAGTGCCTGTTGATGATTAATAAAATCATTTTGTTTTATTGAATCAATATGATTTTTTGAATGCACTAATTCTAAATATTGCTCACTGTCATTTTGGGGTTTAAGCAAAGTGAGTTGTGATAATAAGTCTTGTTCTAGTAACTGCTCAGTGATTGCTTGATATCGTGCCGGTGATTCTGGGTGTGCAGGACTAATATGATGCTCAATAAAACGTTCATCTAATACCAAGCCGGTTGTTGATCTTATCGTTTTTGCATTCACCTTTGTCGTCAGCACACTAGCTAGTGTCGATAAGGCGAGAAATTGACGTCTTTTCATTTGTTTCTCTTAGCGTTTAAATTCACCGTACTTAAACTTAACTTTCATCAAATCCCCATACAGTACGGCGCTCAAAAGTCACATCGGGATCATCACTTTGTAATACCCGACGAATAGTAAACGCTGGCATTTTGGTATTTCTTTTTATGGGGGCATTATAGTTTCCTACTTGCGGTCGCATACAAGAATGTACGATGGGTGAGTCTGGTTTCTCGCCTTTTTTTGTCACCACACCCACTTCAGCATTTGCTAGTTGAACAATCATCCCCGGAGGATAAAAGCCTAACTCTTTAATATAAAGTCCGGCTATTTCAACACTTACCGTTTCCCCTTTATCCAATAAAATATCACGTAAAATGTCTTTATGTAACAAAGGATCTCGATAAAATCTTGGGGACAATTGAGCGCAATAGATATCAGCAAGACTTATGATTTGGCTAGCTTCTGGATACTGTTCGCCTCGTAACTTATGAGGATAACCTTCACCTGATACTTTCTCATGATGAGTCAATACACACTTCAACCATAAATTATCCGTCACTTTAGCCCGTTTAAGCATCATCACACCTTGCCGCGAATGCTCTTGTATTGCTAATTGTTGCTCTTCTGTTGGCGGTTGATCTTGACGGAACATTTTCTCTTGTAACTCAATCATCGCAATATTCATTGTTAATGCCGCAGCAATACTAGATTGTCGATCTTCAACAGAAAAACCTCTCAGTTTTGCTATTAGCTCTGTCAACACAGCAACATCAACCGAATGTTTGATCGGATAACTATTCGCTTCCAAAACAAATAATGATGCTAAGGCCGCATGAGAATCTCGATGACATGCACGCTGAATATCATCAACTAAGGAAAAAATTTCATCCGTAAAAAATTCTGAGGTATCAGCACTCGCCAATGAAATTGCGAGTTGACTAGAGACTTCTTCTAATACCTTAAACGGGGAAAAGTCTTTGAATTTATCTTCGACTGGAGGTGGAGGAGCTGGTGTTTGTTTAGCTTTAGCAAGATCAGTTTTCTTAGCAAAAGCACCGCGTAAAACTAAACGATCTATCTGCTGCTCGAATTTGATTACAAAACCCTGCTTGACCAGCATTGCGCCATTACTATCATAGATGGGCCAGATTAAGTGCTGGCCAACAGAAAGGTCTTCAGCAGTTAGTTTTTGAAACTCTACAGTCATCACCTTCTCCTCTGAACCCAACGCTATGATTCATACAAAGTGACTGATCTCTATTATTGATACTTTAAGCAAAATATACAATAAAAATATGCTACATCACCCCTTTATCTAACGAGTATGATGAACCTTATTCATCATAGATAAAATATTCGCGGAAACTACCATGGCTCACTATCTACTTACCGGTGGTACCGGCTTAATTGGTCGTGCATTATGCCAACATTTAATAAATGACAACCATCAAGTCACCGTGCTCAGTCGCCAGCCTGAAAATGTAAGAAAACTTTGCGGTGACAAGGTTGAAGCTGTTGCCTCTCTTGCCGCTATCAACGAGAAAATACATTTTGATGCTGTCATTAATTTAGCAGGCGCACCCATTGCCGATAAACATTGGACCAAAAAACGTAAAGCACTGCTCGAGCAAAGCAGAATAGGCATGACGTCTAAATTAGTGAGTTGGATTAAACAACGTGATTTAAAACCAACATGTCTAATTAGTGGTTCCGCAGTTGGTTGGTATGGTAACGGTGGTGAACCATACCTCACCGAAGAAAGCAGTTTCCATGATGAATATACTCATCAACTTTGTGATGCTTGGGAAAAACAAGCACGACAAATTCAAGATATAGGTGTCAGAGTGTGCATCGTTCGTACCGGTTTAGTTTTATCGGCAGAAGGAGGTTTCCTCCAAAAGATGTTATTACCTTTCAAAATGGGTTTGGGTGGCCGATTAGGGAGTGGACAGCAATACATGTCATGGATACATATTAACGATATGGTAAAGCTACTAAATTTTTTGGTGGATCATCACCATGCAACAGGAATCATTAATGCCTGCTCCCCTTCACCTGTGAGTAATAATACATTCTGCCAGACCTTAGCCAAACAGTTAAATCGACCTGCTTTTTTACCCGTTCCTGCTTGGGTTTTAAAACTAGTACTCGCCGAAATGTCGCAACTATTACTCCATGGTCAACGCGCTCTACCTAAAAAAGCACAGGCGTTAGGGTTCAAGTTTGATTATACTGAGCTTAGCACCGCCTTAGCAGATGTATTGTCCACTCAATAATTAAAAAATAACTTATGACACGAAGAGCAGTATTACTTGCCAATTTAGGCTCTCCAGATAATGCTGAGCCACCAGCAGTACGACAATATCTCAATCAATTTCTAATGGATCCCTATGTGATCCAACTGCCATGGATATTTAGGCGACTTATTGTCAGCCTGTTCGTTTTGCCTTCTAGACCAAAAGACTCTAGCAAAGCTTACCAAAAAGTTTGGCTTAAAGAAGGCTCTCCACTGCTTGTCTTATCTAAAAAATTAAAACAGGCTCTGCAAGCAAAATTGACCATCCCTGTTGCAATGGCTATGCGTTATGGTAATCCAAGCATCGAATCTGAATTATTGAAATTAAAAGAACAAAATATTGACGAGGTTTTGTTTATTCCCTTATATCCACACTTTGCTGATAGCACAGTGACAACCTCAATCGAAGAAGCCAAACGAGTCATACAAAAATACCAGCTGAATATTAAGCTTTCACTTATTCCGCCTTTTTATGATAACGATGATTATATTCAATCATTGGTCAATAGCGCCCAAGCTTATCTATCACAAGACTACGATCATATTGTATTTAGTTATCATGGTTTGCCAGAATCTCACCTTAAAAAGTTAGATACTTCCGGCAGCCATTGCTTACAACAAGAGGATTGCTGTGAGCAAAGCCATGAATGTCATGCTCGTTGTTATCGCCAGCAAGTATTTAAAACCACACAATGTTTTGCAGATAAAGCGGGCTTAGCTAAGCAGGACTATTCCATCGCTTTTCAGTCTCGCTTGGGACGAGCAAAATGGTTAGGTCCTAATACCGAGGATAAAATTAGACAACTGGCAAACTCTGGTGCTAAAAATATCTTAGTTATCTGTCCAGCTTTTGTAACAGATTGTCTTGAAACTTTAGAAGAAATGGCTATTCGTGGACAAGAAGTATTTAGTGAGGCAGGAGGAGAAAAATTAACGTTAATTCCGTGTTTAAACGATCACCCAGATTGGGTGGCAACGCTAGCTTCGTGGTGCAAGCAATAACAATCTTGGAATTTAAACAGAATTTGTTTTAGGGTTTACTTATACACGGCCTAATAAAGGCTGACGTACAACTTGGTTGGTATATTCGCCACCAGGACCATATGAGTTTGCATTCACATCACGACCACGGAAAATATTCATCGCACGTTGCAAATGTTGGCGATTAACATTGACGATTCCGCCATTGATTTGATTGTTCTCTCTGCATTCATGTGCAGTTGTTTTCAGTTGACTCATAATTGTATTCAAGGCAACTTCATCTTGCTGTGTTTGATTCGCTATAAAGGCAGCTAAACCCTCTTTATCTGTCGTGAAACCTTCAGCTTGCAATACCGAATCACGGTGACGAGCTAATTGTTCTAACTGAAGAACTAGAGGTTGTTTTTTTTCTGACATCTCACTAATAACATCAGTGTCAGATTCGATTAAAGCACTACGTTCGGCCATCATGATTTCTAATAGCTGGGCGGAAACATGTTGTTCTGCTTGTAAAATGCTTTGTAATTGTTTCGATGAAGTCATCGCCATAATATTGTCGCCTAATTGAGTTGTTGTTCAAACTCAATCAAGTTTTGTGCCAACTCATTTACATCAACGCTATATGAACCATCTGCAATCGCTGCTCGTAATGCTTCAACTTTACCGCTATCAACTTCAGGCACATCAGACAATGTTTGTTGTAATGATTGTAATTGTGTTGCGGTATTCGTGAGGCTAACAGTATCTGGGCGTGTTTCTGACGCCGGCACTGGTGATGATTTATCATTCCCTCGATCATCACGTGAACCAACATTACGGGTAGAATCTACACCCGCTTGCCCGGTCACTTTTATATTATTTATTTCAGACATATTCATGTCTCCTAATTCTTCACAACTAGCGTATCGGCATCATGCCTAAAATCTTGAATAAAAACATCATTTTCTTTTTTTAACATTACATTGTGATCTTAATAACGCCCGGTCCATCGACCACGCCGACAACCACACGCTTAGATGATAAATTTTTCACTCGTACTCGTTGGCCCAAAGTGCCATCAGATAACGCCGTACCACTCATTCTTACTTCCATTCTTCCTGCAACCGCCACCAATGAAATCAATTCACCGCGTTTAATGATTTTTTGTTGTTTTACACTGTTTGGGTTAATCACCGAGCCCATAGACAGGCGGTATTTTAACTGTTGGCCGATAATATGTTCTGGATTTTTTACATATCCCTGATTGAAACTACCAATATCCAGAGATACCACTCTAATATCTGACTTTGAAATAAGCTGATTCGCGGCTAAGGGGCGTGAAGCAATCACGACAGGTCTAAATACTTTTACTTTAACTGGGACATAAAGCGACCAAGTAACTGGTGAGTTGCACTTTACACCTATCGTTTGCTTGCCAAGTGCAACCTTTCGATTATTGGTAGTAAATGCCTCTAAAGGCCTATCGCACGCTTGTAATCGTAAACGATGGTCCAAAGGTTCCATCTCAATTTGAGCATTATCATAACTGGCTTGAACTTGTTCAAACGCATACATATAAGCAGCATGTTCGATACTCTCTAGAGATTGTATATCTTCAGCATATCCCGTTACCGGTAACAGCAAATAACATAACAAACCTGTAACTATGTGTTTTAAATTAATGACCATAACTAAATCTCAACATTCAATGACCACTGTCAGCTTTGTGACACTCGTCTTCTTATGGCTAAGTCAAAGCAAAGTCCATGCCTAACTATTCGAGTTGAGTTGCTAGGCTTGCTTATTGTATATTCACTGACAGTATTTGCTCATCGCTTTATACTATTTAAGAAACAGTGACATCCGCCGATAATTTGCACAGTAAACCTTTACAGGAGCATGACCATGGCAAGCATGATGGATGGCGTCGATCAACGGACCCAGTTAGTTGGTCATAATCGCTTGGAGTTACTACTTTTCCGGCTAGGTTCTCCACAATTGTATGGCATCAATGTCTTTAAAGTTAAAGAAGCCATTCCTTGTCCTGCTTTAACCAAAATCCCCCACTCACATCCAGTAGTACCTGGTGCAGCCCACATTCGTGGACAAGCTATTAGTTTTTTTGATTTATCACTGGGAATAGGTGGACGCCCTATTGATGATGTTAGCAAAGCGTTTGTCATCATCACCGAATACAACCGTTCGGTTCAAGGTTTTTTAGTCAGTGAAATTGTGCGTATTGTAAATACCAGCTGGACAGATATTCTTCCCCCTCCTTCCGCTTCTGGAAGCAATAACTACATGACTGCTATCACCAAACTCGATGATAAGATAATTCAAATTATCGATGTTGAAAAAGTGATGGCTGAAGTTATTGGTAGTACTGATGCCGTTTCTGAAGAAATTATTGCAGATATCACTACACAAAATGCTGCTCAAAGACCACATATTTTAGTCGCCGATGATTCCAGTGTCGCCCGAAAACAAGTACAACGAGCTATGGAGCAAATTGGCATTGATACCACCATCGTACGTGATGGAAAAGAAGCACTGGATCAATTAAAAGCTTGGGTCGATGAAGGTATCGATGTGAAAAAACATATTTCCATGTTGATTTCTGATATCGAAATGCCTGAAATGGATGGTTATACGCTAACCGCAGAGATCCGTAACGATCCCAATTTGCACGATATTAAAATTTTGTTACATACCTCAATGAGCGGTGCTTTCAACGAAGGCATGGTAGAAAAAGTAGGGGCCGACAAATTTGTTCCTAAATTTTCACCCGACGAACTAGCTGTCGCCGTGCAGAATCTAATCGAAGAATGGAAACAAGAACAATCTGCATAACAACAAAATACGATTGTAAGCGCTAAGCTTTCAAGTTAGTTATTACATCTAGAATTTGTTGCATATCGATAGGTTTTGTAAAGTAATCATCAAACCCTGCCGCCAACGCTTGTTTTATCCGGTGCTGATAAGCATCGGCACTTAAAGCAATTATTCGTGTATTTTGAAGTTTTGGATTTAGCTTTAATACTGTGAGCGCATCACGGCCACTCATCACTGGCAAATTAATGTCTAAAAAAATCAGATCTGGCACGTATTTGTCAGCAACAATAATGCCTTCTTCGGCCGTCATTGCTGTGAGTAACGTTATACGCTGATATGGTTCTAATAATAGCTGGATAAGCTCTATGCTTGCTGAATCATCTTCAATATACAAAATGGTATGGTCACAATCTTGAGTTTTCATCATAAATTACTCTTCAATTTTATTGTCACTTTCTACAGGCTCAGATTGTGAAAATATTAACCAAAAAATGCTGCCTTTCCCTAACGGGCTAGCAATACCTATTTCGCCGCCCATCTCCCCCACTAGTGTTTTCGAAAGAGTTAACCCTATACCTGTACCTGGAATTGCATTTGATGTCGCGTAAGGTAAACGATGAAATGGTTGAAATACTAAGGCTCTTTCATCGGGAGCAATGCCTACTCCCGTATCAATGATGTCTATTTTGACTCGTTCATTACTTATGTTTTCAACGTTGACTGTAATAGAACCACCCGCAAAATTATATTTTATGCCATTCGATAAAAGGTTCACGATTACCTGTCTTAATCGATCATTGTTAGCATTAACAAAAAAAGAAGTTGGCTCATAGTTTATCGTCACCTGTGCATCATTAGCCTGAATAGACACCAAACTAATACTATCTGTAATAATTTTGTTGAGATCACAGCTTTCACTAGCAATATAATCTACCTTTTTATCTAAGTTGACGATATCCATAATGTCATTGACGAGTACTAATAAATGCTTGCCCGCTTGTAAAATACGATCCGTCATCAAACGTTCAGTATCTGTCGTTTTTTCAGTCATTTTGAGCTTTTGGATCTGAGAAAACCCGATGACTGCATTGAGCGGCGTTCGAAGTTCATGGCTCATTCTTGATAGAAATTCAGATTTTTCATCATTTGCTTTTTCAGCAGCCCGTTTTGCCCTTTGCATTTCAAGAAAAAACCACACCGCGACCATCAAAAGGCTAAGAACGATGAAAAATGTAGCGCTATCATAAACAAAATACCATGCAGGGCTTACAACGGTTAAAGTGCCGATATTCCTATCTAAATACTCTACATCGGTTTTAATATGGTGGATGGGAACAAGGTGCAGGTTAATAAGATGTTGACTGGTACGGTCTATATTTTTTCGATCTATCGATATAAAACTATTGCCATTGCTATCAGTAAATTCTAAATGCAAATAACCATTATTTTCTACCGCCAACTGCAAATATGGTAGCGATGATTTTTTGTTAAATCGCCATAAGGAGGAACTGACCACATCAGCATGTTTTTCTAGGGATTCAATCTTAGAATTATAAAGGTGCTGGTATAAAAAAAAACTAAACGAGCATTGCATCATAATAAAAATAGCAATGTACGTTGTAAGTTGCTTGCGAGCTAAAAAATTAAGGTTTGTCTTCATTCTAGGCTCAAATAGTTCATCATCACCAATTAATTTTGCAGACCACTCAAAAATCAAGGTGACAGCATATAAACCAGTGTAACCGATATTAAAACGCTGAAACAATGCTACATCGACAATTAAATGATCACCTAGCTTAAGTTTGGATATAAAAAAGGCGCCTATTGGCGCCTTCTTATTCTATATTTTATAGCCTTGTTTTATTGGCCCGTACCCGTCAAATCCGCCGGCATTGGAATAGCTTGGCCAGATTCAGTCACTATATCTGCTTCAGCACGCATCATATTTGTTCCAACAAAACCACCAAATCGATAAACCCACGGTTTTAATTCTTCCGTAATCGCGGCAGCTTCTTGTATAACGACTTCTGCTGTTTTCAAAACATCTAGTTGTTGGATATCTTCAGGTGCAGCTTTAACCAGTGATTCATCATATTCCGCTTTAAATCGTGTGAAATATGAGCCATCAATAAAAGAGGTTTTAGTTGTTACTTTCAAACCATCAAAACTAATAAATTCAGCTGTGACCACTTCACTCTCACCACGAGAAAAACCCTCTAATGGTTGAACATCTTCCATGCGCAATTGGTTTAATGTGCCTGCGATGTCATAACCAAGTTGGTCATATTTAAAGACTGTTTTTTCCATTGTTGCTGGTACACCAAACTTATCTTTTTTACCGACATTTACAATCGTCGCCGTTTGGCCATTTGGCTGAATAATATTAACTTGAGCGATACGCGAACGATCAATGTTAACTACTTCACTTTTGATCCAGTTCAACATTAAAGGATTAATATTTAAGTAACCTTCTGCTAACCAAACTCTATCTTCATTAACACGACGAATATAGAACTGACGAGGGCCTGTATTATTTTCGATTTCACGCTCCGCACCAAGCAATAAACCAGCAACTTGCTGCTCACCATCTAGCATGATGACTTGAATCGACTCACCACCGTCTTCTACACCTTCAACACCTAGAAACAAATGCTGATCGACTTTGTCTGTTTTACGTTCAAGAATTTTAGCTTCCGCAATATCAATCAACGCGCGTTTCACTAGATTAAAGTCGGCAGGGAAATCCCACTGTTCTTTGACGAACCAATCTTCACCTTGTCTATACAAAGTAAATTCATCTTGAGAACTTTTGAATTTAATCGTATCAACATCACTCAGCTGTTCAAACAGCCCAGGAAATAATATCGCGTAATCTTCACTGACATCATTTGGACGTTGGATGGTTACCATCATCAACACCACCATCACCAGAGTGGCAATGAATAAGATTGTCAGGCTATTTAATTTTTTAATCATCTTTTTTTACAAACCTATTTCGAGGATCAGGCTAAAACAATGTTTAGCATCCTTAATTATTGCTGATTACGGCCTTGAGTACGTTTACGAACACGCATCCAACCACTCACCATGGCAATGATTACCACTATCAAAGGTACAAGTCCGATATTAATAAATTTCAATTGTGTATCAAGCGTATCAATATCTTTAAGTAAATTGCCTTGCACTTCTCGTAACTGTTGTTGCGTTTTACTCACCAATAACCGAACTTCAGCAATTTCTTGTTGTTGTTCTGGATTAAGGATTTCATCACCACTACCACTACGTTCAACTTGCATTCTAGCAATACGTTGTTCGCCTTCTTTTAACTCTTTCTGCAACTGACGCTCTTTTGTACGGTAACGTTTTTCAGCTTCACGTTGAATGGCTAAAACCCGATCAAATGGGCGTGAAAAACCAGCACGAGAACGCACACTGATTAGACCATTGCTACCAGACATTTCATCTATCGCATTAATCAAGAAATCAATATTGTTAGAGGTACTAAAAGCAATCTGCTCACCATAGAAGTCTTGCAACTGTACCCAAAATCGATCTTGCAACATATCAACATCAGCAATCGCAATCACATCAATATCTTGTTTTGACTCAGCTACATGTCCCGCTACTTTTTTACCTTTCGCATCAACAATGCCATCAGGAAATGCTGATTTAACGGCACCATTAACTCTTACCGCAATCGGATAACTCAATGTGCCTGGCTGATATTTTGTTAATAATGCCATTGGATCATTGCGGAACTGAACCACACGTTTATCTACCAACATCGCTTCATTACTTGACGAAAATAAAGGAGTGACGGTGGTATTCGCACCTTCGACTTCCTTAAACCGTCCGGATGTTGCCACTTCTACTTTTTTCAACTGGCCGGTGATGGCTTGTTCTTTATTAAACTGATCTGCTGGAATAGCCTGCCAAAGAACATAATCAATCGCTTTATTATTAGAACGAGCACCAAAATCTACTTTTATAGCCGTTTTACGATCAGCAACAATATCCGCCCCGACACGCTCAATACCCCACTGTTTAAACAGTTCAGGCATATTAGAACTACGCGTCGCGAGCATAGCCGCCATCTTGTTATCTGGATCTTTTTCTGGAATATCAATTTCCGCATAAGGATCCACATAAGTAATCAATTTACCGCCACGCAAGACATATTGCTCAATGGCATACAAAGTACTTTCCGAGAAATCCTTAGGGTGTATTACGATTAATACATCGATGCTTGTTGGGATTCGACGAATATCTTTAGGTAAGGTCGACACATTAAACATCTGACGTAATTCAGCCATCACCGCCCATGGTTTTGGGCCATCTGATGAAAGCACATCACCTTTTAAAGGGTCATATTCTTCACCATCAACAGGTAAAGCGCTGATCACTGCTACCGACGTTCTCTCAGCACTCGATAGTTTGTAAATCATTTTGGTTAAGTCATATTCAAGTACATCTTCTTTTTCTGGTTGGAAAAAAGAAATACTCTCAGTGCCATCAAGCAAATTGCTTCCCGCTAAACCAAAATACAAAGCATCGGCTTCTCCTTCGATCGGCACACCTTGCAAACCATATTGTTTAGCACGTTGTTCGTTATCTGAATATGGGGCTGGATTAATGACAACTAACTTAATCATGCCGTTAGATGCACGTTGATATTCTGCCAATAATTCCTGCACACGCTGGGCATAGGCTTTTAAGCTAGGTAAATCTTGACCCACTTGTTCAGAATAATAAAAACGCAGTGTTAATTGCTCATCTAATGCCTCAATGATATTTAAAGATCCCTCAGACAAGGTGTAAAGCCTATCGTCAGTCAAATCAATACGAGATGATTTAAAGTTACCGTTAGTCACTATATTAAATGACAAAAACAAAATAACGGCTAACACTAGCCCGGTGGTCGATAATAGTTGTTTATTCATCGTTAAAAATCCTAATCGGCCTTACGGGCATTAATCACAATGGCATTGGCAAACAACCACACCGTAATGACTGAAGCGAAATACAGCATATCGCGCATATCAATAACACCTTTAGATATCGCATCAAAATGTGTCAGGAAGCTAAAGGAACTAATCGCTTCTACAAGTGCACTCGGCGCCCAGCTACTGAAAAAATCTAATACGATGCCATAACCACTTAATACAAAAATCAAGCTGACAATCAAACTCAATACAAAAGCAATAACCTGATTTTTGGTTAATGCAGAAATGCATGAACCGATGGCTAAAAAACCACCAGCCATTAATAAGCTGCCCAAGAAACCTGTAAAAATAACGCCGTTATCAGGCGAGCCCAGATAATTAACGGTGATCCATAATGGAAAATTCAACATCAAAGCCAAACCCGTAAATGCCCAAGCAGCAAGGAATTTACCCAGTACCGCTTCAAATACAGAAACCGGTAAAGTCATTAATAATTCGATAGAGCCACTTTTACGTTCTTCAGACCATAATCGCATCGAAATAGCAGGAATCAATAAGACATATAACCATGGATGCAATGAGAAAAACGGATATAAATCAGCTTCGCCACGCTCAAAAAAGTTGCCTACAAAAAAGGTTGAAAAACCCGCAAGCAACAAGAAAATAATAATAAAAACATAAGCCACAGGCGTTGCAAAATAGCCGTTAAACTCACGTTTCATAATGAACCAAATATTTTGAAAATTCATTAGTGTCCGCCCTGTGTGCTGTTAAGTGTGATCGTACGGAAAACTTCATCCAAACGACCATGCTCAGCATAAAGTGAATCAATTTCAAAACCGTTAGCACGAATACTTTGAGATAACTCGGCAGTAATTTGTTGCCCTTGTTTGGGATAAACTCGAAAACCGCGATCAGCAGCTAACGCTTCAACTTCGTCAACAAATTCCAGATCAGTTAAAAAGCTAGCAAATTTAGCACTATCAACATTAGCGACTGCCACACAGACGGCATTGTGATATCGCGACATCGCTTCAAGCTCATGCGGTGTGCCATTAAACTGCACCTTACCGTTGGCGATAACAACATTACGTGTACATAACGCATGTACTTCTTCTAAAATATGAGTCGAGATTATGATGGCTTTATCGTCAGCCATGTCATTAATCAAAGTGCGAACTTCATGTTTTTGATTCGGATCTAAACCATCGGTAGGTTCATCCAAAATCAACACTGGCGGATTATGCAAAATTGCCTGCGCTAAACCAACACGACGTTTATACCCTTTAGATAAGGTTTCAATCGGTTGAAACATGACGTTTTTGATTTGCGCTCGCTCAGCAGCAGAATCTACCGCGCGCATTTTTTCCGCTCCAGAAATTCCCCGGATATCGGCAATAAATTTTAGAAAGCTATGCGGTGTCATATCCGCATACGCTGGCGCACCTTCTGGCAAATAACCTAAGCTTGCTTTAACCGCGATCGGATCAGTTAATACATCATGACCACATACACTGACGGTGCCGCGTGTTGGTGTCAAAAAACCAGTGATCATTTTCATGGTGGTCGATTTACCCGCACCATTAGGGCCTAAAAAGCCTAAAACTTCACCTTTATTAACCGAAAATGACACCCCGTCAACGGCCTTGATCGCACCAAAATGTTTGGCAAGATCCTTGATATCGATTCTCAATGTCATATTATTTTAAAGCGCCCTCACGCTCCCCAATTTTTTCAAATCGCACATTATTCTGAGGTTAGCCCCCACAAGTCAAGTTTGATTTACTTTTATCCTGTACCCAAGCGACTTGAAACTGCAGTTTTCAAGTAACTTGGGTATATATAGTTATTGTCATTCAAGGCCTAAGGGCATACCCTATTCGCCATCATTTTAATTAAGATTTGCTTATATGGAATTTAAACAACTCACTCAACGACTCCGTGATTTCAGCTGGAATATTATCGATGGTTTCACCAACGCCAATACGCGTCATCAAGCGTTTAAGATCATCGGTTTTACCTTGGGCATTACCCTCTTATTGCTATTAATTTTAATGTGGTGGTGGGATAGCGCACCCAGCGAATTTGATCCTGCGCAAAATGCTCAAGATATCGCTACCCGCAATCAACAACAATTAGTCACAGGGTATACCTCAACAGCCACCTTAATAAGCCTCACCGATGCATTATTAAACAAACCTGGCGGCTATCTCAGTAATGATGTCATGCCGCCATCGATATGGATGGACAATATTCCTAACTGGGAGTTCGGTGTTTTAGTACAAATTCGTGATTTCTCTCGTGCACTTCGTAATGATATTAGTCGCTCACAATCACAATCTTTAGAAGATCCAGACTTAGCCATTGCCGAACCTCAATTTAATTTTAATAACGATTCTTGGTTATTCCCACCGACGGAAAGTGAATATCAAAAAGGCAATGATGCCTTACAGTCATATCTGGATCGTTTGAGTAGCACAGAACAAGATGATGCCCAATTTTATGCTCGCGCAGATAATTTGGCAGAATGGTTAGCCATTGTCGAAAAACGACTTGGAAGCTTATCGCAACGTCTAAGTGCGAGTGTTGGACAAACGCGTATCAATACCGATTTAGCAGGAGAACCTGCCGCAATACAATCTACACCAGCACCTGCTGAAATCATCACCCAAACACCGTGGACTCAAATTGATGATGTATTTTATGAATCTCGGGGCACCAGCTGGGCATTGATTCATTTATTGAAAGCCGTTGAGCATGACTTTGCTGATATCTTACAAAAGAAAAATGCCTTGATCAGTCTTCGCCAAATCATTCGTGAATTAGAAGCCACCCAAGAATCTATATGGAGCCCTATAATTTTAAACGGCAGTGGTTTTGGTTTTGTAGCTAATCACTCATTAGTTATGGCTTCCTATATTTCTCGGGCTAACGCTGCCATAATCGATCTGCGTAGTTTACTCAGCCAAGGTTAGTTGCACTACCACCTAATACCCAAGTAATTTGGATATAGTTTAAATAACTGTCACAAAGGAATAGCAGAATGAAAAAATTAACACTCGCCGCTCTAATCGCATCTAGTTTATTGATCGCCGCCTGTGATCAACAAGCAGAAGCGCCGGAAGCGGTTACGGAAACAAGCACAACATTAGTTGAAGAAACTACCGAAGTTACCACTGACGACGGTGTTGCTGAAGTCGTTGAAGACGTTATCGAAACAACAAGCGATGCTGTAGATAGTGCTCCCGAAGACATCAGCGAAGCAACTTCAAGTGAAGCAGCTGAAATGCAAGAGCTGAATGACGTCCTCGCAGCAGAAGAGGCGGCTGAGACGCAAGAAGTGAATGACATGATCGCAGCGGAAGAAATCCCTGTCGATGAAATCATGGAAAAAGC
>ENA-ORXI01000906-ORXI01000906.1-sediment-metagenome-genome-assembly--contig:-NODE-906-length-24105-cov-8.216622_pt1 | contig 24105 bp, 17 predicted proteins | sample MGYA00237861_ERZ511468 | MGnify/ENA primary metagenome ERZ511468 (study PRJEB26299, sample SAMN06266213) | sediment metagenome | isolation source: Hudson Canyon methane seep mesocosm | place: USA:Hudson...
ATGGAATATTTTTTACTTTTAATCATATGTTTACTTCTTTTTGTTATTTACAAACTTAGATTTTATAATATTTTATATAATAACTATGTTGATGGTGTATCTATTATCTCTGAAAATCAAATTATTGACTGCAATGATACATTAGTAAAGTTATTTGGATATACAAATAAAAAAGAATTTTTATCAATCCATCCATTAAATTTAACACCTGCTTTTCAACCAGACAACTCTTTATCATGTGATAAAGCACAAATGATGATGGAATTAGTAGAGAAAAATGGTAAGTGTAAGTTTGATTGGGTTTTTTTGGATAAAAATAAAAATGAAAAATGGATAGAGATCGATATTATTAAATTAAAAAAAGAGTTTTTATCTAAACAAAAACTTTGTATGATTTGGAGAGATATTAGTTTACGAGTAGAAGTACAGAATGAGTTAAAAGATTTTAATGCAAATTTAGAAAATATGGTCAAAGTTGAAATTAATAAAAATAAAGAAAAAGAAAAACAACTTATAATGCAGTCAAAACTTGCACAATTAGGTGAGATGATTGCTATGATTGCACATCAATGGAGACAGCCACTAGCGGCAATATCTTCCTCTGTTATTGATTTACAAATGAGAATTATTTTAAATAAAGAAGATAAACATATTGTAAATCATGTGGAAAATCACTTGAATGATATAGAAAATATCACTGAAAATTTAACAGAAACAATAGATGATTTTAAAAATTTCTATAAACCAAGTAAATCAGCAAATAAATCTACTATGAATAATATTGTAAATAAATCATATTCAATTATTAATAATTATTTTAGTTCATATAATATTGATACAGTATTTGAGTATAACTCTAAAAATGAGATAAGTGTTTTTGAAAATGAGTTAGTACAAGTATATTTAAATATATTACAAAACTCACGAGAAAATTTCATAATCAAAGAAACAGAAAATCCCAAAATCATAATATCTACACAAGACCATAAAGATGGAGTTATGGTTTTGATTTCTGATAATGGAGGAGGATGTGACGAACAAATATTAGATAAGATGTTTGACCCCTATTACAGTACAAAATATGAAAAAAATGGAACAGGATTGGGACTATATATGTCACTAAAAATTGTTGAAGAACATCATAATGGAACAATAACAGCCAGTAATACAGGTGATGGGCTTTGTTTTACAATAATATTAAATAATTAAAGGAAAAGTGCATGAATAATTTGGAAAAGTTAAGTCAACTGACAAAAGACTTAGTAGTTTTATATGTTGAAGATGATTCACTATTAAGAGAAAAAACAGCACAAATGCTCCGTAACCTTTTTAAAAATGTTGATGCTACACAAAATGGTAAAGAGGGCTGGGAAAAATATCAAGAGTACTACAAAGATTATGATAAACATTATGATTTAGTTATTACAGATATTAAAATGCCTATTATGGATGGAATGACACTTTCCAAAAAAATCTTACAACTACATGAAGAACAAATAATTGTGATTACCTCTGCACACGACCAATCAAAATACTTAATTGAGTTTATAAATATGAATATTAATAAATTTATTATCAAACCATTTAACTTAAGTACAATCACCACAGTTTTTTTAGAGATTTTTGAAAAACATTCAAATATATTATCAAATATTATTATAAATGAAAATTATTACTGGAACCAAAAAATAAAAAAACTTTTTTATTTAAAAGAAGAGGTAAAACTTTCATATAACGAGATAAAAATTTTTGATATACTCATTAAAAATACAAATAAAATATTTTCTAATACTGATCTTTTGTATATTATCTCCTCTTCAAATTTATCAGATGAATTAACAGAAGACACAGTAAAATCAGCGATTAAAAGATTACGAAAAAAGCTACCTGATGACACTATTTCAAATATATATGGGCAAGGCTATAATATTTCACTTCTTTAAAATATCATAGTTTTATGACACTTTTTGACACTTTTTAATGTAATACTATTTTAAATATAGGAGATTGAGTATGACTATTATTGAAGAACTAGAAAAAAAGATCAATTCGCTTACATCTCGTATTCAACAATCCCAAAACCAATTAGCAGCATATGAAGCAGGAGAAATAAAACTCTCCGTAGTAGCTAGAGCATCTTCAGAATCTAGTATTGAAAAAAATAGTTTCTTACTTAATAAATACACCCACAAATTAAAAAAACTTTCTCAAATTGATATTACAGATTTAACTGAAAATGAAAAAACAAAAGAAGAGATACGACAAAAAAACTATTATAAATATCAAATACAACGTATCAAACGAGATAAAACAAGATCTCAAACTGAGATTGAAAATGCGTTAAGTATCATTGATGAATTACCAGAAGAAGTAAATTTAGATGACTGTGACATTTTTGAAATGGGAAATAAAAGTAAAGAGTTATTTTTAGATATACACTCAGATTTAGATGATGAGTTATTAGAAATAAAAAATGAATTTCTTAAACTTGTCGAAAGTAATTTTAATGATACAAATAATGAATTAAAACTATTAAACTACCGTATACCGATTATTATATTGCAACTAAAAACATTACTTCACAATATAAGAGAAAATCTAAACGAAGTAAACTTTAAAGATTTTTCAGGATTTCCTCGATTTCAAGATTGGTGGATTCATGAATTATGGATAAGTCACCAAGCGTATTTAGGATTGAGCAAGTGGAAAAGAATTGTCAAAAACCTTTTTATGAGTTGTGAACAAAAAAAAGCATTCGAAAATATTTTTACAAACTGGATATTGGTAAAAAAGATATTAAATATTAAAGGGGAAGATGCTTATGCATATAATCATGCATTTGATAAAATGATTTTAAAGTATGCCGAACTTGAAGAAGAAAATAATGAAGCAAATTTATTATCATTAAAAAATATTGTAGCTCAAACAACACAACAAAAAATTTTTACAAGTATTTGCGATAAAGATGTACTAATAAATGATTATCTAAAATTCAAAATTGAAAAAAAGAATTTACAGAAAAAGGAATAAGGCATATTATGGATAATTTTCCAAACTCTGATGTTGATTTTTTACTAGATCTCTATGGTGATAATGTAATTTTATCATTAACGGATACAAAAGGAATTATAAAATATGTAAGTGATGCTTATGTAGAAATTTCTGAATATAGTAGAGATGAGCTCATAGGAAAACCACAAAATATTGTAAGACATCCCGACATGCCCTCTTCTATTTTTAAAGAACTTTGGCAAACTATTACTTCAGGTAAAACATGGAAAGGTGAGATAAAAAATCTAAAAAAGAATAAAGGCTTTTACTGGGTAAAAGCAACAGTAACACCTCAAAAAGATACAAACGGTATAATCATTGGATATGCTTCGGTTCGTCTAGATATTACAGATAAGAAAAAAGCAATACTTCTTCATGATCAAATTCAAAATTTACTTAATAATATAGAGGATGGGTTTTTAACTTTTGATAAGAATTTTACTATACAAGAGAGTTATTCAAAAAACTGTCTAAATATCTTGCATCAAAAAAGTATAGCTCAAAAAAATATTGCTGAGATTTTATTTTCAAATGATAAAGAACAAAAAGAGACGTTTCTTTTTGGTTGTAAACAATTATTTCAAACAGATTGTTTGGAGACTAAAGAGATATACCTCTCATTACTTCCTCAAAAACACTATAACAACCAAAATCTATTTACTATCGATTATAAGATATTAACTGATAACAATCTACTTCTTTTGTTAAGAGATATTACAAATCAAACAGAACTTGAATCAAAAATTAAATATAAACAAAAAATGCAAAAGATGTTTATAACAATTGCAACACATAAAGAAGAAGCAATTGAATTGATACAATCTTTTAAATATTTTTTGCAAAATGATTTTCAAAATATAGAAACAAATAAACTCAAAATGAATCTACATACTTTTAAAGGATTATTTTCTCAATTAGAGATGGTAAATACTATTGAATCAATCCATGAAATTGAAACGCATTTAAAAAATAACACACTCACTAAACTGCATAGAATTAAGCTAGCAAATATATTTAACCGAGATATAAAAATGATTACAGATGTCTTTGGTGACTCATTTTTATCTCCAATAACTTCAATAAAAATTGAAGTTAATCAAATCGATAAAATCACTTCTGAATTAGAAAAAGTGATTGAAAAAAGTAATGATAATAACTATGAGCTATCTGAAATATTAGAGTCTATTAAACATTTAAAAGATCAATCACTATTTAATATGCTTAAAGTTCACGAGATAACTGTAGCAAATATTGCAAAAGCAAAAAATAAAAATCTATATCCATTAGAAATACTTGGGTCAAAAGATATTTTAGTGGGTCGTGAGTTCAAAAATTTTACAAAATCTCTTGTTCATATATTTTCAAATTCAATTATACATGGTATAGAAGAATCAGAAATACGAAAAAAATATAACAAAAGTAAAAAAGGTAAAATTGTATGTAAATTTGAACTTCTCAATAATAATATCATTTTAAATATTTCCGATAATGGAAAAGGGTTAAATATAGATAAAATTATTAAAAAAGCTATAGAACTAAAGCTCACAACGAAAGAAAAAATTTTAGAATTAGATACTCAGGAAATTTTACAATTTATTTTTTCAAATGACTTTTCTATGATTGATTATATAGATAAGTTTTCAGGAAGAGGTATGGGTTTAGCTTCTGTTAAATACGAACTTTTACGATTAAAAGGAAGTGTTCATATAAAAAATGATCGTTTTAAAGGATTGTCATTTCAGTTTATAATTCCGTATAAAAAAGAAATAGGAAATGATGCTGTTGTATTAGCAAATGCAATCGTTGATAAAACAAAAAAATTTTTAATTAAAGAATTAAATACAACAGTAAACAATACATTTTGTGGGGAAAGTATCAACACTGATAATTATTATTCTACTATACAATTAAGTGGAGTCAACAATGTTTTATTTTCACTTTTTATGGATGAACAATTAATAGAAAAAACATTTCAATACTTTGTACAAGATAATGAAATAATCAATCAAAATCAAATCAAAGAAAACTTAACAGCAGAAGTATTAAATATTTTACTTGGTCTTTCTGTGCCAAAATTTCCACAAGCATATACTCAATTAAAGCTAGGAATTCCTACAATTTTAGATAATGTTATTTTGGAAACTTTTATGCAAAATAATCATTCAACCCTTATGCGAATTGAAACTGAGTATGGAAATCTTGAATTATTAGTTATAGTTTTAAATAATATAAATTAAAAAGAGGACAACATGGCAAATATACTAATAGTAGACGATGCTGAAATTATACGTATTTCAATATCAAAATATATGGAAAAATTAGGACATACAATTATTGCTAAAGCTACTAATGGAGATGAAGCAATTTCGCAATATAAAGAATATTCTCCTGACCTTGTGTTAATGGATATTAGTATGCCTGAAATCAATGGTATAAAAGATGGTATAGATGCATTATGTGAGATTATGAAAATAAACTCTTTAGCAAAAGTAGTTATGGTAACTTCCCAAGGGGAACAAAGATTAGTAATGGAAGCTATTAGCAAAGGGGCAAAGGGATACATCCTAAAACCAGTAAGTAAAGATAAACTTCATAATATTATTGATAAATTGGATTTAAAATGAAAGTAATGATTGCATTAGAAAAATTAATAAAAGATATAGAATTAAGAATATCTATTTCAAAAGGACAACTTGCCCGTCATAACTCGGGAGAAGAAAAACTTTCACTACTTAGCCAATCTTCAGCTGAGAATAGTTTAGAGAAACATGTACCTTTATTAGATAAATATAGAAGAATTTTTAATGATTTTAAAAAAATAGAAAAAGAAGACACTTTTGAACACAGAAGATTAAGAGCTGCAATTGAGCGAAAAAAATATTATAAGTATCATAAAAAGGTAAATAAGAAAATAAAATATAAAGAAAATGATGAAAAAATTGAAGCAACTATGATAATCGATGAGTTACCAGAAGAGTTTATTATGGATGAAAGAGAACTCTTTGAAATAACAACAAAAAATGTAGAACAATATCTCATTTTTCATCCTACATCAGAAGATGATCTCAAAAAAATACGAGATCAATTTAACAATCTGATTAAAGACTATACCGATGAAAATATAAAAAGTTTAGAGCTTTTAAATTATATGATACCTATAGTGATTTTTCATTTTCATTTATTTATTTTAAATGTAATTGATTACAGAAATAATGAATTAGATGAAAATATAGAAGAGATAGATTTTTTTCCAAAATATCAAGATTGGTGGATTATAAATATGTGGTCATGTGACAATGCATATTTTGCATTGTTTCAATGGAAAAATACAATTTCAGATTTATGTGTAGATCAAAATCTAAAAAATGTTTGGGAAATTATCTTTAACAATTGGATATTTGCAAAGTCTTTACTTGGAGAAAAATCTACAGTTGCATATGAATATCAGTACATATTTGATACTTTATTGTGTGATTATGTAAAACTAGAATCAGAAACAGATGAGTCCATTATTTTAAATTCCCAAAATCAATTAGAAGACTTTATTAAAAGTGAAAATTTACTTTCAGTTATGGAAAATCATCATGTTATTACACCATATGTAGATTATAAAAAGGAAGCTGTAGAGTTTATTAATCCATCTCTATAAAACTTGTTCCATCACCTTTTGGAATAACTTTTATTTGTAGAGGTATACGCTCTTTCAGTGCTTCTACATGAGAAATCACACCTACCATTTTACCACTACTTTGTAAAAGGTTTAATGCGTTCAATGCTGTTTCAAGACTATCCTCATCTAACGTTCCAAAACCTTCATCTAAAAAAAGTGAGTCTATCGCTATTTTTTGACTAGCTAGTTCAGAAAGTCCCAAAGCAAGAGAAAGACTCACGATAAAACTCTCTCCACCGGAGAGTGTACTTACTGGTCGAATAACATCTCCTTGGAAACTATCACATACTTCTATTTCTAAGAGTTGTTTAGCATCAGAGCTACGTTGGAGCTCATATCTACTTGACAATACACTCAAATGATTGTTAGCTAGATTTATGAGCTGATCTAGAGTTATACCTTGTGCAAATTTAGCAAACTTATTTCCATCTGCTGAACCTATCATCTCATTAAGTTTTACCCATACTTTAAATTTTTCTTTTTTCTTTTCTAACTCTTTTATTTTTTCTTCATTTTTTAGTCTATCTTGTTTATCTCTATTAAGTATCGCTGATATTTCACCAATACCTAGTTGAAGTTCATCAGTTTTAGTTTTTAACTCATTTAGCTCAGAAGATATCTCTTCTAGTGAGTTTTGACTCAATCTTACTTTTTTATGCTCAAGTAGTTTTGCTGTCGTATCTATTTTTAGAGTTTGATATTTATTATAGTTATCTTCTATAGTTTTACACTTTTTTGATAATTCTTCTCGTTGTTCTTTTACTAATAGTGCATTTTCAAAAGAAGTTATATCTTTAAAATTATTATTCTTTAATTCATTTTCAAAAGTAATATTAAGCTCTTTGAAGATATTTTTGTTTTTATCTATCTCTTCTACTAATAATTTTTGTTGCTTTTGTAAAGCTTCACTCTTTGCTATTATTGATATAAGTTCTTGGTTGAGATTATTTTCTATTTTTTGTACTTTCTCAAAACTATTTTTACTTTGAAGTTCATACATATTTATATCTACAACATTTAAAATCTCTATTGATTCCTCTTTTAAACTTAATATATTCGATTCAATCTCTACCCTATTTTCTTCATGGCTTACCAGATCAGAGCAAAGTGTATTTAATTTTGTACTATTTTCTGTATTTATCAAATCATAATTATTTTTTTTCTGTTCGCACTCTTTTAAATTTGTTTGATTATTTATAAAAGATTCATTTCTAATAATCAATTTTTCTAACATCTCTTTATAATTTAATTTATCAAAAGACATATCAAACTTTTTGAATTCTATTTTTAAAGCAGCTTGTAATTGTGTTAGTTTTAACGTAACTTGAGATTCTTCTTTTATATTTTGTTCTTGATTAGTAATAATCTTATCTAAGGCTTTTTGGCTTTCTAAAAATAGAGTTTGTTCAGATATATAGTTTTTTTGAAATAGTTCTTTTTCTTTAAGTAGTTTTTCTTTTTCTTCTCGTCTTTGCATAATTTGATCTAAATTTGTTTGAGTAAGAGATACTTCTTCTTCTAAATTAGCTTGTGTGTCATCATCTAAAACTATTGACTCTTTTTGAAATATCACTTTTTTAGATTCAAGTAATTCATTGAGTTTTATTAGTTCTAAATTATTAGTTTCAAGTTTTGAGTTTGTTTGTGTTTGTTTTGTATCTAATACTTTGAGTTCATTTTCATTTAAATCATATAAAGACTCTTTTTCTTTTATGAGTATATTTGTACTATTTGTATCTATTTTTATATCATTAGAAATATATGGATGAGAAGTTGAACCACATAAAAAACATTCATCGCCCTCAGATATTTTTTCTCTATCATCTTCATATTTTATAATGAGAAGTTCTGTTTCTCTTTTTTCTCTTAATGTACCAATATGAGTTTTAAGTTCATTTAACATAGTATTTTTAGTAACAATATTTTCATTTAGATGAGTGAGTGTTTGAGTATATGAAAGTTTATGATTCTCTTCATTTTCAATCTTTATAGACAACTCTTTATACTCTTTCAAATCTTTTAAAACAGAAGTAAATGTATCGAGTTTTTCTCTTAGATTTATTTCGTCTTTTGTATCGGTCAAAGAGTTGGTTTCTACTTGTGCATACTCTTGATTTTTTAAATCAAAAAGAGTTTTAAGTTTTTTTACCTCATCATCAAGTCTATTATGTGTTGTTTTTTTATTTAAAAGTTGTGAATTAAATTGTTCTTTTTCTGCCAGTACATTAGATAAAATTTTAGTTTCATTTTCATACTCTTGTATATCTTTTTGAATAGAAGATAGAGACTGTAAAAGTTTTTCATCTTTTTGATTGTCTGATAAATACTCTTTTGAACTCTTTATTTGTTTTTCTATTTGTTCAGAATCCACTTTAATTTCATCTAAGTTTTTTTGATATTTTGACTGTTCTTCTGTTTTTATTTTGATACTACTAATTATATCAGTAAGATTTTTTTCTTTTTCATTTATTTGTGTTTGTAGAGTTCGTATCTCTTTTATTTTTATACTATTTTCATCAAACTCTTTTTTACTATTTAAAGTTTCTTGTTGGACCACTTCAAAGTGAGTTTGTTTTACAGTTTGTTCTTCTTTTAAGTTCTTTAAATCAAGTAGTAGTTCACATAGAGTTTTTTCATCTTTTTGAATATCTAAATCTAAATTCTTTTTCTTATCATAAGTACTTTGGACATTAAGTGCTTTATTTGCTAAGTCTAGTTTAATAAAGTCTTCTTTTTTATTCTCTTTCTCTTTTGAAATAGTTGTAAAGAGTTCATCATACTTTAGAGTATCATTTTCAAGTGTAGTCAAAGTTTCTATCCAAGTTTTAATTGAGATAAGTTCTTTTTCTTTTGCATCTAATACACTTTTGGCTTTTTTATTTTCTTCTAAAAGTTTTGTTTTTTCTTCTATTTCACTAGACTCTAATAACTCAGTATTATCCAATACTTTTTTATCTGAATCTATATCTGCTTTTGTACTTACATATGTATCGTATATCTCTTTTGATATTTTTGCATATATTTGTGTACCTGTGATTTTTTCTAAAAGTGTTGACCTATCTGATTCTTTTGCTTTTAAAAATGCGTCAAAACTTCCTTGGGCTAACATCATAGATTGTATAAATCTATCAAAGTCTAATCCAGACAACTCCTCTACATATTTGGGTACATCTCTTAGCGTTGATTTAAGTACCTTAGAACTATTAACATCTGATAGTTCCATTTTTGCAGTTTGAAATTTTCCATCGGCACTTTTTCGGGCTCTCTTTTGAGTCCATGAAGATCTATAAATATCTCCTCTTATTTCAAACTCTACTTCACAAAAACACTCCCCTGTATGTCTGGCCATAAGTTCATTTGGATTCTTAAGTCTTGGTGTTCTTCCATATAATGCACAAGTGATGATATCAAGTATCGTACTTTTTCCTGCACCTGTTGGTCCTGTAATAGCAAATAAAGCATTGTTATTTAAAAATGATGTGAAGTCTATAGAAAACTCACCTTTTAAAGAATTGATATTTTTAGATTTTAGTTTAAGTATTTTCATTATAGAGACACCTTCTCACACACTTTTTTAAAGTTTAGATTGAGTTCATCTATAAACATCTTGTCTTCTAACGCTTCTACTTTTAGTCTTCGTTCAAACACATCAGATGGTTTTAGTTCATCTAGACTTATTACATTTAAATCTTTTGATTCTAATCTCTTTTGGGTTCTATCTATTTTTATAGCTAAAATAATCAGTTCTTCATCTTGGGCATAATCTCGTATGCTTTGATTTGCTACTATTGGATTTTCATCATTTAAGTGTACTTCTATCCATGTGTTTTTATCTTTAATAGACTTTAGCTCTTTTAAAATAGATTCGCAATTACCTTTTAAAACAAGTAGTTGTTTATATAGAGGTATCTCTAACTCTTGTACTGCTACTGTGTCATCTTTAAACTCTATGATATTTACTTTCTTTTTTTGTTTAGCTTCTGAAAAACTCAATGGAATTGGTGAACCACTATATCGTACATGATCTACACCAACTGTTTGATTTATATGAAGATGTCCTAAAGCAACATAATCAAAATACTTTCCTAAAAAATCACTTCCTATATCTATTGTTCCACCTATATAGATATCTCTTTCACTTTCACTTGTACGACTTCCAACAGTAGTCAAATGTCCAGTAGCTATAATAGGGATATTTTTTTCTTTCGTTAACTCTTTTGCTTCTTCATATACATCTATGTAGTGTTGTTTTATACCATTATTCAGTGAAGATTCTTTTTCATTCAGTGTTTGACCTGCTTTTGCTTCTCGTACTACACTATCTCTTAAAAATGGAACTGCACATACAACGCCTTTGAGTTCATTATTCTTATATATAGAGATAAGTTCATTTTCACTTTCATCCCCAGATGTAATTACATGGATATTCATAAATTCAAGTAGTTGTTTGGGAGCTTTTAAAGTAGCTACAGAATCATGATTTCCTGCTGTAATAATGACATATAATCCCTTTATAGAAAAAAGTTGTTTTAAAAAATTATAATAAAGTTCAAGTGCATAGTTTGGAGGATTTCCAGTATCAAATATATCACCAGCTACAATAAGTACATCGATGTTTTCATTTTGTATAGTTTCAAATAGCCAAGAGAAAAAAGCGTTATGCTCCTCCTCTCGACTCTTACCCATAAATTTTTGACCTATATGCCAGTCTGATGTATGTAAAATTTTCATTATGTTCCTGACATATTTTTTTGAAATTATATCATAAAATTATCACATAACTTGTCACAAAATCATAGGTTTTATTTTAAAAATGCCTTTTTAAAAAAGTTTGATACTTGGGATGGATCCCAAGATAAAATAAGTGCTGAAAAATCTATATTTCCATAGTTTTTGAGTTCATGGATGATATCACTTCCACCAAATTTTGAATACATTTTATAGTGTTCTTCTTTAATACCAAGAAGAGTTATATCTATCTCATTATTATTAAAGAGGTGATATATTCCACTCATTAGATACTTGAAGTCTAAACTTAAACCTTTTGTTTCATTACGTACTATTAATCTAGACAACTCACCAATTACATTGTATTTATTTCTCATGTTATCAAAGGAGATTTTATCCTCAGATGGTAATTTATTAGGAGAGTCAAATATAAGTCTTGTAGTTCCCGTGGCTATATTGTTATTTGTATAAAATAATATAGCCGAATTGCAGTCATATTTATCAAAGTTGAGTCCTTCTATTGTATCTGGAAATTCTTTTTGATAGTTAATACTCGTATATACATCACTACGTAATTTAAATACATCGATGAGATTTTCAGCTGTATTGGCTAAATGTAGATTTTTATTTTCATTTGGAAAAACTATTGTTTTATTAAAACTAATTGTTTCATCTATTATCTTTTCTAAAAATAGTCTTTGTTTAAAAAGCTTTAATGCTTGATACTGCTGCTGATTGTAACTCTCTGGCATATAGCTAAGTTTTTTATCTAAATTTTGTTCTACTAGTTCTTGTAGTGCCGTCAATGAATTATTTTTATTTATGTTTATATTTGTCATATTTTACCCTTTAAATTTATTTGTTTCTGTATTAAATTGTTTAAAGTGGTAAAATTATTAAAGGGAAATATATAAAACAGGTATAGAGTTTTATATAATTAGTTTGTTTTATAAGTATATATTTCGCCATAGGTTTGACCTTAGGCGATGTTAAAGTTTAGTTTTGTTTGAGATGTTTGGGAATTAGAATTGTTTGATAAAAAAAAGAAGGAAAAAAATGGAGAATATAAAGAATATATCCTATTCGAGTGGTCTAAGGTTATAGCCATACCCATAGGTGACTTCTATAATATTATTTCCAAGTTTTCCTTTTAGTCTATAGACTAATGTTCGTAAGGCACTTGTTGATGTTTCATTACCTTGCCAAATTGCATCTTCCAAAGTACCAAATGGTACTAATGCATGATTTGCTTCTATTAAAATAGCCAAAAGATGTTTCTCTTTTTTACCAAGTTTTATAAAATTATCTCTATAATATAAATGTCTATTTGGCATATCAAAATAAAACTCCTCCCCTAAAGGTACATGCTCTATATTTATAGAAGGTTGCTCGTATTGATTTAATTTAAACATTGTAAGCTGTATATTGGTTTTTAACTCTTGTATTCTAAATGGTTTAACGATATAACCTATAGGATTTGTACTAAATGCTCGATTCATTGTATCATCATCAGAAAAAGCAGTTAAATAAAGAATCGGTATATTTTGTTTCTCTTGTATTGTTTTTACTATATCTATACCATTTTCAAATTTACCAAGTTTTATATCCATCATGATAATATCGGGTATACATTCTGAGATAGAATTCAATACATCTTTTTGAGTAGACACCATACCAAGTACATCACAATTTAGTTTTTCAAGTTCTGTTTTTAGCTCTAATGCAACAATAGATTCATCTTCCACAATTAGTACTTTTGTTTTATTCATTTATTTCACTCCATGTTATTTTTGTTTCTACACCATTTTGAGTATTTATCACCATTTCCCCTTTAAGTTTTGAAGAAACTAAAGTATCAACCAAAATCAAACCAAAAGATTTTTTGTTGTTCTCTTGGTCATATCCTATTCCGTTATCACGTATAATTAAAGTATAAGTAGTATCATCTTTAGATAAAGATATATCTATTTCTCCTGTATCAGAAGTAAAAGCATATTTTAATGAATTGGTTACTAATTCATTTAAAATTATCCCTGAAGAGATAGCTTGTTCTGTTTGAAGGTCTGCATCAATTGCATAATTGATATTGATATCATCTGTATAAGTTTCTTCAAGCCCTTCGATTAAGGTACTAAAATATTCATATGCATTTACATAAGAAACATCATCTTTTTGATACAGTAATTCATGAAGTTGACTCATAGCATTTAATCTATTTTGCGTAGTTAAAAATATATTTTTCATCTTATTATCAGATATATCATTACTTTGTAATCTTATAAGAGAAACAATCATCTGCATATTGTTTTTAACTCGGTGATTTACCTCCTGAAGCAACAACGTTTTTTCATCTAAACTGATATTTAAATCTTTTGTTTTTTCTTCTACTTGTATCTCTAGACGTGCATTTTCTGTTCTTTTCTGTACAATTAATTCTTTATTTGCATTATTTTTATCTTTTTGAAGACTATTGATTTTATCTGATAATGCTATTGAAAAAATTACCGCTTCAATAGTAAATGCAATTTCTACAAAGTATGGTGAATATTCATAAAAATCATATATCCCTTTACTTGCTAAAAACATCATTGCTATTGCAGAAAAAATTATTATCCATCCAGCTAAAATAAAATATGCTTGTCTATTTTTTTTAAGTGCTGAGTAGACGGTTAATACTAGTAAAAATATAACAAGTACAAGAGACATTAAGTTTCTAGAACTACTCCCATAACCTGCAAGGATAGGTACTAAAATTACAATTGGTGTAATAATTAAAAGAAAATTTAATACCTTATGAAATTTAGGGTATTGTTTCGTTTTTAGAAAGTGTTTACTAAATAGGGTTAAAAATACAATTGGCAATATACCAGCAAGAGCAGCATATTGAATAACTAAATCAATAAACTCATCAGATTCAATATAAATAAAGAATACACCCGTATATAACAGTTGGTGATAAATTACAGCTAGAATATATAAAACATAATATAAATAACTAATATCTTTAGAAAAAATAAAAATAAAAAGATTATAAATAGCCAGTATAGCCATAGCTCCAAAAAACAATGCAAGATAAAATTGGTGTTCTAATGAGTTATTGTAAAAACTTTCTTTTTCCCATATATTTAATTTAATAATCATAGTGGTGATATGAGTTGATGCTTTTATATAATAAGTTTTAGATTCATTAGGTTTGACTACTATATGAAAAATAGGATTTATTGATTTTCTATTTAATTTCATTTGAAATAAGCCATCATATTCAACTGTGTTTGTTGATATATCATAAAAATCAATATGTGTTGTTAAAGGATTAGCATATTCTAATATTTTACGTACTGTTTGTGTTGTATTATTTTTTATATTTATTTTAATCCACACATCAAAATCAGGTGAATATCCATAACCCAATACTGATTGATCATTTTTTTCAAATTTAATATTTTCTCTTGTGATATCTTCTATTGTAAGATCTCTAGTTTTATCTATATATATTTGAGATACAGAAAGTATTTCTTGTAATTGAGTTTTTTTATCAATATTTACAATATCTCCATATAAAATGGAAGTAAAAAATAAAAGCATTGTACATATAAGTTTTGTCATTATGAAAGTCCTTTGAAATTATACCTTTAAAAAGTCACAAAAAAAGTCACAAAAAGGATAATCTGTATTATAACAGCTAAAAATTAATTTGTATAAATCTATGTTATAATGTATATACATTGATAGTTAAAATATCGATATTAAAAAAAAGGTAAAGTTCAATTATTTCATATGCAAAAAATTTCATGTAAATACTGTGATACATCATTAAGAATTAGGAAGTTTACTCCTGGTTTTGAATACTCTTGTCCTCAATGTGATGGCGTTGTTTACAGAAGTGGTGCGTCTATTCCAATAATTGTTACCCTCTCTTTATCTACACTTGTTTTATTCTTTTGGATGATTACCAGTACACTTTTAACTGTTACTATTCTTGATTCAAAAAGCTATTCTGTTATTGATACTATAGTCATTTTATCTGAGCATGATTTTCCAGTAAGTACTGTAATATTATTAATAACTGTTATTATAATACCTGTACTTATGATTTTATTAATAAACTTTATTATATTTTCTAAAAAATTTGGCTTTAGTAAAGTTGTTACAAAAAAAGCTATATCATTTTATGATGGTATTAAAGAGTGGAATATGACAGAAGTTTATCTTGTAGGTGTTCTAATATCTATGATCAAACTAGATGAATTAACACAACTAAGCACAAATATAGGGCTATGGATAAACTTTATTTATATTATTATGTTTTATATCACCGTAACATTTTTTAATCCACATGATATAGCAGATACTTTAGATATAAAAAAGAAAGATGATAATGCACTTTTTAAATCTTGTGTTTACCTTGGTCTAGCAATGATATTTATTATCCCAGCAAACGTATTACCAATAATGCCATCATATAAATTTGGAGTAGAATATCCAAATACTATTTGGGGTGGGATTGTAGAACTATGGAAAGCAAAAGATTATTTTGTAGCATTTGTTATATTTTTCACTAGTATTTGTATACCAGTGTTTAAAATCGTTACCGTAATTATAATGATACTTATGGCAAAATACGGAGTTTTAAAAAATTTAAGAAAAGCAATGACTATTTTTTATCGTTTTACAGATGGCTGGGGTAAATACTCTATGCTTGATGTTTTTGTAGTAGTTATTATTGCAGCATTTATACAATACAATCAATTAGTACGAGTAGAAGCAGGAACAGCAATTATGCCATTTACGCTTGTAGTATTTTTTACTATGATGGCAAGTAAATCATTTGATGTTAGATTAATATGGGAGAAGAAATAGATGTCTTTAGCAGTTTCAAAAAGAAAAAAATCTATTGTAATATTAGCGTGGATAGCACCTATTGTTGCTATTATGATATCAGTAGGTATGGTATATGACCATTATACAAAAGTTGGAAATAGTATCTCTATAACTTTTGACAATATTGATGGGTTAGATGTAAGACAAAGCCATATACAGTTTAATGGCCTACATATAGGTGACATAGAATCAATGACCCTAGATAAACAAAATATAAATCGATTTATAGTAAAAGCAAATATATATTCACAGTATAATTATTTAGTAAAAGAAGGAAGTATTTTTTATAAAGTTGCCCCAAAATTATCAATCGATGGAGCAAGTGCTTTAAGTAATATTTTAAAAGGGAACTATATTGAGATTATTCCTCCTACAAAAAATGTTTACAAACTAAAAATGATTAAAAATCAGTTTGATTTTGATGGATATAATGAAAAACCAAAAACAAGTGGGGTCATATTTGATATTACTTCAAGTGACGGGAGTTTTGGAGTTACTTCTTCGATTTTATTTAAAGGTTTAAAAATAGGTGAAGTTATCAAGAAAAAAATAGATAACTATAATATTAATTATAAAGTTCTCATCTATGAAGAGTATAAATATCTCATATCATCTACAACTAAATTTTATCAAATAAATCCATTTGAACTTAATGCTTCATTAGAAAATATAAATATCAAAATACCATCTATAAAAAATATGTTGAGTAGTTCTATTGGTTTTGTCACACCATCATATGATGAAGATATCAAAACATCATATATTTTACATAAATCAAAAGACACAGTAAATGTAGAAAGCATTGATAAAGAATTTTATACGTTTAAAATAAAAGCAAACGATGTTTCAAAAACAGATTTTGTAATATACAAAGGTGTAATAGTAGGTCATATTAATGATGTAGAATTAAAAACAGATATAAATGTCGTATCAGGAGAGATCTACTCAAAATACAAATATCTTATAAATAATTCAACATATTTTTATAAACCTAAAGCTGTAAAAACAAATCTTTCTACAGAAGGTTTAAAAATAGAGATACCAGCTCTTAAAGAGATAGCATTAGGTGGATTAACATTTATTACTCCAAATTTAAAAGAAAAACTAACAAATAAAACTTTTACTTTTTATGAAGATGTAGATACTTTATATGAAAGTGAAAAGTTCAATATCACGCTAACTGTAAAAGATAACCATAATATCAAAATAACATCTAGGTTATATTATAAAAACATATCTATTGCTCACGTTAAAAAAATAACACTTGAAGATGATATACTTATTCAAATAGAGGGTGAAAAAAAATACCAATACCTTTTTGGAGAAAACTCTAAAATATATCTAGAAGGTACCAAAATATCTTTAGAAGGGATAGAAAATTTATCTTCTTCTTTACTTGGAGATAACTTATACCTAATAGCTGATAAAAACAATGATTTTAAATCACAATTTACACTCGACTCAATCAATCCTGACTCAACACACTACAAAAAAGGTCTACGACTAGAGTTAAAAGCCAAAGAAAGCAAAAATATCACAGTAGGTTCACCTATATACTACAAAGGTTTTGAAGTGGGTGAAATTTATGATGCTGACTTAATTAATGAGGGAGAAACTATTGTTTTCAGTCTTTTTATACAAGAAAAATATGCAAATATTGTAAAAAGAAATAGTGAGTTTTATAAAGCAACAATCTTAGATATGGACTTAGGTTTATTTGGAGCAAAGATTAAAATGGGAAGTGCAAAAAGTATGCTAAAAGGTGGTATTGTATTTAAAAATTCAACATCAACTAAAAAAGTATCAAATGCAACTAACGGTACTATTTTTAACCTTTTAAAAGAAAAAGATTAAAATAGTACCTTATGCATAATCTTTATACTTATCCACTATTTAGACCACCTGCTGAAGGCAATAATGTCATTGTCCAAGTTACTTATGGCTGTAGCTATAACAACTGTAGCTTTTGTTCTATGTATAAAGATAAGAAGTTTCAAACACGATCGTTAGAAGATATTTATCAAGATATAGATATCTTAGCATCTAATTATCCAACGGCTTCAAGAGTTTTTTTAGCAGATGGTGATGCCTTAACTTTAGATACCAAAACTCTACTCAAAGTATTACAATATCTCAATAAATCATTTCTAAAATTACGAAGAGTATCTCTGTATGCCTCTGCTCAAAATATACTTTCAAAATCTAAAGAAGAACTAAAATCTCTCTATGAAAACAATCTCAAACTTGTTTATTTTGGTATAGAAACTGGAGATAATATCGTATTAAAAAAGATTACAAAAGGTGTAAGTAAAGAAGATATGATAGAAGCTCTAAATAAAGTATCTGCTTCTGGTATCAAAACATCTGCCACAGTTATACTTGGACTTGCTGGAAAAAACTATACACAGCAACATATTACAAATACAGCAGATATAATAAACAAAACAACTATTAACTATCTTTCGACATTACAGTTAGGGTTAGAAGATGATGTTATAGATAAGTTTTATAAACACTTTGATGATTTTATACCACTAAATGACATAGAAGTACTCAATGAACAAAAAAGATTTATAGAACAAATCAATCCAATAAATCAAGTAATATTTAGATCAAATCACGCCTCAAATGCCTTACATTTAAAAGGTACATTACCAAAAGATAAGATGAGATTATTAGAAGAGTTACATATTGTAGAAGATTTAGGGGAAGAGGCTCTTATACCTAAATCATTTAGAAGTTTTTAAAACTAATTAAATATAACACTATTTTTTGTTAATTCTTTAGATGCTTCTTTACTCGCATCATCGCACCTTCTAATAAGTGATACTAAATTATCATTCTTACTTTGAAACTCTGTAATTCCAACACTAAAAGTAAACACTACATCAGATAATTTTCTAGGAATATTTATTTTGGATATTAAACTTCTAGATTTTTCAATTGTTATATTTGAAAGAATAATATAAAAAAGATTATCAGAAAAATAATAAACTGAATGTTTTGACCCTAAACTGACACTAAAATATTTATAAAAAGTTTTTACTAACCCCTCTTTGTCATTATTTATATCATCTAGTTGTTCTCTTTTTAGTAAAAATTCATCTATAGACAATTTAGCAATACATAATGGTTCATTCTTTGTATTGGCAAAATTTAATTTTTTCTGTAAATAGTCTTTAAAACTTTGACTTCCAATATCAACATTATTAATATCTTTAGACTTTATAATTGGATCAAATGTTTCATAAAATTGATGATTAACAGAATCTGATTTATTTAAATCTTGTTCTAGTTTTTGAGTATAAGTCCTCATATCTTTTAATTCTTTTTTTAAAATACGAATATATTCTTTATCCGATTCAGAATGTTTAGCTAAAACCTCTTTTGTTTTTTTATGTTCTGATATATTATGAAGAATCTTTGCTTTTGCTTTTTCAACAGTATAGGTAACATTTTCTTTTAATTGTTCATTATCCTCTAGTACGTTTTTACCTGTACTATCACTTATGTTAATTGTTCTATTAAATCTTTTAGCTAATGTCTTATATTCATCAAATAAACGTTTATATTCTGTATATGCAGAAGAGTCAGTATTGTATATCTTTTCTAAATCATCCAGTACAATACTTGAGTGTTCTATAGTTTTTTCATCTCTACTTTTTCTCATTTTAATTAATATCCTTTAAACTATCTCTTACTGCTAAAAACTCTTCCAAATTATCAAAAAAGATATCTATAAGTGTAGGATCAAAATGCTCACCTCTCTCCTCTTTAAACATCTTAAAAATTCTTTCATCATCCCAAGCTTCTTTGTAAACTCTAGAGCTTCCTAATGCATCAAAAACATCTGCAAGTGCTGTTATTCGTCCATATATATGAATTTCTTCACCTTTGAGTTTATTTGGATAACCTTTTCCATTCCATTTTTCATGATGCTCATATGCTACAGTTGCTGCCATTTTTAATAATGGTCTATCAGACATTTTTAACATATCATAACCAAGTTGCGCATGAGTATCCATCACCTTACGTTCTTCTTCATTAAAACGTCCAGGCTTATTTAGGACAGAATCAGGAATAGCAACCTTTCCTATATCATGCATAGGACTCGCTTGTTTAAGCATCTCTGATTCTCTTTCATCTAAACCATAATGAAGTGCTAAAATTTTTGAATATTGAGCAACTCTTTTTACATGATTTCCAGTTTCTTTACTTCTACTTTCTCCAATGGCTCCCATAGTAAATACGACCTCTTTTTGCGTATCTTCTATCTCTTTTTGTAAATTTTTTACCTCTTCAAGCTTATTTTGCAACTCATCATATTCTAATTGTTGACGTTTATCACTTCTTGCCATAATCTTATCTTGTCTTCTTACATCTTTGATAAGTTTATTAGTTGTAGTTTCAAAATCTAATTTCAAAGCCTCTATTTCAGTAATAAGTTTATTTTCATGATTCGTCATAAGTATTTCTTTATTTTACAATTAGGTTTATTGTTAAGTTCTCAAAATCTTCTTTAAAATCTTCACCTGCTTCTAATGCAGATTCATTTTCCTCATCATAAGTCCAGTTAATCATAATTAAATTTTTAGAGTTAAACTCTTCTAAAAGATCAAATAAGTCAAAAAATAATTTTGAACTACTTGAGTTAAAATATATTATTTCAAGATTTAAAATAGTCTGTTTTTTTGCGTTTCCATTAAAGTAAACTTCTAACCATTTCATAACTGGTTCATAAAATTCAAATGTATTTTCAGGATATGATTTTCCTACAATTTTGATATTTCCCTCTTTTGCATTCATCTCTATTTGTGGTGTATATTTAGTTTCTTCTATAATTAAATTTTCCATATTATTGTCCTTTTATTTAGTTGTTAAATTTGCTTCAAAATGAAAATAATATCTGTTTTCATTAATTTCTGTAAATTTGTATTTTATTTCTTCACATCGTTTGGCAATTTCATAGAAACCTATTCCACCACCTTTTCCATGAGTATTTGCACCACTTCTACGTAATTCACGATACCTCTTTTTTAATTCATCCTTTGACAAAGTTACGATCTCTGCAAGTTTAGGCTCCATTGAATCTTTATCTTCTTTTGCTATTATATTTTGACTATGAATAAAATAATTATGTTTTTCATCTTTTCCAACAAGAATTAATCCTTCTGATTTAAATTCATTCTTGTCTTTACTTTTAGAATAGTTCATCATATTTTGAGAAAGTTCAATAAAGATTGTAAAAATATTACTTGAATCACCCATATTTAATTCACTATTTTGAGCTTCTTGTTCTAAGGCTTCTGTCATCCCTGATATTAAAGCTTGTGATAAAAATCCACCATACGTAAGAAATACTATACCATCTTGTTTAACTATATTTTGAATTTTATTAATATCCATAACTTACCCTTTTTAGCTTACTTATTTTATCTTTTGTTCTATTAATTATTAATTTAATCATATCTGAAATCCTACAACTGTAACATCATCATTTCGTTCCTCATCATTTTGGTATTCCATTAACCTATCTAATAAAATATCTTTTTGTTTAGAAAACTGTTTTTCATGGTGTTCACTTATAATATTTGAAAACTTCTTTTTACCAAATGGGAAACTTTTTTCTCCACCATTTTGATCAAAATAACCATCTGTTGTCAAATAAAACCTCATACCTTCAACAACATCAATAGTATGTTCTTCAAACTCAAAATTCATATCACTTTTTTTATAACCAATTGAATGTCGTGAACCTTTAATCATTGTTACTTCTCCGTCTTTGATATAAAACAATGGAGTCTCCGCACCAGAATATTTGATCTGTTTTTTTATCTTGTTATAATAGAGAATTCCACCATCAAAACCAGCATTTGATACAGAATCAATATTCTCTTGATTTAATAGATGTTTAATACTTTTATTAAAAATTTCAAGTATATTAGAAGGACTTACCCTATTGTCCATATGTATATTTGCCATAATCTGTCGCTCAATTGCTTTTACAAGCATCGTAACAAAAGCACCTGGCACACCATGTCCTGTACAATCGATAACCATAAGAACAACTTCATTTTCATTCAGTTCATGCATTAAGTATATATCTCCACCAACTATATCTTTTGGTTGCCATATTGCAAATGAATCTTGAAAGAAATGATTAAAAACAATCTCATCGGGAATAAGAGCACTTTGAATTAATGATGCATATTCAATAGAATCTTTTGTGTGTTTATGTATTTTTCTTATCTCTTCTTCTATAATTTTTTGTTCTGTGATATCAACAACCATACCAATATATGCATCTTCTGTATCATATACAATTGGCTTAACAGAAAGTAACGCAATAAACTCTTTCCCATTTTTTGTTTTATACTTCTCTTCCAAGTTTTCAACATAACCAAGAGTATCCATTTCATCTAGTATTTCATCTTTTTGATTACTAGTTGTATATATATCATCTATATTACTACCAATTAACTCTTCAACACTTGCCTCATATTGTTTACTTGCATATTCATTCGCATATAATATTGTTCTATCTTTTTTAGAGGTTATTAAAACAGGTAACATTATATTTGATAATATAAGTTCTATATTTTTTCTAATATTTTCCATTTCAGTTATATCAGTAAATACAGCTGATTTTATATCTCCTTTACCTAGAGGTAAGATTGCAGCAGTAACGGTAAAGATTCTTTCATATCCATTTTTTAAAATTACTGCTTTATGTGTTTTATCTTCATGATTTAATATATACTCTATCCAACTGGTATCATCCATAGCTTTTTGGAGATAAGTTCCTGATTCATCTGTTTCAAATCTATCACATATGCAATCATAATCTTTTGTAAAATCATCTATGTTATCTATATCAAAAAGATCTAAAAAGGCTTTATTACAACTTCTTAGTTTTATACCATCAGTTGTGATTACCATCTGCTCTTGAGAATCAAGTAAAGTATCTACAAAAAGTTTATTTTGAGCAATTTGCTCTTGTTTTTCATGTATTTGTCTTTCTAATTCTTTTCGCTCACTAATATCCCTAACAACTGCATATATATGAGCTTCTCCACCTAGAACTATAGATGATAAAATTACTTCTGCATCAAAATTTTTATTAACATCCATACGTTTATGAATCCATTCAAACCTACTATATCCATCAGTTATAGTCTGATTAATTTTTGCGGTTGCTAATATTTCTGATTTTTCATTGTTTTCCTGTAACTCTGGTGAATAGTCAGATGGTTTATTTTCTATAAATAACTCTTCACTTTTAATACCAAATATTTCTAAAGTTTTTTGATTACATGCGATATATTTTCCATCTTTAATAAGAGCAATACTATCAGGTGCAGCATCAAATAAAGTAGTAAATCTTTCTTTTGATTCTTTTATCTCTTCTTCTAGTTTTCTTTGTTCTGTAACATCAAATAAAACACCATCAAGATATTGTTCACCTTCATCATTTGAATACACCTGCCCCTGACTTCGCACCCACTTGATGGTTCCATCAGTATCTACTACACGATAATCAACTATAAACTTTTCACCTTTATCAATTTGATTTTGTATAAGTATTGCAACTGGATCGATATCATCCCCATACATAATATCAGCAAATGTTCTTACACTATTATTAATAAAATCTGATACGGGATATCCACTTAAATTTTTAATCTCATCGCTTATATATAACATAGTCCAAACAGCATCTACTTTACATCTATAAATAACTCCGGGTACATTTGATGCCATTGACGAAAATTGTT
>ENA-ORXI01000908-ORXI01000908.1-sediment-metagenome-genome-assembly--contig:-NODE-908-length-24095-cov-96.432009_pt1 | contig 24095 bp, 18 predicted proteins | sample MGYA00237861_ERZ511468 | MGnify/ENA primary metagenome ERZ511468 (study PRJEB26299, sample SAMN06266213) | sediment metagenome | isolation source: Hudson Canyon methane seep mesocosm | place...
GGCGATGGTAGTTTACAGTTAAATTTACAAGAATTAAGTACCTTGAAAGCATTGAATTTACCCATTCGCATGTTTGTGATGAATAACTCAGGTTATGCGTCTATACGTAATACACAGCGTAATTATTTTGATGGGCGCTATGTAGCAACGGGTGAAAGTTCCGGCTTACATATGCCCGATATTATTAAAGTCGCAGAGGCGATTGGTATCGATACTTTAACGATTAATGATATTGAAGAATTAGATGCCAAAATAGAACAAGCTTTAAAACATCCTGGGCCATTAATATGTGATGCCAGACTGATTAGTGATGAAGCCTTATGGCCAAAAGTAGCGGCGATGCCACAAGCTGATGGCTCTATGGTTTCTATGCCGTTAGAAGATATGAGTCCACTATTAGCATTAGATACTTTAGCAAAAGAAATGCACGGAGAGGTTGGTAGCGTATCAATGAAAGCAAGAGCTTAAAAATTATATGATAAAACGTAAATGTAGAGCTTGCTCTCAAGCTCTGTTTAGCGAACCTTTGCTAAATTATAAGAATATGCCTAAGTCAGCACAGTTCTTACCTAATGCTGACGAGTTAAGTTTAGATAAAGGGCAGGAGATAGAAGTTTATCAATGTTCAGCTTGTGGGCTTGTGCAACTTAATAATGACCCTGTATTTTATTATAAAGAAGTCATACGAGCATCGGCGCTATCTGAGGAAATGCGTACGTTTCGAAAAAGCCAATTCAAGCAATGGAGTAATGCCTATGCTTTGCAAGGAAAAAGCATAATTGAAATCGGTTGTGGCGCGGGGGAGTATTTGAGTATGAGTCCAGAAAGCGAGTATAAGGTTTTCGGTTTAGAGTATGGTAATACTTCGATAAGTGAGTGCATAAATCAAGGGTTCAATGTGGAAAAAGGATTTATCGATGATAAAAATAAGCGATTAAGAAATGCACCTTTTGATGGTTTTATCATGTTAAATTTTCTTGAGCATTTACCTGATCCAAATAGTATGTTGCAGGGGATTTGTAATAACTTAACTGATGATGCGATAGGCTTAGTTGAAGTACCTAACTTCGATATGATTTTAAAACAAAACCTTTTTTCTGAGTTTATCAGTGATCATTTACTTTACTTTACTAGAGATACGTTTGTTTCCATATTAAACATTAATGGATTTGATGTTTTAGAATGTAATGAAGTTTGGCATAATTACAGTATTTCTGCAGTTATTAGGAAGAGAAGGAAAACAGATCTATCAAATTTTCACCGCACTCAAGAAGAGCTAACAAAAAATATCGAGCGGGTGATTGCACAATTTCCAGAAAGTAGTGTTGCTATATGGGGAGCAGGACATCAAGCACTGACTATTATGGCGTTAGCTGGTTTGAAAGGGAAAATTAAGTATGTCATTGATTCTGCAGTTTTTAAACAAAATAAATTTACACCGGCTACACATATTCCTATTGTTTCACCTAATGCGATTAAAGAAAATCCAGTAAAGGCCGTTATAGTAATAGCTGGAAGCTATACAAATGAAGTGGTTGAGCAAGTTTACGGTTTGAGTGATAACGAGCTAACTGTTTATGTCATAAATGGAGACCAAGTACAGCAGTTAGAGCGTTTGTAAAAGCAAAAAAATGCCCTATTACTGTAAGTAAATAGTTCAAGCTTATTATTTAACAGGGAAGTAGTCTTGAGGTTTAATGCTTTAATGAGTACATTTGAAAAAGAGAGTAAGAGTATTGGAAAATAAACTGACAGATAAAGAGTTATTAAAAAGAAGTGACTTAGTTTCAAGGAAGCCATATATAGCGAGCAAATTAGCTAATATAGTTGCTATGGAAGAGCAGGGAAAAATAAGTCCTATTATTCGCTTAGAGAAAAGCTATTTATGCAATTTTCAGTGTACACATTGCTCTGCCGAATATTATATGGACCGGCATTTAGATAAAGTGTTACATGTTAAAGATAAGCGTGAAAAAATTGATTTAGATGACATTAGAGATTTATCTGACCAGGCTGATAAATTAGGGTTGGCTCGATTCGTGATTACAGGTGGAGAGCCACTAGTAATGACAGATTTAGATGAAGTGGTTGCTGCAATTGATCCTGATAAACACTATGTCGTGGTTGATACCAATGGCTGGTTTTTAGATGATGCAAAGGCTGAGCACCTTAAGGTTATCGGTGTTGAGAAAATTCAATTATCTTTGGATAGTTTTATTGAAGAAGAGCATGATAATTTTCGTAATAAGCCCGGCTCCTATAAAAGAGTTATGCGAGCTATTGATGCAACTATTAATGCCGGATTAAACCTATTGCTCTCAACTGTGCTTGTTAAAGGACAAGTTAAATCTCAGGCATTTTTAGATTTGTGCAAATTTTCGACTGACAGAGGGGTTGGTTTATATGTTTCTTATGCTAAACCAACGGGATCTTGTACAGACCATCCAGAATTTGTGATTGAAAAGGAAGATGCCGATATTTTAAGACAGTTAGAAAAACAATATTCTGTATTTACACATATGACACCTTCGTATGGTTCTTATAAGGGGTGTATCACCGTAAAAGGAATTATTACAGTCACTTCTACAGGTGAGATTACCCCTTGTCCCTATATTGATTTTTCTATAGGAAATTTAAAAGAAAATTCTTTGGAAGACATTTTAAATAGAGGAATGAGAAATCCTTGGCTAGGACCACATAGACCTGATTGTTTAATTGGGGAAGATCCTAAATTCATTAAAATACATACAGAAAAAACTGCCGGAGCAACGCATTTACCATTGCCTTGGGGTGAAGGTTTTTCTGACTCAGATTCATTAACGGATTAAAAGAATTAAGTGCAAAGAGTAATATATGACAACTAATTTACTGCAAACGGAAGTGGTTGAAAATAATCATAATGTGGAGAATTTTGATCAATATGGTCGATGTTTACCGCTGGGCGTAAAATCTGCAGTACATGAAAAATCTCGTCGATATTTTTCCATTGATCAGTCTTCTATTGAATACCAAAGTATATATGAGCGTTTAAATAATGCCTTTAATCTTGCTTCCTCAATCAATTTAAAGGAATTTGAGCAACGAGCAGAAATGATTTTAGAAGAATTAAAACATGACTCTGAGGTTGAAGGGATTCTAAATGGCGTAAGAATTCCCTTTATATTGCCTAAAAGCCAATATGATGATATTGGCTTTGCAATGCAAAATATTTATTTAGATGCTCTTGGTCAGTCATTTTCTGAACATGACTTTATCAATCATTACTCACAAAACTTACTGGGGCAGCTGAAAGTAGTTGAAGGCTCCCGGCATGATAAATTAATTAGTGAAATGAAAAATGGTGTCGTGGTAGGCTATTTTTTTCCATGTTTGCTCGAATACTCAGTGCCAGCAGCAATAGAAAGAATAAAATCATTGCCAGACAAATTTCTCTTAGCGGGTGGGTATGATTTGACTGCTGCATTTATTGGTTCGCCTGATATTTTATTGAGAAAAGACGGGTACCCTCCATTATTATGGTTAGCAGCGTTAGAAACAAGTGAAGAGCAAGCTGGATTACATTTTGAAGCTTATGGATATGACTTAACGTTTAATCGACGGGTGCATTTAGGACATGTAGCTGAATACTGGGCTAGTGGCCTCGTTGTTTTAGGCTAAATCAAAATATGAATCAACTGCCCCAAGATGATTTGATTGATATACAAGCTCGAGTTGGGTTTTTATGGGCCGAATTGCAAAGAAAGTCTATATTTTTAACGGGAGGAACGGGATTTTTCGGTGTTTGGTTTTTAGAAAGTTTTATAAGAGCAAATGCAGACTTAAGCTTAAATAGTGAAGTAATGGTGCTGACGCGTGATTTAGAGTCGTTTAAAATTAAAGCGCCTCATTTATTTAAAAATCCAGCTATTAAATTTTATCAGGGAAATATTAGAACATTTGATTTTCCTAAAGAAAAATTCAGTTACTTTATTCATGGGGCAATGACGACCGCGAGTGAAACATATAATAAGAGTCAGGAGCCATTAGAAAAATATGACACAATTGTGGAAGGTACACGTCGGTGCTTAGAATTTGCTGTACAGAGTAGAGTGGAAAAATTTTTATTATTAAGTTCAGGTCCTGTTTATGGTCGGCAACCTTTCGAAATATCCCATATTACTGAAGATTACTGTGGCGCTCCATTAACAACAGATACGCATTTTGACTTTTCAATACTCGGTGAAGGGAAGCGAGTGGCAGAGATGATGGCAACATTATATGCAGAGCAGTATGGATTTATGTTGAAAGTGGCGCGTTGTTTTAGTTTCGTTGGTCCTTGTTTGCCTTTGGATTTACATTACGCCATTGGGAACTTTATGAATAATATTTTGCAACAAAAGCCTATTGAAATACAAGGTGATGGTACTGCAGTACGGTCCTATTTATATATGTCAGATACAATGGTGTGGCTTTGGAGTCTTTTGCTGGGGCAGGGAAAGGGAGTTTATAACGTTGGTTCTGATGATTCGTATTCTGTCGCTGAAGTAGCAAATATAGTTGCTAAAATTGGTAAACAGCCTTGTGTTGTATTGAATCAAACAACGAAAATAAAGGGAGCTGCTGATTTATATGTACCCTCTGTACGAAAAATTAAAGATCAACTAGATTTACAGAAAACAGTTGGTCTTGAAAAAGCTATCTATAAAACATTAAATTATTACAAGTGAAATTACTTTTCTTTGTATACAAAATCTAGAGAGAATGAATGATGAAAGTACTATTTGCTAATCCACCTTGGTATAAAGAACCAACAGAAACTAAACCAGGATGGCGAGGTGTTAGAGCCGGTTCGCGTTGGCCACATACTTTTGAAGTACATTCTCATACAGTTAATGATGGAATTATTGATGAGCTTGTCGGCGGATACCTTCCTTTTCCTGTTTGGCTTGCCACGGCAGCGGCCTATTCTAAGAGAGAGGGGTTTGATACAGTTATTCGTGATTCACTCTCTATGGGTGAAACGTATGAGAGTTTTTATCAATTTATTAAAGACTGGGCTCCCGATTTTATTATCTTAGAAAGCTCGACTCCAACTGTAAGATCAGATTTAGAAATTGCTACAAAGATTAGGGATTTATTGCCTGCAGTTCAAATTTTATTTACGGGGTTGCACTTTGAATTTGAGGAAGCTAGCTTTTTAGAAGAGCATGCTGAAATTGATTACACGGTATATGGAGAGTACGATACATCAGTCATAAAGTTATTGTGTGCATTAAGAGGTCAAGGGGATATTTCTAATATATCTGGCTTGATATATAGGACAAACGGTAAAGCAGTAGCGAGTAAAGAGCAAGAAGAGGGTTCGACTAATAAGAGTGATGTGCAAAAGAACTCGTTTGATAAATTGCCAGATATTTCAACACTTCCTTGGGCAGAAAGAGAGGGTTTACCAAATCTAAATTATTTTGATGGCGTGTGTGGCTTGGAACGTCCACAATTACAATTAATGGCAACGCGTGGTTGTCCTTATGGGTGTATATTTTGTGCGTGGCCACAAATGCTTTTTAGAGGTCCAGGCTATCGAACGCGCTCAGCTGATGATGTTATTGATGAAATAAATGCTAATTTAGAGCTAATCCCCTATAAAAGTATTTATATAGATGATGATACAGTCAATATTAGTAAAAAATATGTACTTGAATTAGCTAAAAAAATGAAAGAGTCGGGGATTGGTGGAAAAATTCCATGGTCAACTATGGGGCGCGCCGACTTAATGGATCGTGAAACGCTCGAAGCTTTAAAAGATGCTGGGCTTTTTAGTATTAAATATGGTGTTGAATCTGCTGAGCAGGGCATTCTTGATGAGATTGATAAAAGAATGAATGCTGAAAAAAATATTGCCATGATACGTTTAACAACTGAACTGGGTATCCGAGTTCATTTGACGTTTACATTTGGCTTACCAAGTGACACGGTTGACACGATTGAAAATACCATTAAGTTAGCCTGTGAATTACCTGTAGATACAGTGCAATTTTCAATTGCAACACCATTCCCAGGTACTGAAATGTACCGAATGTATGATGAAAAAGGGTGGATTGTTTCCAAAAATTGGGATGACTATAATGGCTCGACAGTAGCTGTTTCAAGGACTGATAACTTTACTGCAGAACAGCTTGAAGATTATGTGAAAGAAGCTTATTGCCGTTTTGATCAAGCACAAGTCGATCGTAGCTTTTCATCAGGGAAGGTATTAGAAAGATTGAAATATTCGATTTTAGCGGCTTCTTTGAAAAAGGGTGATAGTGTTGTCGTTATGCAAGCCTCTCGCGTTCACTTAACGCGCTGGATAGTGACTTCTCTTGAAAGTATGGGTTTAGATGTTCATGTCGTTGCTCCTTTACGATTTAAAGAAGAGTTTTCTTCACTACTTGATGATAGTCGCATTCATGGGTTTGCAGGAAATAGTCATTTTCAATATGAAAATCTTCGTGATTGGGCAAAAGAGTTAAATACTAAACATAATTTTCGCGGTGCTTTTATCCCCTATACTTTTGAAAATCGTAATGGGTATGAGGAAGTTGAAAGAACCGCTAAAAAGTTAGCCGGTACAGTGATCGCTGGAATTACTCAGCGCGGTCAATTATTTTCTTTTGAATAATGAGAGTACTGGCATTAGGGGGGCTTTGGGTCCCCTATATTAAAGAAAATTGGTTTGATGCTATTCGCCATGTATTAGGTGATGATGTTGTATGCATTAATGCTGCGCCATTATTGGTTAATAAAGAAGATCACACTAACCAACCAGAAGGTATGCATTGCGCTTATATCTATGATTTAGTGCGTCGAGAACATTTTGATTATTTGTTTTTTTATCATGATTGGATTTTTGGTGAATATCCTGATGAATTTTTTGAGAAGGTGCGCGTTGCAGGAGTAAAAACGATTGCATTTCATCCTGACGATGAGCCAGAGCATTGGTACGCAAGAAATGTAGAGTATGATCATCATTATGACTTAGTTGCTTCCCACTCAAGTGCTGGAGTCGCACGTCGCTATCAAGATGGCTGGGGTGAAAGGGTCATGTATTTGCCGTGGGGGTATAATGCTAGGACTTGTTATGCCATACCTGAGTTAGAGAAGCATTATGATGTTATTTTCTTTGGAAAGCATAAAGTTAATGATGGTCAAGGTAATGCTTATGTCGAGGATGGTTGGCAGCGTGAAAATGTTTTAGTTCAGCTAGCAAATTTATGTGTTCAAGAGGGATGGCGCTTTGCAATGTTTGGCTTTGGTTGGGACAAACACCCTCAACTCAAAAATTATGCGGCTGGTATTCCTTCTCAGGAAGAGATGGTTAGGGTTCTGAATCAAACAAAAATAGTTTTTAATCCTGCGTGGTCATCAGATGGAAACCCTTTAGCTGTGCAAACTAAGCTTCGTCACTTTGAAGTGCCAGGCTGTAGTGCGTTTCAAATTACAAATAAAAACCCTGAGCTGGAAAAGTTATTTAAGCCCGATGAAGAAATAGTATTTTATAGTACAGATACAGAGCTTTTTGATAAGGTCAAATTTTATCTAAATAATGATGAGACTAGGGAGAAAATTGCACAAGCTGGATATAATCGAGCTTTGGAAGAGCATACATTAGATAAAAGAGTTCAATCTCTTTTTCAACATGCGCAAGATATTTTTCCTGCAAAACAAGGTGACTTTTTTATCACGCCTGCTATTAAGCAAATCAAAATTCAAAGTACTGAAGAACTTGTACAACTAAATAGCCAATTGAATAAAAATAGCTTTTTATTTGATGATTGTGAGTGGGTTCATGTGATCGCGGGTAATTTTAAGTCAGTAACTGTTGAGTACGGGGTATTGCGTCCGTTCTTTCGTATTGCTTCAGATGAATTGCTTTGTGTATCAACCTATGTCGATTTTGAAGGTAATATAGCAAACCCTTTACAGCCTAAATTAATAGAAAATAATAGTTGTGTATTAGTTCAGGGTTATGACAAAGATAAATTTGACTTTTCACTGTTAGATGATGATTGCTCACTCTTTCTTGGAGTTGAAAAAGAAGGGGGCGTTAATTTATTGATGAATTATATTATCCCTAAACAACACTTAAAAGAAGTGATTGCTGCCTTTTCTACGGGATCATTTGATACGCTTCATCAAATGAATTCACTGTCAACCGGGAGAATTGTTTCTGAAGTTAAGCTATCTCTCCCTGAAGGGCTAGAGCCGCATTGGCCTGGCATTGAAAGTTTGGAATATGTTAAGCGACTACATGTTTTATTACCTTACTTTAAGAAGCAAGACTGGAGAGTTGTAGTTTACGGTATTTCTGGGATGGGAGAGGTTACATTAAGTTTACTTGAAAAAGAAAAGGAATTGGCTGTTGTTGGTGTGGTTGATAGGTCGCTCAAAACAATACAATTTAATGGAATCCCCGTGCTTAAGGTGAATGAACTGATTGAAGTGAAGCCCGATATCATTATTCTGACATCTGGAGCATCAGGCGCAAATATTTATTCTAGTATCAAATATCTTGAAGGTAGTATATGTATACTACCTTTATATGATCTTGATCATCCAGTTTGGGAATTATTAGGAATATGAAGGTATTATTAACCGGTGCAACGGGGTATGTCGGAAAGCTAGTATTAAGTGGTTTAGGACATAAGTGGGACATTATTGGTGTAAGTACGACAGGTGATGGCACACAAAATATTCTTAAATGTGATTTAGCAGAGCTTGAACAGGTTGAAAATTTAAAAAATCTGGTAGAGCCTCAAATTATTATTCATGCAGCAGGTGATAAAAACTTATTACGCTGTGAAGAATCGCCTAAATTAGCTTATCGTGCAAATGTACAAACGACTATTAATCTAATCAATACATTTCCCGATGCCCGAATTATTTACATTTCTAGTGATTATGTATTCTCTGGAGAGCGAGGAGGGTATCGAGAGGATGACTCAATAGGGCCGACGACAGTTTATGGTAAGACGAAAGCGAATGCTGAGTTAGCAGGCTTAACATTGGACGATAATTTTTATGTACTACGCTTAAGTGCGCTTTATGATAGTAAAGCAACATTTTTAAGTTACTTACGTGAAATGCTAACAAAAAATGAAAAAATTAACTGTTTTGATGATGCATTTTATTCGCCGACTTATTATGGTGACTTTCTTATTGTATTACAAAGAATGGTTGAAAACCTCAGATTAAAACGTCGTATATATCATTCCTGCGGGCAGCGTATATCTCGGTTTTTCTTTGCCAAACTATTTGCAAGAGCATCTGGGTTAGATGATTTATTAATCGAACAAGCAAGTAGGATTACAGAAAATGCCCCTTTTTTATTTGCAGATATTTCATTAGAAAACACGCTGACATGCGAATCTTTAGATGTATCTGTCGGGCGGCATCAAGAATACTTGAGTTTTTTGGAGCAAAATAGATGAAAAAAATTAATCCTTATCAAGTTCGTGAAGATTCAAGAGGTCACTTAGTTGGAATTATGAACGAAGGGACATGGGAAGAATTTAATTATTTAGAAACAAAGTCTGGAGAGGTGCGAGGCAATCATTACCATAAATATGCAAGAGAGTTATTCTTTATCATTGAAGGTGAAATAGATGTCGAGATATCTCAGACAAATGGAACTACTTTAAAAGAACGCATGACTTCTGGCGATATATTTATTATCGAGCCATTAGAGAATCATACGTTCTATTGTTTAACAGAAACTAAGTGGATTAATGCTTTATCTAAACGATTTGAAGAAGGTAGCCCCGATATTTATATTATCCAAGGTTAGTTAAGTAAGGTTTAAGCGAGCATGAAGAATGCAAGCGTATTAAAAAATTAAGAGTATATTATGAATATTATTGTATTTGGAACCGGTGGCTCATCTGTTGGTATTGAGCATGAATCGATTTTATATGGATTTACGATTATTGCGTTTGCAGACAATGATTCTGCGAAATGGAATACTAAGCGAGAAGGTAAACTTATTTTATCTCCAGAAGAGGCGATTAAGCTTAAATATGATCGAGTTGTTACAGCTACAGCTCTATATCATGATGAAATGCATAAACAATTATTAGATTTGGGTGTGCCTAATGAGAAGATTTATGCCACCCGTGAAGGATCTCAACATTGGACAGAAGGTTGTAGGGATTTAATTTATAGGAAGCACTTTATTGAAGAAGATAGCTCTCAATTACAGACAGAAATTGTTAGTTATGAGGTTGAGGGTAAAGCTCTTGATGATATTGCTTCAATTATCAGTGCAAAGGATCATGCATCGTTAGTAGAAAAGCTTTGGACATCATTACTTCTTGCAGAAAGAGATCTTGAAGCCGTTCCTGAACCCTATCAGGTAGGAGAGAACTGGAGGGAGTTTCTTAGAGTTACTCGCCCTGAATATTTTTCAGCTAGAGGTGCTGGTGACCTTAAGGCATTAGGCGACCTATTGGCTAATTTTAATAGAAATAACTTAAGTACAGGAATTTTAGGAGGGAAAGCAGGGTTTGATAGTTACGTAAGCCACCCTGATATGGTTACAGGAATTAGGCAAAATTTTAATATTTGGAGCTATAGTGTCGGTGGTGCTCCCGTAGATGAGTTAGCATCACCACCTATTGGGAATCCATTTGGGCATTGGATTAATGGACATATTGTTCACCCTAATACTTTTCTTAATCACTATCGCGGACATTTTGCTAAGAAGTTATTGGAAGATATGAAGCGTCCTGTTATTGCTGAAATTGGTGGTGGTTTTGGTGGTTTTGCATATTATGCTTTGAAATTTATACCTAATTGCTGTTATTTGAATTTTGACTTACCTGAGAACTTGCTTATTTCGTCTTATTATTTATCAATTGCTTACCCTGATCTTCGTATTCATTATTATAAGGGTGAAGAAGATATGCAAAGCTTAATGGATAATTATGATGTGATTATGATGCCTCATTTTGCTTTGCCTTACTTACCTGAGCGTTCTGTAGACTTCTTTATTAATACGATTAGTTTATCTGAAATGAGTTATGTCACTATTAATGAGTATTTTGAACAAATTAATCGTGTGACGGATAAGTATTTTTATCATGAAAACTTGATTTCTAATGGAACAGGCTACTTGTATTATCCAATTGACACGTTTCCAAAATTATCTGACTTTCAAGAGCTATCCCGGCAGCCTTCACGGTGGCCATTTTTTTCTGCGGCTTCAATTCAGCATTGTCATATGGAGCAGTTATTTTTACGAAAAGAGAAATTGATGATGGATGACAAATAAACTTTAATAATTAGGCGCTAATAAAAATGTATGTTTTCTTGAAAAATTTATCAGATATATTTTGAATGAAAAAACTTGAAAAATATTTGGCTTTTGGTACTCCCGACTTTACTGAACTAGAAATAGATGCAGTAGCTCGTGTGATGCGCTCTGGATGGGTTGGCATGGGGGCTGAGACGATTGCCTTCGAAAAGGAATTGGCTGAATACATAGGTGCACCTGAAGTAGTGACAGTTAACTCCTGTACCTCAGCTCTTTTTTTGGCATTGCTAGTAGAGGGTGTTGAATCGGGTGATGAAGTTATTGTGCCTAGTTTGACATGGTGTGCAACAGCTAATGCAGCACTGTATCTTGGTGCAACACCTGTGTTTTGTGATGTGGACCCAAATAGCATGTGTGTAACGCCGGAAGCAGTGATAGAAAAACTGACACCTCGCACGAAAGCTGTCATTGTCGTGCATTATGGTGGTTATGCTATTGATGTTGATGCATTACGCAATGCGTTGCCAGCAAATGTTATTATTATTGAAGATGCAGCTCATGCTCTGGGTGGAACACATGGTAATGGCAAGCGAGTAGGTGCATCCGGGAACTCCGTGTGTTTTAGTTTTTATGCAAATAAAAACCTTTCTACTGCAGATGGTGGAGCAATTGCTCTTTTTGATATAGATAAAGCTGAACGTTTGCGATCCCTACGAATGAGTGGTATGAACTCTCATGCTTGGTCGCGATATACGCAACCATCAACTTCAGTTGTAGCCGCTGTATCAAAGCTTGGTTATAAAATGAACTATACAGATCTTCAGGCCGCAATTGGACGCGTCCAGCTTAAACGCTTAGATGAAATGTCTATAGTAAGGCAAAAAATCGCACAGCGCTATCGTGCTCGGCTTGACGAAGCTGAAGTGGACATTCCTTTCCAAAGTCAAGTTTTTGATAGTGGCCATGCTCGCCACTTGTTGGTGGGGTGTATTGATTCATTAAAGACAGGCATTGCTCGCGATAAATTACTCATGGAATTAAGGAATCAGAACATTGGAGCCAGTATTCATTATCAACCTTTGCATACCCAACCGCTTTATTATGACAAAGCGGCAAGTAAGCTTTCTGTGACAGACCTATTAGCTGAGCAGATCATTACTTTACCTATTAGTGCAAAAATGACATTTGATGACGTTGATTATGTTGTTGAAAATTTGGCTGTCATAACTTCTAGTGGTAGGAAATAGGATGAATAAAAAACTCTCCGAGTTAAAGGGCGGTAGTAAATATGGCTTTGGTGGTCGTTTAGAGGCCGATTTTCCTTCACAAATTCTCATGGATATTACCGAGGTTTGCAATTTAGCTTGCACCCATTGCCCACATCCAACTTTTTCAAAATCGGAACATTATGCTAGTCGTTATATGGATCCTGCACTTAACGAAAGGATGATAGAAGAAGTACGTAAGCATGGGCAAGGTAAGACTCAATATATACGATATGCCAGCAACGGCGAGCCTTTAGTGCACCCCAAAGGATATGACATGATTGAATCAGCTGTAAAGAATTCAGGTGTCTATGTAACCTTAACGACAAATGGCACCATAATGAACGAAAAGCGTACCCAGCACTTACTTGATGCAGGTGTACATATGATAGACATTAGTATTGATGCCTTCAAACTTGAAACTTATAGCAAGATTCGTGTTAACGGCAACCTTGAAGTGACCCGTGGCAATGTGCTTAGACTTATCCAGTGGATTAAAGAGTCGAAAGCCAACACAAAAGTGGTCGTAAGCTTTGTGGAACAACCTCAAAATAGCAATGAAGTGAATGATTTTGACAGTTACTGGAAGGATCAAGGGGTAGATTCTGTTGTGATCCGGAGATTACATTCGTGTTCAGGAGCAGTTCCAGAACTTGCAGATAAACAACGTGCAAATTTAAGTTCTATTATACGGCGTCCATGCTTGTATCCTTGGGAGCGTGTTGTTATTAATGCTAAGGGTGATTTAGCTTTTTGCCCATCTGACTGGGTACATGGGTCTTACATTGCAAATTATCGCGATACAACAATCCACGCAGAATGGCAGGGTGCGTTTTATCAGGCACTTCGTCAGGCTCACTTAAGTAATGACTATAGAAATCATGTCTTTTGTCGAAATTGTCCAGACTGGGCTGCTACTCGTTGGCCTGATGAGGGACGTAGTTACGCAGATATGGTAGAAGAATTTATTAATGAGAAGAGTACATAATAATGAGTCAGATGATACCTATTAGCACATTGATAGAGAAAGCTACGGAGAATATTCCTGGTTGGTCGCCTCAGGATCAGTTATTCTCTTTGTTTACTTTGGCGTTTTCTAGTGCAAATATCGAAGGTGATATACTAGAGCTTGGGGCGTGGTGTGGTCGCTCAGCAGTTGCTTTGGGGATGGCTGTGAATCTAATAGGAAATAGCAAAGTATATTGTGTAGATTTATTCCCAGAGAAAAACGATTGGTATAAGAACGATGATGGTTCCTATTCTTTCTCAGTGACGATAGATGGAAAGATATTTGGGGCTTATAGCGAGCAAACCGTTTGGGTTGAGCCTTTTGAAAAGGATATTTTACCTGTCTATGATATATTTTCTAGTACATTGAATGCCTTTAATGAAACAATGGCAATAAATAGTCTAGGTGGAGTTGTGACTCCATTTAAGGGTGATTTGGAGTTTTTTTCCTCTAAGGTAGCACCAGGTTTTAAAATTCGTATGGCATTTATTGATGGTGATCATAGCTATGATTCCGTAGCGAAAGATATTGCAATTGTCAGAGAGTTTCTTGTTCCAGGTGGATGGATTTGTTTTGATGATGCTTTTTCTACGTACAAAGGGGTTGATCAAGCTATTGAAGAGTTTGTAATTAATAGTGGGTTATTTCACCAGTGCCAGCAATTAACTCGCAAGCTTTTTGTTGCAAGATATTTGGGATAATTAAGAAGATAATAATGAGTGATGAAAAAAAAATAGAAAGACCGGAACCTATGGATATTGCCCAGCGTGATGCATATTTTTGGCAAGAAATTGGTCGTATAGCTAAAGAGCGAGATTATGATGTGCGCGATTTATTTGAGCATTTTCCAGCATATATTCAACGGCGTTTTTTGACTCGTTTTTTGTCTCACTACGAATTATTCAAAAATGTAATTGATTTACCTGGCAGTATTGTTGAAATAGGTGTTTTTCGCGGGCGAACGATGTTTTCATGGTCTCATTTTATGGAAACGTTCTGCCCCGGAGATCGACGAAGAATGGTGTATGGGTTTGACCATTTTAAAGGGTTAACAGATTTTGATGACAAGCAAGACGGTGCCTTTAATAAACAAAATGACAAGGTTGTTGGTGGATGGCAGTCGACAGAAGATGAGGTTCGAAGTCTGATGGATTTGCATATGCTGGATCAGATTTTACCTGGCTACGCTAGATGTGAATTAATTTCTGGTGATGTTTTTGAAACTATTCCCAAATTTCTTGCAGCCCACCCTGGACTCAAAATAAGTTTGTTACATATGGATATTGATTTGTATCGCCCGACTTTATTTGTTCTTGAGCAGCTATATCCTCTGGTCGTGACCGGTGGCGTAGTTTGTTTTGATGAATATGGTGTGGAGCCATGGCAAGGAGAGACTAATGCTGCAGATGAGTTTTTTTCAAAATTTAATCCTAAACCAAAATTGATAAAACATCCTTTTACCGCCTTTCCATCAGGCTATTTTATAAAGGAATAATGAAGCATGGGAACTGATATTGGGGTCGAACAATATGCTTCATCATTTAATGATTCGGAAAGAATTCGAGAATTATATCAAAAAAATGGCTTTGTTCTGATCCGAAATGCACTTGATAGAGTACCTCTAGATGTCTTAGTTTCGACAATCGATACGCTACTAGAAGCGAAGTTGGAACAGCTAGGCTCTGTCTCTGTTACGGGAGACTTGGATGGCAAAATTGAGCAATTGGCAAGGTTTGGAGAAAAAAAGGTGGAATCTCTGTTGCGAGCCAGCAGAGAGTCGTTGGCATTTCATGAGCTTGTTTTATTCCCGGGATTACAAACATTAATTTCAATGGTCTCAGATTTGAAGATGCCACAGATTATTTCAGAAACGTGCATGTTACGTATTGATCGTCAGGAAGCATCAAGCAGAGATTTCGCTTGGCATTATGATGCAGCCTATACTGCTCAGCCACCGCAAGCAGTAACTTGTTGGGCACCGCTTATGCCTATTGATTCAGAAATGGGGGCTTTACGTGTAATCCCTGGATCACACAAGCAGTTGCATGAAGTTAGGTTTCATAAAGATTTGGCAGCTAAAAAATTATCAGGTCCCAAAAGAGTTGAGTTGGTGAATGAGAACCTTGTTGAGCTAGAAAATAGAGCAATTGATATCTGCCCCGTTAAGCTCGGTGATGTCATTCTTCTACATGGCTGGACATTGCATCGTAGTGGCATTAATCGTTCAAAGAGGGCGCGGTGGGTTTTTAATTCTCGATACAGTGACTTATTGGATGAAACTATTCTTTCGAAAGATTGGAAGGTATCAAGAGTCGGTGAACCTTGGGTTTTTCAGGAATATCACCCCGAAATGGTAAAGGATTAATTGAATATGGCAGATATGTCGCAAAATCATGAGCCGGAATCGCGGCAACGGGAAGCTCTTGAAAGGTTATATGAACAAACGGAACTGACCTCTTTTGAAATGTTCCGAAATTTTCCAGTTTTTACACCGAGATTTAATTTAGCTAGATTCCTAGCTCACTATGAGATTTTTAAGAAAATTGTAAATGTACCGGGTGTTGTTATAGATCTTGGCGTATTCAGAGGTTCATCCGCATTTACATGGGCAAAGTTGTGTGAAATTTATTGTCCAACAGATATACGGAAAACGGTAATAGGCTTTGATAGCTTTGCCGGTTTTCCTGACATCAGTATCGAGGATGGGCCTGAAAACCCTATAGAAGACGTTGTGCCGGGGGGGTATTTTGGAGGTGCTTCGATTGAGGCTGATTTAACGTTGGCTCAAGAAGCCATGAATTATGACCGACATTTACGCCACAAAAATAGAATTGAATTCATAAAGGGGGATGTTTGCGAGACAATTCCTAAATTCACCACCGATAAAGGTGATGGGCTTCGTATAGCATTGCTTAATCTAGATCTTGATTTATACGAACCTACCCGAGTGGCTTTAGAGCACTTTGTTCCTAAAATGTCACGAGGTGGAATTATCATTGTTGATGAATACGCAGTTGACACTTGGGGGGGGGAAACTAAGGCTGTGGATGAGTATTTTGAACGTCACTTTGGCAAACGTGCTCGACTTATTAAGTTTCCTTGGCACAGTAATCCTACAGGGTATATTGAGGTTGATTGGTGAGGGTTGGTGTTATCCAGTCTTCGTATATCCCATGGCGTGGTTATTTTGATTTCATTGATAGTGTAGATATTTTTGTTTTTCACGATGACCTTCAATACACAAAAGGTGACTGGCGAAATCGCAATCAAATTAAAACTGCGAAAGGCACTGAATGGCTGACCGTACCGGTGCACTACAAAACAGTATCCCAATTGATTTGCGAGACAGAGATCGATCAATCAAGGCCGTGGGGTCAAAAACAGTTACGCCAATTACAGGCAAATTATCGTGAAGTTCGGTATTTAAAAGATATGCTTGATATTGTTTCGGTGATTGATTCGGGGCAAGAAAAAACGATTAGCGAACTCAATATTGAATTGATTAAACGTATTTGCAAATACTTGTCTATCAATACTCCGATTCTTCTTTCAAGTGAGCTATCAGTGACAGGAACGAAGACGGAGCGATTGATAAATATACTACAAAAACTAAAGGCAACCACGTATCTGAGTGGCCCAAGTGCTGACGATTATCTTGATAAGGATGCATTTAAGAAGAATGAAATTTTCTTGGAATATAAAACCTATGATTACGAGCCGTATCCTCAGTTATGGGGTGAATTTAAAGGAGGCGTCACCATTCTTGATTTAATTGCTAATTGTGGCTTGGAGTCAAAAGAGTGGATAAAAAGCAAAAGTCCCAATTTAGCCGTGACATAATCAGGTTCTTCAGTGTTCTTTATATCAAAGATAGATGTCCGGAAAAAAATAAATATGATCGTTGACTTAAATTCTGTGCCAAAAGATGCCTTGCCAATCGGGCACCCAAATGTTGATGAGTTGGGGGAAACAATGGTGTCTGTATTATCCAAACCAAGCTTTCTAGACGTTACGCTTTCTCAGCAAGTTGTTTGGATACTCCATTGCTTTCAGGCAGCTGTTACTAGATCTTTAAAAGAATTGGCAGTGATTCGTAGTTTAGTACAGTTTCATTCTACACGGTTATATAAGAACCCAGAATTGACGTTGGCTGATGCCTGTATTTTGACTGAATCGATTTATGGTCTAAATTGGGGAGATGCTGCTAGTTTGTTTGATATGCGTGGATATGATCGATATGGAGTACAACCATTTCGACATTATGTGCGATCACACCGCTCGCTCGTAGGTAAAAGACAGCGGATCAGTAAGAAAAAGCCTTTGAAAATTGCCTATTTTTGCCATTACGCAGATACAAATCGGGGGAATGCAATTGGCCCTATGATTCGAGATATAATCATAAGTCATGCACGATTGAGTGATGTTCAGGTGATTTGCTATTGCGTACAATGGGTGGATCCAGTTTATGTTGATGTTTTAGCTAAGAGTGGGATTGTTACACGAGTTATAACTCAAGAGCTTAATTTTTCTCGGTTGGTAGAACTACGATTGGCAATTATCGACGATGCGCCTGATGTAGTGATTTCAGATGTGGCTTCTCCGATAGCATCTTGGCTGTTCATTCATAGAGTTGCTGCAATACAGATGTACCTCGACCCAGGGTATCCACACTGGAATTTACCTGAACTTGATTGGGTATTGTTGCCAGGAAAAACTTATCAACGTGGATTTGAATTACCGGCCAATCGGTGGACGACGATGCGTGTGGCCATGAGTGATAAAGAATTTGACTTACCAGCGATAAGAATAGCTGAGCGTGTACGTGCATCAGCAAACATGCCAATATGTTTTGGCGCTTTTGCCCGCTTAGTTAAATTTACGGATAGTTGGTTATCTGCTGTTGAAGAGTTGTTGGCTCGGTTACCACAGGCTAGTTTACTTATTGTTGGATCAGGCAACCCTGTTCTAGTTCAGCGCCTGATTGAGCATCCGGACTATGCGGATAGAGTAAGCTTGGTAAACGAAATGGTTGATATAAAATCCTATCAAGATAAGATTGATGTGTTCTTAGATACTTTTCCATTCATTGGTGGCTTGGTGTGTCGTGAGTTCATGGGTTATGGTGTGCCTGTAGTTTCAGTATTGTCAGGAGAGTGGGATGAGATGTTGCGAGATCAGCGTGATCCGCTACTTTTGGCAGAATCGACTGATGAGTTTGTCGAGATTGTCCAGCGTTTGGTTGAAGATGTTGAGTTCTATCAGCTAGCCAGCAAGACATCGATTCGTCTAGCGATGAAACATAATCAACCAGAAGCTATGGTTCAGGATATTGAGGATGGAATACGTAGTGCGATGAATTACTATAAGTTTTAAATTATTTATTTACAGGTACACCTAGGAGAATATTTTGTTAAATGATATGGCAAAGGTTCAGAAACCTGTATTTATCGTTGGTTGTGGTCGTTCTGGAACTACGATGTTATTTGATCTTTTATCTAAGCACCCCGAGTTTATTAGAACTAATGGATATCCTGACGGTGAGGATCATGGCGGCTGGATTGAGCACGGAAAGTGTGTCATGGCTGGAATCGGAAATCATCATAATTCGAAATTTGGAAACGGTATTAACGGTTTTCAGTATTGCTTACATATGACGAAAGAGGATGTGACTGAAGACATTATCCATGATATGAATGATTATTATTTGAATGAGATACTTTGTGGAGATATAAACAAAAGAGTTCTAAATAAGCAGCCTCATCTTTCCAATAAGCTTGATTATGTTCTGGATATTTTTCCTGACGCAAAGATTATTCATATCATTCGTGACTGTGAATCCATGGTAGCAAGCTGGAAAGCGATTATGGATGATATTTCATCACTATTGGTTTATTTTCCGAAGGATGAAGAATTTCCTTGTTTATGGTTAATGGAAAAACCGGAAGATGCGACAGCAAAGGGCTTAATCGATAAGCACTCCCAGTTTTACCCTGGCGGAGGTGAGAAATTATTTATAGATTACTGGAATAGGACTAACGAAGGTATTCTAAAGCAAATGGCTGGCAGAGAAGAGCAATTGCTTACAGTCCGCTATGAAGATTTGATTAGCCAGCCATATGAAGTGGTTGAGAAATTGATAGGTTTTTCAGAACTGTCTGAATTTGATTTCAGCTTTGAACACTTTCAACCTGATACAGCAAAGAAACATACTCACCTTATGAGTAATGAATTAAGACTGGCAGTATTAGAGGGATCAAAACCTGTTCGTGAACACTTTGGGTATGTTGATTTCGGTTCAGAATTAGCTTGGAGCCTTTATAAGCCATAATATTGGTTTTGAAAGAGTTTTTTAGATTAAACAAACTAAATGGATGATGGGTGTGCTTGATATAACGATTCGTGTGATTACATTTGCTGTTAATAATCCGGCGTGCAGTATGTCGCTTAAATGCTTTATGGAAGCTTGGAAGATAAATTCCGGAAGTTATTATAATAATGTACGTTTTAGCATTATGCTCCCTGAATCACTAGATAAGGAGTGTATAACAACTTGTAATGAGCTTGCGGCTAACTACGCTATTGACCTTGTGTCTGTATCAGGTAATGTTACTGCTAACTATGAAAATTACTGGCCTATTAGTTTTCTTGATGCAGTTTATGATGAGGGTTTGCTGATTTTTTGTCCACCACAAACTCTGGTAGTGAATGATATTTCTGGGCTTATTGAAAAATCTTATAAAGGTGAGCTGCTATATGCTTCTGCATTTGTGGGTGAGAATATAGGGATAAATGGTAGTAAGCAGTTGGGGGAATCTGTTAGAGAAGAAGAGTTATTGTCCTTACGTATTGCTCTGTTTCCTAAAGGTGTGCGACAAAAACTTGTAAATAAGTTTTTGTCGATTTTTTCTGAGTTAGAAGCAGGCGCACCTGCGACCTCTGAATATTATGAGAGTACTATATTACTGGCTCGTTCGTTTACAGCCTTAATAAAGCAGCAAGAAGTACAATATCAAGTTATTAGTTCAGATGTTTTGTGTGAATTTAGTGGGAGACAGGCCCTTTTTTCTCAACAATCAAGTCATGTAAATTATGATGAGGTGGTTTTATATGCAATTACAGATGCTCCTGAGAGTGAGTATCATTGGAGTGCTATATTTCATAACCAAGATACTGTTCAGAGTTTTTTAAATAACTATACGTTGAAAGCGGATTGGCTTTATTTTCAGCGAGAGCTTCGTCAGATTTATTCTTCACTTGATAGTCAAAGCATGAGGGCTGAAAGTTTTCACTCATCTTTGAAGTTACCTTATTATATTTATACTTACGGGTTTGAATATAAGCAGGGGTCAGCAGGAATAAGAGCGTTACATTATTTGTGTCACGCTTTAAATGAATTGGGTGAGGAGGCTTATTTGTTGGGCTGTGATACAGAAAGTTTAGTGCTTAAAACTCCGATATTAAAAGAACATGATGTGCGTAGGCATGCGCTATTAAACCTTACGCCTATTATAATTTATCCTGAAGTTATATCAGATAATCCCTTTAATATGCCATTTGTTATAAGGTGGTTATTGAATAAACCTGGTTTTTTGGGGGGGGATCAATACTTTAAAAAGTCTGATGAAATATATGCTTTTACTGCTGATTACATTCCAGAAGGAGAAAAAATTCCATTGTTAACTATTCCTATAGTTGATAGTGCGGTATTTAATAACTGCAATAATTCACTTGATAAGAATCGAGGGGGAGCTTGCTATTATGCAAATAAATATTTGCTTAAAGGCGGTAAATTAACCGAGGAAGTTAAGGGCGCAATGAGTTTATGTCAGGATGTCATATTAACTCATCAAGAAATTGCTGATATTCTGAGGCGTTCTGAGGTTTTATACTGTTATGAGCCATCATCCATTATTCGGGAAGCATTATTATGTGGTTGCCCCGTTGTAATGATTCAAAACTCTTTATTAGATGATAACCTTACTCATCCAATCAAGGGGGACGGTATTGCTCAATCCACTAAACAAAGTGATATTTTGTTGGCTAAGAAGACGGTTTCAAAAGTTAGTAAACAAAATAATGCATTTTTAAATCTTTGTTGGCAGTATGTAAATAATTTTATTGATCAGACGCAATCAGTATTTTTGGAAAGAAATACAACGGGTTTAGATGATAATAAAGAGTGGGATGAAAATGTTCTAGTGTTTCTTGATGAATTGAATGCAAAGAATAAGAATAGTGCAAGTGAGTTAAGAGTAAGTAGTAAAGTTTCTGAAGAAAGTCTTTATGCTGTATGGCAAAAAGCCCGAGAAGTTAAAAATAAAAACCTTGTTGCTTGGCAAGCAGAATTTCTTGAATCAAAAAAACTAGCTACCTTTCATTTTTTAATAACCTTGAATCAAGGCGAAGAAGGATTATTAGCAAACACTATTGATTCTTTATCGGAACAAATTTACTCAAATTGGCACTTAACAGTCGTTTCAATTTTGCCATGCCCAGATAGTATTTTTGAAGAGCATGATGTGCTGGATTGGGTGGAGCTAAAAGACAATGAAAATCCTTATGAAGTTATCAATCATGCAATTAATAGAAAGAACGCTGACTGGTTTTGTTTATTAGAACCGGGTGCAATGCTCGAGAATTTTTGTATTACTTCGATAGTGCGTTACATTGCCATCAATAAAGACTGGTCATTTATTTACACTGATGAAGATCAGCTTGATGAAAATAATCAAAGAATATCTCCTAAATTTAAACCGGATTTCAATTTAAATCTATTACGATCCTCTCCTTACATAGGTGGTTTTTGTTTTATAAAAACTCAAATATTAGAAGAGTTGGGCGGTTTTTATGCGATGCCGAATGTTGAGAATTATGATTTAGCTTTACAGGTATTCGAGCATTCTGGTGATCAGGCAATTGGCCATATAGCTGATGTTTTAGGGCATCGACCTTATCAGCCTGTACGAGAGTTTGATACTGAGTTAGGATTGCAAGTGCTTACAAATCATTTGCAGCGAGTAGGTGCTGATGCTGTAGCTACTCGCTCTGGAGTTGAAAATTCTTTTTGCGTTAATTATAAAGTAGATACCGCTTCTAAAATAAGCATTATTATTTCGGTTAAGGATCAATTTTCGGTATTAAAAGCATGTATAACGAGTGTTTTTGATAGTACGAGTTACCCTGATTATGAAGTTATTATTGTTGATAATCAAAGTAAGGAAGAGGGTACTAAAGAATATTTATTAGAAATACAAATATTGTATGCTGATAAGTTAAAGGTCATTGAATATAAAGGTTCTTACAATAAAGCTGCAATAATCAATGCTGCTGTTAAGCAAGCGTCAGGCGAATATTTAGTTTTATTAAATCATGACACGATGGTATTGCAAGCTGAATGGCTACATGGCATGTTAATGCATACGCAACGCAAAGAGGTCGGTGTTGTTGGGGTTAAGTTGGTTTATCCGAATAAAACACTTCAGCATACTGGGTTAATCTTAGGCTTAGGTGAAGACGGTATTGCTGCTAGTGCATTTTCCGGTAAGTCTATGGATGAGAAAGGGGAAATGAATCGAGCAATGCTTGTGCAAGATTTTTCTGCAGTAAGTGGTGCTTGCTTGATGATTTCTAAAGCACTTTATCAAGACGTGGGTGGTTTGAATGAAAAAGACTTTGCTCTTATCTATAGTGATATTGATTTATGCCTGAAAGTTAAAGCGCTGGACTATAAAGTGCTTTGGACACCTTATGTTACTTTGATTCATCATGGGGATAGCTTGCTTGAAAAATGTAAGCAAGACAAACAATTAGAGCCTCAGTTTGAAAGAAATAAGGCTGCAATGTTGGCTAAGTGGTTACCTCAACTATCAAATGATCCTAGTTACAATAAAAATCTCTCGTTAAAAACGACTGACTTTCAAGTGGATAATTCTTTGAACTGTATTTGGAATGCAGATTTTAAAGATAAGCCAAAAGTTTATGCATTTCCAGGTGATAGTTCTGGCGTAGGACAGTATAGAGTCAGGGGGCCTTTAGCCGCATTAACTAACGCGGGGCAGATAGAAAGTAGTTTAGCAAATAATTTTGATGAGATAGTTTACCCGACAGTGACAGAAATTGAGCGTATAAAACCGGATATTTTAGTCAGTCAAAATTTCTTTTTAGATCATATGCTGACACCATGGAAGCAATATAGGCAGTTTAATAATGCTTTTATGATAAGTGGCTTGGATGATTTAGTTTATATGTTGCCTCAATATCACCCAAAGCAAGGAAAATGGCCTAGCAACACGCGTAGGAAAGTCAAAGAGTTATTTCAGAATTCAGATCGTGTGATTGTTGCTAATGTTGCACTGGCCGAAGAGTTTTCCAAAATGTCAGATGATATCTTGGTTGTACCTAATTATTTAGAAAATTGGCGTTGGGATTCTTTAAACCTACCTGAAAAACGTAATGGAAAGAAGTTGCGCATAGGTTGGGCGGGTGGGCAGGAGCATATTGCTGATTTAGAATTTATTCGCCCCGTAGTAGAGGCTTTGCATAAAGAGGTCGA
>ENA-ORXI01000910-ORXI01000910.1-sediment-metagenome-genome-assembly--contig:-NODE-910-length-24044-cov-3.209705_pt1 | contig 24044 bp, 16 predicted proteins | sample MGYA00237861_ERZ511468 | MGnify/ENA primary metagenome ERZ511468 (study PRJEB26299, sample SAMN06266213) | sediment metagenome | isolation source: Hudson Canyon methane seep mesocosm | place: USA:Hudson...
TTAAAACGCCGGAATCTGTTATAACGATTAAATCATCCGAATCGACTACTTCCATTATTTTTACCATTTTTCCAGTTTTGTCTGTACACCGCATTGTCATAACGCCCTTACCGCCGCGTGTTTGTGTGCGATATTGTATTACCTCTGTTCTTTTCCCCATTCCTTTTTCTGTTGCTACCAATATCGTCCCCTCCCTTCTCACCACAAGCATTCCGATCACACGATCTTGGGCTGATCCTAGCCTAATGCCTATTACGCCCATGGTTTTTCTGCCGCTTGGTCTAATGTTTTTCTCGGAAAATCTGATTGACTTTCCTTCGTGGGTTCCCAATAGAATATCGTACTCACCATTGGTGATTCTTGCTTCTATAAGCTCATCACCCTCCCGGATTTCGATGGCATAAATACCTCCTTTTCTAGGGTTTCCATAAGCAGACAAAACGGTCTTTTTTACAATGCCGTTTTTGGTGGCCATGACAATATAATGATCCGCATCAAATTCTTTCACGCTAACAAACGCTTTTACTTTTTCTCCCGGCTCACACCCAATTAGGTTCACCACCGCGCGACCCCGGGTTGCGCGACCGCCTTGTGGAATATCATAAACCTTTAGCCAGAAACACTTACCCTTGTCTGTAAAAAAGAGCATATAGTTGTGCGTATTTGCAATAAACAGGTGTTCAACAAAGTCCTCGTCTTTGCTCATGGCTCCTTGAATGCCGCGCCCGCCGCGTCGCTGGGTCCGGTAGGTGTTTAGCGCGGTGCGCTTTATATAGCCCTGGTGGGTGATGGTTAATACAACCTCTTCTTCGGCAATCAAGTCTTCCATGGAAAAGTCCATATCAACCTGAATTATTTCAGTTCTTCTTTCGTCTCCATATAATTCGCGAATATCTGAAAGCTCTTTTTTTATAATATCCATTCGCTGTGTTTCGCTTTCAAGAATTCCCCTTAGGTTTGAAATAATTTTAATCAACTCTTTATATTCAGCCACAACCTTTTCTACTTCAAGCCCTGTTAGTTTTTGTAGTCTCATTTCCAGAATGGCCTGGGATTGAATTTCTGATAAGCCGAAACTGTTCATTAGGCCTTCTTTGGCTTGTGTTGGGTTTTTGCTGCCGCGGATAACCTTTATAACCTCATCAATGTTGTCTAGGGCTGTTTTTAGCCCTTCGAGAATATGTGCTCTGGCTTCTGCTTCTTTTAGCTCAAACTGTGTGCGACGAACAACAACCTCATGGCGAAAATCTATAAAGTGGTTCAAAATTTCTTTTAGGGGCATTATTTTCGGCACACCCCCCACAAGCGCTAAAAGAATGATGCCGAAAGTGTCTTGAAGTTGTGTGTGTTTGTACAGTTGATTCAAAATTACCTCGGGAACCGCATCTCTTTTTGTTTCAATCACTACGCGAACGCCATCTTTATCTGATTCGTCTCGAAGGTCAGAGATTCCAACCACCTTTTTGTCTCGGACTAAATCAGCGATTTTTTCGACTAGATTTGCCTTGTTTGTTTGGTAGGCCACTTCAGTAATTACAATGCTGTTTCTGCCCGATTTGTTTGTTTCAATGTGGGCCCTTGCGCGCATTTTTATTTTTCCACGCCCTGTTTCATATGCGCTTTTTAGTCCATCCATTCCCATTATAAGTCCAGCTGTTGGAAAATCCGGCCCTTTAATGTGAGTCATTATTTCTTCTGTGGAAATGTCTTTGTTTTCAATTAGGGCAATTAAACCGCTTACAACCTCCGTAAGGTTGTGTGGTGGGATTTTTGTAGCCATCCCAACCGCAATTCCTTCTGAGCCGTTCACCAATAGTGTCGGCACGGCCGATGGGAGAACGGTTGGTTCTTTTAATGTTTCGTCAAAGTTTAGTCCCCACTCCACCGTCTCTTTATCCAGATCTTTTAGCATCTCGCTTGATATTTTTGTCATTCGAGATTCGGTATAACGCATAGCCGCGGCATTGTCACCATCAATAGAACCAAAGTTTCCCTGCCCGTCTACCAGCTCATACCGCATAGAGAACGTTTGTGCCATTCTAACAAGCGCATCGTAGACCGAGCTGTCTCCGTGTGGGTGATATTTTCCAAGGACGTCACCTACAACGCGAGCACATTTTTTGTATGGGCGGTTCCAGCTAGACCCCAACTCGCTCATACCAAAAAGTATTCTACGGTGAACGGGTTTTAAACCGTCTCTCACATCTGGTAGTGCTCTAGACACAATTACCGACATGGAATAGTTAAGATAGCTTTCCTTCATTTCGTCCACAATGTCGCGTGGAAGAATGTTGTCTCGATTAAAATCGCCCATAAGTGTTTCCTATTTTTTAAACATCAAGATTGACGACAAATTTAGCGTTTTTCTCAATGAACGTTCTGCGCGCTTCAACGTCGCTTCCCATGAGATTTTGAAATGTTTCCGCCGCCTCTCCGGCGCTTTCTACCGTCACTTGCATCAGCGTTCTGCGCTCCGGGTCCATTGTTGTTTCCCAAAGCTGACCTGGGTTCATTTCGCCCAGCCCTTTATATCTCTGGATAGAGACCTTTGTGTTTTTGTTGTCTTTTTTCATTCTTTCTGTTAATAATACACGCTCGTTTTCGTCGTAAGCATATGACTCTTTTTTTCCCTGAGATATGCGAAATAGCGGCGGCAGAGCTAAATATAAATATCCACCATCTATTACTTCTCTCATTTTCCGGTAGAAAAAAGTTAACAGCAGCGTTCGGATGTGGGAGCCGTCCACATCCGCATCTGTCATAATGATTATCTTGTGATATCTTAGTTTTTCAATCTCTAAGTCTCCGGCCGCTTTTTCGCCCAATTCTTCTTCTGAACCACCAAAACCAGCCCCAAGAGCTGTTATCATTGATTGTATTTCGTTATTTGAAAGAAGCTTATCAATCCTTGCTTTTTCGGCATTAATAACCTTACCTCTCAGGGGTAAAATTGCCTGGGTTCTTCTGTCTCGGCCTTGTTTTGCCGAGCCGCCCGCAGAATCGCCCTCAACCAAATAAAGCTCACAGAACACGGGATCTCTGTTGGAACAGTCTGATAGTTTTCCGGGAAGAGATGAGCCCCCCAGTGCACTTTTTCTCCGGATCAATTCCCGGGCTTTTCTCGCCGCACTTCTACTCCTGGCGGCTAAAAGGGCTTTTTCAATAACCCGCCGGCCAATGGATGGGTTTTGTTCTAAAAAATCTAAAATTCCTTCGTACACAGCCCTATCCACAATGCCTTTTACTTCTCCGTTTCCAAGTTTTGTTTTTGTTTGGCCTTCAAACTGTGGCTCCGCAACCCTTACGCTAATTATGGCGGTTAGTCCTTCTCGAAAATCTTCTCCAGAAAGTGTTATTTTTTCATTCTTTTTTGCCTTTATCAGGTTGTTTTTTGTTGCGTGGTTGTTCATGGCCCGCGTTAGGGCAGAGCGAAACCCCGACAGGTGTGTGCCGCCTTCAATGGTGTTAATGTTGTTTACAAAAGTCAAGATGTTGTCGTTATAAGTATTACCGTAGCGCATGGCCACCTGAACGGGGGCTTCGACGTCTTCTTTGTTTACCGTGATAATTTTGTTATGAAGAGGGCTGTTGTGTTCGTCTAGGTATTTAACGAAATCGCTTAAACCTCCTTTAAAGTTGAAGGTGTCTGTTTCGCCGTTTTCGTTTCTTTCGTCTTTTAGTATAATTTCGAGGCCACTGTTTAGGTAGGCCAACTCCCGAAGGCGCTCGGCTACAATGCTATATTCAAAGACTGTTGTATTAAAAATCGTATTGTCTGGGAAAAAACAAACAGTTGTTCCTGTTTTTTTTGCGGCGCCCGTTACTTTTAATTTGTTGTGTGGGTCTCCTCTTTTGTAATCTTGTCTGTGAACCTTTCCGTCCCGCTTAACCTCTACCCACAACCACTCCGACAGGGCGTTTACAACCGAGACCCCAACGCCGTGGAGCCCCCCCGAAACCTTATAAGATCCTTTGTCAAACTTCCCGCCGGCATGAAGAACTGTCATGACAACTTCAACCGCTGGCCGGTTTTCTTCTTTGTGCATATCTACTGGAATTCCGCGGCCATTGTCTTCAACGCTAACCGATCCATCCGGATTAAAAACAACGATGATCCTTGTGCAGTGCCCGGCCATCGCCTCGTCTATCGAATTGTCTACCACTTCGTAAACAAGGTGGTGAAGCCCGCGCTTGCCTACGTCTCCGATATACATCGCAGGTCTTTTCCGCACCGCCTCAAGCCCCTCTAATACTTTGATGTTTTCTGCGCTATAGCCCGCCGTGGCTTGTTGTTCCGTCATATAAATTTTATTTCCCTTATCGTTTTTTGTCCAAGCTCTTGGTTTAGCTTTTTGATTATTTCGCTCTTTTTAAACAAAAGCTCTTGTCTCCAAGATGCGTTTTCAGTTTTTATTGTTAGAACGCCGTGTTCCACTTTTTCCGGGCTAGTCTTTTCGGCTATTGTTGTTCCAACAACCCCATCCCAAATTAAAATTGCATTGTTTTGTTTTACGCCCTTTTCTAGTCCCGCGCTTTTTAAAAATGCGCCAATTGATGTCTTTAGTTTTTCCACTATCTTTTCAGGTGAAAACTTTGGTTCTCTGTGGCGCTAAGGTCAATGCCGTGATTTTTAAGGTTGAAAAGATCTGTGTTTGTGATTATTGTTTGTGTCTTTTTCTTAAGCAACTCAAACACCGCGTCGCTTCTTTTTAAATCAAGCTTTGCAAACAAATCATCCAACAAAAGAGTTGGGGATGCACCGGTTTTTTTCTTAATAAACAGGTATTCGGCAAGCTTTATAATTACGAGTGCTATTTTATGTTCTCCCTGCGATCCAAAGGTTCTTAGTTTTTTGTCATTAAATAAAAAGTTTATTTTATCGCGGTGGGGGCCAACAGATGTTTGTTTTGTTATTAAGTCTTTTTGGTGTGCCCCCCTAAGCATTGTCAACATTTGGTTTTTGTTGAACCCACGATCTTCGGTTTTCAGTGAAATTGTTATTGAGCCGTCCCCGTAAGAAGCCGAAACCGTTGAGAGGCAGTCTATAAAGTCTTTGTTTTTTTCTTTCCTTTCCCTCCAAACTTTCGTTCCAAACTCCGCAAGCGTTTCATCCCACGGATCAAAGTGTGATGCTTTTTTTCTCTCCTTTAGAAGTGCGTTTCTGTGTTTAAGAGCTCTAAAATACCCAGAAAGGTTTTCAAAATAATTTCCCGATGTTGTTGAGTAAAGCTTATCAAAATAATTTCGCCGGTTTCCGGGGCTTCCTTTTGTTATGCGCTGTTCTTCTGGTGACAGTATTATAACGGGGGTTTTTCCTATAAGGTCTTTTATTCCAACGTCTGATCCGTTTATTTTTATTTTACGCCGTCTGTCTTTCCCCTGTGAAAACAAAATGCTGTTCTTTTTTGTTTTCGACAAAAAAACACCCTCCACGCGAAAGGTGTCGTTTTCGTGTTTTATAATTTCAGACGTTCTGTTGGTGCGAAAGCTTTTCCCAATTGAAAGAAGATGAATTGCTTCCAATACCGCTGTTTTGCCAGACCCGTTTTCCCCCCAAATAACATTAATGCCGGCGCTAAATTCCATTTCTAATTTTTCATGATTTCTGAAGGACACCATTTGAATGCTATGAACGGGCATTGCCAAGCGCTTTTCTGAAAATAAAGACTGTGGGTTTTGTTTTTATTAATATAAAAACCAAGCCCTAGTCGTTTAAACGAATTGGCATAAGAAGCATTGTTAGTTTTCCGTTTTCTTTTTGAGTTCCTGGGTAAAAAAGAGCCGCACTTATGGGCGTTTTAAGTTTAATCGTTACTTTTTCATCGTCTATGTGCGACAAGATGTCTTTTAAATAAAGTGCATTATACCCAATCGCCAGGTCTTCGCCGTTAAATTCACCAAATATTTTTTCTTGGGCTTTTGAGGCTTTTTCTGGGTCTTCTGTCGTTATCTGCGTTTCTCCTTTATTAAGCCTGAGCGCAATCTGGTGTGTCGACTTGTTCGAAAAAATAGATACGCGCCGAACGGCGGACAATAGCTCCTCTTTGTTTGCAGAAAATTCTTTATCGTTATCTTTAGGAATGACGCTTTCAAAATCGGGAAATCTTTCGTCTATTATCCTTGTAAAATATGTGTCGTCCCCGATAGATGCTGTTATGTGATTGTCTCCCATCCACATTTTAATTGGGTCGTCGCCGCTCAAAACACTCAACAAAAGGCTTAAAAATTTTCTGGGCACAATTACGTCTCCTGAAAATTCATCTGCAGAATAATCTCTTCTTGTGTACCTCACTAGCCGATGTCCGTCGGTTGCAACCGCAGTTAACTCCTTTTCGTCGAAGCGAAATAAAACGCCAGTTAGGGCAGGCTTTAATTCGTCTCGACTTACTGCAAATGATGTTTTCGAAATTAAATCTTTCAGTGTCTTTGCGGACACCCCCGTCGCTTTTCTATTGTCAACTTCAGGAATTGCTGGAAATTCGTCCGCCGGCTTACCCATTATATCATACGAACCCGCATCTGTAGCCATGGTTATTTTGTTGTTTTCATCTGCTGTAAGCGTCATCCTGGCGTCGTTAGGAAGTTCGTTCGTTATGTCCAACAGCGTTTGAAGCGGAAGAGCAACGCTACCAGAAGATTCAACGCTGACGGGGAGGTTTACGATAATTGTAATTTCTAAATCAGTCGTTCTTAAAACGGTACCGCTTTCTTTAACATTAAAAAGAACACTGCTTAAAATAGGTAGGGTAGAGCGGGCTGGGGTCGCTTTTGATAGTTTTTGTAGCGCTAATTGTAGTTCAGTTTTTGATGTTGAAATTTTCATGTTTTTTTCCAAAAAATTAATAGGGTTTCAATCAAAAAATTATGGCTTTAAAAGACAAACGACATTAATAAAACCGGGGTGTTTTAACAAGCAGTTTTCCGTATATGAGCCGGTGTTTCATATTTAAATAAGACGGTTATTTCTAAAGAGTTTATTTATATTAGTGTGGATAACGATAAGAAAAACTTTTGTAGTGCGAAGAACTCAAAAAATAAGGGGGCTTTCTTAAAAAACCTTAACCAATGCTTTATGTGGAGAACAAAGAGAAGGGTGTGGATAACAATAAAGTTTTCAACAAAAATATTTTTTTTAGATCAAAAAGGCCGCGTTTTTATTTAATGTGGAAAATCACCGTGGAAACTGTGGGAGACCATCAATCAAGAATGTTTATAAAGAAGTTTTTTCGCGCATCCCCTACCCAGCTTTCAAACCACTCTCCCCGTTTTTTATTTAGCGCAAGGGTTTCAATTTGGTTCCAGTGTTTTGATAAATCTGCTTGCCCCCCAGGTTTTGACGCCTCCACCCATAGCAGATGATAACCATATTCAGATTGTATGGGCCCCGCGCACTCATTTTGATTAACTTGACCAAGCACAAGCCCAAACTCTGGAATCGGATACTTGGCGGGGTCAACCCAACCGAGACTTCCACCGTTTTCTTTTGTTTGGCCGTCCATCGAATGCTGTTTAATTATAGAAATAAAGGCTAAAATTGTTTTTGAGGAATCTTTTAGAGAAAGGGCTTTTTGGTATGCGGCCGATTCGTCCTTGTCTGTAAGTGGCGGGCTCAACAAAACATGCCGAACCTTTATTTTTTCTCCAACAATTTCCTGTGTTTCAATAATATGATACCCAAACTCTGTCTTTACCGGAAGGCTTATTTCTCCAGGCTTAAGCGTAAAAGCAATAGACTCAAATTCTGTTACAAGGTTGCCGCGACGGACAAAACCAAGAGAGCCCCCACTGTTTTTGGAGCCCGGATCTTGGGAGTATTGCGTTGCAACCTCTTCAAAAGAAACCTCACCGGCTAATATTTTTTTACGAAGGCTTTTCAAAAGGGCGACTGTTTTGTCGACTTGCTCCGAACCGGGCTCTATCTTTACGAGAAGATGTCGGAGCTTTACCGTTGTTGGAAAAGGAGGAATGCTGTCTCGGTAGGATTGAAAAAAAGACACCACCTCGTTTTTATTCACAGAAAGCCCCCCAATTAAGCCCTGTTGGTGTTTTTGAGCAAGCATCATATCCTTAATGTCATACCAATATTCTCGGCGAAAAACGCTTAGCGGTTGACCCAGCGCCTTCTCGGCCGCGGCCTCACTACCCGCTTGAGCTATTATATTGTTTATTTGATCTTCTAGGGTTCGGTCTATTTCCTTGTCTGACACCACAATAGAATCCAACTCAGCCATCATCAAAACAACCTTTCTATTAACGACAGAGCGAACAATCTCTTCTTTAAGCTGTAGAATTTTATCTCCATCGCTGTCTGGGTTTAGCCGTTGCTGGAAAACCGCCATGGACAGGGCCTGGTTTATATCGCTTTTAAGAATTGTTTTGTCGCCAACTAAAGCGGCAATACCATCAATTGATTGGCGGCGTTTTGTTTCTTTTCCGGTTAGGGGCTCGTCGTTTGTTGTGTTGGCTCCCGCCCCCTGTTGGGGCAGAACAACAGAAAACAACAGCAGCGGTAACAATTTTTTGTAATTCATTCTCGGTCCTCTGGTGTGCGTATCAACGAAAAAAGCAACGCCAACAGCGGGGCTGCTTCTGTTTTTTTTCAATACAATACTTTTATCTTTTTTTTAGAGCATTTGTTCCAATTTTTGGATAAAGACACTTAAGAAATTACCCACCAGCAGCCCGAGAAAACAATTCCACAAATTTTTTAGAAAAAGAAAAAGAATCAGAAAGAGAGGCTGTTTTAAAAGAAAGAACGAGAACCCCAGAGCGCCCGGGGACAAACTTAAAAGGATGAGAGCCTCCTCGAAAGACCTTATGAAGCCTTTCAAAGAAAATTTGGGGACTTACGCCCGAGGGAACAGCCTCGAGATTAATTGAAAACTCAGTACCGCTTATTTTACATTTTGAAAAAGGATAAAAATAAAGCGCACACTGAAGGTTCGCTATTTTAAAAAGATTAATTGTTTCTTCCCGAAGAGGACCAAAGCGGTCTATTATCTCATCTTGCACGGCACCAACCGCGCTCACAGCTGTTGCCGCAGCTATTTTTTGGTAAAAATACAGGCGGTCTTGTACAAGGGGCATATATTCCTTATCTATTTGAGCGCTGCCCGAATAAAGAACAGAAAGCTTTTCCTTTTTTACGGGGGCCCCCTCCCCGCGATTTTCCAAAACGGCCCCGTTTAGTATTTTATTATACAGCTCAAAGCCAACGTTCGAAATTTGACCGCTTTGCTCATAGCCAAAGAGGTTACCCGCCCCACGGATTTCCAAATCTTTCATGGCAATTTGGTATCCCGACCCTAAATCAGAATAATACTCTATGGCCTTAAGCCTTTGATAGGCCTCAGAAAGGAGGACGGTGCTCGCCGGAACACATAAAAAACAAAAGGCCTGTCTTTCTCCGCGACCAACCCGCCCGCGGATTTGGTATAATTGTGACAACCCAAGTTTCTGTGCGTTGTTGATAATAATTGTATTTGCATTTGGGACATCTAACCCAGACTCAATTATTGTTGTGCAGATTAAAATATCAACACCACCATCAAAAAAAGACAAAATTGTTTTTTCAAGTTGTTTGCTGGGCATTTGACCGTGCCCGACAGCAACGCGGGCCATCGGGAAAAAGGAAGCAATTTTTTCTAGGAGAAAGGGAAGTTTTTTAATATCGTTATGTAAAAAATAAACTTGCCCCCCGCGGTCGATTTCTTTTTGAATAGGCTTTTTTATATACGACCAATTAAAAGAGACGACCTCTGTTAAGATGGAAAGGCGATCTTGGGGTGGCGTTTTAATCTTTGAAGTATCTCGAATTCCCACCAAAGACTGTTGTAGCGTCCTTGGTATCGGCGTTGCGGTCAAAGTTAGAACGTCTACACGATTTTTTAGTCGACGGATGTGTTCTTTGTGTTTTACCCCAAAGCGGTGTTCTTCGTCAACGATCAAAAGCCCAAGGTTTTCAGTAGAAACGTCGTCGTTCAGAATGCTGTGTGTTCCAACCAAAACATCAATTTTTTTATTATGGAGCCGCTCAAGAATCAGTGCCTGCTCCTTTTTTGTTCGAAACCGGGACAGAAGCTCCACGTTCACCCCCAGCGCCCCCAACCGGTTTTTACATGTAATGTAGTGTTGATCAGAAAGCACCGTTGTTGGCGAGAGAAAAAACGTAACCTTTCCAGAAAGAACAACCCGCATTGCAGCGCGGAGGGCAACCTCTGTTTTTCCAAACCCCACATCACCATAAACTAGGCGATCCATTGGGGTTTTTTTGTCTAAATCGTTGTTGATATCTTTTATAGCCTCCAGCTGGCCTACGGTTTCTTGAAACGGAAAACTATCTTCAAGCTTCTGCATTAAACTATTATTTTTGATATACCGAAAACCGCGGGGTTCAGATCGGGCTTGATATATATTAACAAGATGGCCCACCACCTCTTCTGCGCTCTTTTTTGTAAGGGCTTTTTGTTTTTCCCACAACCCTGAGCCTATCCGGGCAATTTTGGGGGCGCCGCCGCCAGCGCCGATATATTTATGAACACGATTAAATCGGCTTATTGGAACAAAGACCGAATCCCCACCCGCATATTCTATTTTTATGTTTTCCTCCCGAGCGCCGTCAGCCCCCACGGTTTCTAGTCCGCGATAAACACCAACCCCATAGTCGATATGAACTAGAAAATCCCCCCAGGTGAGGTCGACCAAGGAAGAAATTCTTTCATACTGTTTATTTGAACCAACGACGACGGGGGCTTTTTGTACCCACGCCCTTTTGCCGCGCACCGCAAAACAGGCAACCCCCAAAGACGGAAGAGAAAACCCCTCGCGAAGACTGGTGGGAATCTCGAGCATCTCATCTTTGCGGGGAAAGGGCTTACCCAAAGGGTTAAATAAAAAAACAGACCCCGCCGAAAACTGACTAAAAATGCGATCGACCCCTTTTTCTTGAACGGAAGATGGAAGCCCTTGAAAAGAAAGGGGGTCGACAAAAACATCAATTTTATTTTCACCAGATAAAAAGGAAACACCACTTTCAGTTATGTATAACACACAGTCACAATATAGCGCCAACGAATCTAAAAGAGGCGACTGCTGTTTATTCCTATGAACAACCGGGGGGCGGAGATGAAAGCGTGAGCGTTTATTAGATGACAGCTGAGTTGTGGGGTTATATGTACGTATGGAGTCGATTTTGTTTCCAAAATATTCAATACGAACAGGATGTTTAGCGTACAAAGGAAAAACGTCCAATATCCCCCCCCGACAGGCAAAGGTGTTTGGCGAATGAGAGTGATCAACCCGCTCATATTTCCAAAGAGTCAATTTGTCTAAAAAAAGATCCATTGGCACCTCAGAACCAACGACACAGAGCAGAGAGTCCTCGTCGTGGGTTTTTGGAGAAACGGTGAGACACTTTATCGCACCAGCGGAAGAAATAAACACACCGGACTTCTCAGAAAGTAGCGTATTAAAAGATTGTGTAAAAACGACGCGGTTACGAGAAACAAAACCGGGAACAGAAGACGTGTCTTTTCTATAATCTGGAAAGCTAAAAACGCTACCACCAAGCAAACCAAGACAATCAGAATACAAAGCCTCAGCGCTTTCCTCGTTTTGGCATACAACAGCGACAGGCTTTGACGTCTCTTGAAAAAGGACAGAAAGAAAAAGCGCCCGAGCAGATGAATTGTTTAGTTCGAGTAAAAAACCCTCTCCCCGCTCAAGGTGTGTTTTGACAGAGAGAAAGGAAGGGGAAACAGATATAGATTTAAATAATTTTTTTAACATCTTAAAATACCCGTTTCACGTGAAACAAAAACTAAACAACAAGCATTACAGACAAAACAGAAACATCGGCCGGCGTTATTCCAGAAATTCTTTGTGCTTGGCCAAGGGTTTGTGGTCTAATGCGACTAAACTTTTCTTTTGCTTCCGCAGACAGCCCGGCTATATCGAGGTAATTAAAGCGGGGAGGAATTAAAACGTTCTCTTGTCTTTTCATTCGGAGAACTTGCTTTTTTTGTCTTTTAATATACCCCTCATATTTGATAATAGCTTCGGCCTCTATATAGCTTTCATACACGAAGGGCGCCGGTATTTTTGTGTCTGTCACCGTAGAAAATAGAGACCCAGGAAGACTGTGGATATTTACAGATGGCCGCCTCAAAAGAACAGCGGCCGGCGTTCTTTGTTTAATTGTCGCTTCCCCCAATTGGGCCAAGGTGGTGTTTATTTCCGAAGGATTAACGGGCGCTCCTAAAGAAGCTACGATTGTATCAAGCCCAAACAGGATGTCTTTTATACGGCGTATTGCTGGGGCCCCCATCAGGGAAAATTTTTCAGACTTTTGTAATAATCGAGCGTGTGCATTCGAAAAACGAAGGAGAAGTCTATATTCTGCGCGCGAGGTAAACATGCGATAGGGCTCAAGCGTGTTTTTTGTAATTAAATCATCAATGAGAACGCCGATATACGCCTCGTCTCTAGAAAGAACAAGGGGGGCCTCGTTGTTCACATATTGAATGGCGTTGATGCCAGCAACAAGACCTTGTGCCGCCGCCTCTTCGTAACCAGACGTACCATTTATTTGTCCTGCGAAAAACAAGCCAGGAATCTCTTTTGACTCCAGAGACGATTTTAGTTGAGATGGGGAGAAAAAATCATACTCAATAGCATAGCCGGGCCTAAAAAACCGAACAGTCTCCAGGCCGGGAATCGTTCGCAAGGCCATTAGCTGAACGGCTTCAGGAAGGCTTGTTGAAAACCCGTTTAAATAAATTTGATCCGAATTAACCCACTCCGGCTCCAAAAAAAGAACATGCTCGTCATGATGAGAAAAGCGGTGAATTTTATCTTCAATAGAAGGGCAATATCGCGGCCCAACGCCAACAACGTCACCAGAAAACATGGGACTTTTTGTTAAATTTTTGGCAATAATATTTTTACACGAGACACCGGTTTTCACAGTATGACACGGAACATTTGGTGGATTAAAGGTTTTTGTTTGATAAGAAAAAGGCGCTGGCGTTTCGTCGCCGAAAGCCGGCGTTACTTTTGTCCAGTCTATAGAGTTTTTATCAAGCCTAGGCGGTGTTCCGGTTTTTAGCCGGCCAGCAAGGAGCCCGCGAGAAACAAGCGCCTCCGTAATGCCCTCTGCGCCGCTTTCACCCATTCGCCCAGCGCGAATTTTTTTCTGACCAACATGAATAAGGCCACCTAAAAATGTGCCACAGGTTAATATAACCGTTGGGGCATGAATTTTATCTTTTCCGCGCAACAAAACACCCGAGATAGCGCAGTTTTCTATAAGCACATCCACAACCTCGCCTTCAATTAGATGGATATTTTTTTCATTATACACAAAAGAGGCTACGGTCTTTTCGTATAACCGCTTGTCTACTTGAGCTCGGGGAGACCAAACGGACTTGCCTTTTGATCTATTTAGTATTTTAAATTGAATACCGCTCCGATCTGTGGCAAGACCCATAACACCCCCAAGAACATCGATTTCCCGGACCATTTGACCCTTAGCAAGACCACCGATGGCAGGATTGCAGGACATGCGACCCACAGCAGAGAGGTCAAGCGTAATTAGGCCAACAACCCCGCCCCGACGCGCAGAAATTAAAGCAGCCTCAACACCCGCGTGTCCAGCACCAACAACAAGAACGTCAAATTTTATTGTACGGAGTTTCACGTGAAACTATTTTCCCACACACATGGTTGCGAAAACGTGATTTAATATATCGTCAGGTGATGTTTTCCCTAAAATGGCATCAATCGCGTCCAAAGAAGCGCGGATTTCGAACGAGAAAAGCTCAACATCAAACGTGGAGGGCGTGATAATGTCGCTTGCGCGGTCCAATGCGGCGGAACAATCTTTTATTGCACGATATTGTCTGCCAGTTGATAGGTAGGTCATCTCAGTGGATATGTTATTAATCCCAAGTTCTTTTATTATACGACGCTTAAGAACACCAATGCCAATTCCTTTTTTAGACGAGATATGTATAACACGACCATTGTTCGTTTTTTTACCCCGCAAGTCTTGTTTGTTCAAAACATTAATTATGGGATTGTCGGATTTCTTAAAATGTTTCTTTTCTGGATTGTCTGTGAGAGAAATTATTAAATCTGCGGCTTTAATATGACGATAGGTTCGGCTGACGCCCTCTTTTTCAATGATGTCTTGGGTTGTGCGAAAACCAGCAGTGTCAATAAAAAGGACAGGAACACCACCCAAAAGAAGTTCAACCTCTATTGAGTCTCTAGTGGTGCCGGGAATGTTGCTAACAATCGCGCGATCTGATCCAGAAAGACAGTTTAATAACGTTGATTTCCCCACATTCGTTTCCCCAACGATAACAGCGGTGGCGCCATAATTTAACAAGCGCCCAAGAGCATAGGTCCCCTTAAGCTGCTTGACGGTAGCGATATCCTCGTTTAACAAAGAAGAAAGGTTTTTTTTCTCAGAAACAGACACGTCTTCTTCTGAGACATCCAACTGATGTTCAACCCGAGAAAGAAGCTTTGAAATGCTAGTTTGAAGCGAAGTCAAAATCTTTGAAAGAGAACCACCAAGGATCTTTTGCTGGCTTCGAGACGATTCAATTGATTTTGAATGGATTATCGCGGCCACCGCCTCCGCCTGCACTAGGTCTATTTTCCCATTTATAAAAGCTCTTCGCGTGAATTCACCGGGCTCAGCAATGCGACCACCACACTCGCAAACCGCACTCACAAAGGCATCAACAATAGCGGGGTTTCCGTGGGATGATATTTCCACAACATCTTCACCGGTATAAGACCCTGGTCCCCGAAATAGAGTTACAAGGCAGCGGTCAATAAAGTTTTTATCAAGACCCCTTAAAGAAGAAAGGGTGGCGCACCGGTTAGAAAAGACCTGGCCCCCAGATAGTTTAGATAAAATATTGAGGGAGTCCGAACCACTTATTCGAATATTAGCGACACCACTATGCCCATATGGGGTTGTGGGTGCGACAATCGTGTCCCAGGGGGTCATTTTTTCTTTGGGGGCTTACGCACCACCGTTTGTTTTTTTGTGGGAACCGGGGTGAGATATTTTTGCTGAACAATGGAAAGAAGATTAAAAACAGAATAATAAAGGTTTAACCCAGAAGGAAAAGTGTAAAATAAAAACAGAAAAAACACATTCATAAAATACATCATCATTTTTTGCTGACCACCAGCGCCTGGTACCGCCATAAGTTTTTGTTGTAAAAACATTGTGATACCCATTAAAAAGGGGAGTATGTTTATTGGAAAGCCAGCAACCGTAAACAGGGTATCGGGCGCACTTAAATCCGTTATCCACCCAAAAAAGGGTGCACCACGAAACTCTATTGTAGATCGAAAAACAGTGAAGAAAGAGATTAAAATAGGCATTTGCAGCAACATGGGAAGGCAGCCCCCCATGGGGTTTACACCTTCTTCTTTAAAAAGCGCCATTTGTGCACGACTAAACTTTTGAGAATCGTTTTTATATTTTTCTTTCAGCTTTTTAACCTTAGGCTGTATGTCCTGCATTTTTCGATTAGACTGAAAGCTTCTTTTGGTAAGCGGATTAAGAAGGATTTTTACCAGGATCGCAAAAATAATAACCACAACTCCGTAATTTGGAATTATCGCGTACATTTTTGAAAGTGACCACGTAATAAATTGTCCAAAAGGTCTAAAAACAACCCAACCAAGGTTCATGGTTTTCTCTAAATCAACACCTAAATCTTTAATTCTTTTATATTCTAAAGGCCCAATGTATATATCAAACCGCCCACTCTTTGATGTGCTTTGTCGCAACTCTGTGGTAAAAACAGGGCGCTTTCCATCAACCTTCCCCCTCACAACAGCCCCCACACCCACATCTTCTGGAATGATTGCAGCAATAAAATATTTTGTCTTTGTCGCCGTCCATCGGGTGTTGCCCGTTTGTTTTTCTTCGTTGGGACTGTCAGCCTTGGCGGTCGGATCCAAAAGCTCATCCCCCAAATAGGCATAGCCCTGAAAGTAAATGTAATCATCTTTCAGGTTTTTTTCTGTTGGGGGAAGACCGCCGGGCCAAACAAGGCGATATTGCGCACGAGATATAAAACGATCTGGCTGATCAAAAATGACATCTAAGCCGATTTTATATGTATTTGGGTAAAAAGTTAATCGTTTTTTAATAACAAAATTATTATAGACTGTTTTAAAGGTGACACTTTTTTGTTTACTAGCGGCGTCCACATTATAATACGTACCAACAACATCCCAGCTGTTATCAAGGGAAACACTGTCGCCATCCAGCGAAACGAAAACAAGAAGCAAATTGTTCGAATTATAATTATCAATTATATTTACGTTGGAAGAGTCGTGTTTTGAATATTTATCGAAAACAAATTTGGAAAAAGAGCCGCCGTTTTTGTTTGAGATGGTGGCCGTATACAAACCATTGCTAACAACAAACTCTTGTGATTCTACAGATGACACGGGAGAGGACATCAGAATATTCTTTGTTTCGAGGGAGGCGCTGGCGCTGGATTTAGTTTGAGATTTGTTTGGGCTCACCTCACGAACAGCGGCGGGTTTTTGAACGGGGGAGACCAAGTCCATATACCACGGAGTTAAAATTAGAATAACGGCAATAAGCGCGAAAGCCAGTAGTGTATTTCTATCCATTTATTTTGGTGTGGGGTCAAACCCGCCGGCGGAGAACGGGTGACATCTAGATATACGCTTAGCGGTTAACGCAAAGGCCTTAAAAAAGGAAAAAGCCCTAAATGCGTCGATGCTATATCGAGAACAGGTTGGGTGAAACCGGCAACTTCCTCCCAAAAAAGGAGACAGGGCGATTTGGTAAAACTTAATGATATAAATAAATAAAGAATTAACGGTTTTATTTATTTTGCCCAAAAAAAGGAGACCCACTAAGCCGACAGGGACTTTCGGCCCTTTTTACGTCTTCGCGCCAAAACCTTTCTTCCTCCAACAGAAGACATTCTCGAGCGAAAGCCGTGTTTGTTTTTCATTTTTCTTTTACTAGGCTGATATGTACGCTTCATTCTTTCTCCAAAATTAGGCGGGGAAAGTACCAAAAAATCATAAAAAAGACCAAAGAAAATGGTGAAAAGTTTAAAGTAATAAAATATTTTAAAAAGAAGGAAAAAGACAATTGTTGCATGACCGGTAAAGGCCATAAATTGAGTACAACCTAATTGTGGAAAACTTGTGGAAAACCATCATATGACGCACACAGATCTTTGGAAAAAAGTCAAAGAAAACTTAAAGAAAACCCACCCTCAGCACGCATTTTCGACTTGGTTTGAGCCCATTGTTTCTATAGGGCTTAACAATGATGAGCTTATTTTAGAGGTTCCAAACCAATTTTTCTTCGAATGGATACAGTCTCACTATAAAGAATCAATTTATATGAAGGCCGAAGAGGAATACGGTAAAACAATTCAAATCAAATACACGGTATCGCCAGAGAGCGGCTCGCCCGACGAACCTCGCGCAACGGAGATAGAACGCAGTTATTTGCCAAAAAACAACCAAAGAAAAAACAACATAAACAGACAATATACCTTTGCGTCCTTCATTGAAGGTGCCCACAATCAATTCGCAAAGGCGGCGGCACTAAGCACCGTAGATTCTTTAGGTAAAAAAGCCTTTAACCCGCTCGTTATTTATGGTGGGGTTGGTATGGGAAAAACGCACTTGCTGCACGCAATCGCTAATAAAATTATTCAAGAAAAAAAGAACAAGACCCTTGTGTGTGCTTCAAGCGAAAAATTTACAATGGATTTCATCTCATCAATACAAAAGAACAGAACGATTGAGTTTTCAAAATCATATCGAAAAGCAGATGTTCTTTTGATTGACGATATTCAATTTTTTCAAGGAAAAGAACAAACACAAGAACAGTTTTTCCACACATTTAATGAGTTATTTCACAATGGAAAACAAATTGTAATGACAGCTGATCGATATCCAGGAGAAATGATTGGATTGCAGGATAGACTATTATCAAGGTTTAAGTCGGGCCTGTCCGTTGATATTCAGCCGCCGGATTTTGAAACTCGGGTGGCGATCGCAATGGAAAAGGCTGAGCAAAACGGCCTAAAGCTCCCCTATGACATAATAGAACTTATTGGCACACATATAAAGAAGAACGTCAGAGACATAGAGGGCACAATTATAAGATTGCTTGCACACGCGTCTCTGTCTAACCGGGAAATCGATTATAGCTTAACAAAAAAGGTGATTAAGGAGCGGCTGGGCAAAAGCTCAATTACCGATTTAACGGTAGAAGACATTGTTCGTCGCGTATCGGAAACAACACACATAAAAGAGAAAGAGATTGTTGGCGCAAGCCGGAAAATGGAAATTACCGAAGCAAGACAAATTTCAATTTATTTATGCCGTGAAATTTTAGGCACCCCACTTGTAAGCATTGGAATGCATTTTGGTGGAAGAGACCACTCAACGGTTTTGCACGCATGTCGGGTTATTGGGAATAAAACGATACAAGACCACAGAATTGGTGCGCTTGTTGGTGAGTTAAAAAATGAGCTATCGTTTGCTTTAAATTAAAGTGGCGAATTATTCACCACCGCCATTTTCATTATAATAATCGTAATAATCTGAGTAATAGGCCTCATAGGCCTCGGAATTATAGCCATCGTCTTCGCCTTCTTCGCTCGTTTGATCCTCCTCGACGGTAGAGTCTACAGTGCTTTCAGCTGGCGGGGCTTGTGGCTCTGAAGATACGGGTATATTTGGAGAAAGGTGGTGCGACGGGTGACTGTTTCGAAACAACACCCCCAACAGTACAGAGAAAAACAGCAACACGGCCGAAAGCATGGCGCCCTCGAGATTAAAAACAAAACCACCAAACATATTTTGTTCCCAACCATACTTCAATAGAACAGCAGAAGACAAAAGAAAACCAAAGACAATAATTACATTACCCGTAACATCTGGCAATTCAGATTGCATGATCGCTGCGTATAGAAACCAAACCAAAACTCCGGCAATTGCAAAAAAGATCCCGAGTAAGTAGTTTTCTACGAGAATTGACGAAAAGAACGCAATGATGGCTACTGCCGGAATAAGAAAACCGACACCAGCCCGAATGTTGTTATTCATAATAAAAAATGATGTTAAGTGTGAAAAGAGCCTCGGATTTATCTTCAGAAAGTTGCCCAATAAAGGACAAAAATGCAAGCATTTATACGTTTAACGATTTATTTAAAATCCGCTGTAATTTTACGTGTTTAAAATGGCAAAGAAGAATAAAAATATAAATGTTGGGGTCATCGGTGTTGGCCACCTTGGGCGCCATCACACAAAACATTACGCCCAACTAAAATGCGCCAACCTTATTGGAGTCTATGACACAGATAAAGGGGCGCGGGAAAAAACGGCGCTAAAGTATAATACGAAACCGTTTGATTCAATGGAGGCGTTGATTAAAGAAGTTGATGCCGTGTCAATTGTAACACCAACGCACCAACATAAAGTGGTGGCTGAATCCTGTATTAAAAGCGGGAAACATGTTTTTATCGAAAAACCAATTACAAAGACATTGAGGGAGGCGAATGCCCTGATTAATCTTGCCGATAAAAATAAAAGATTAATTCAAGTTGGTCACATAGAAAGGCTGAACCCAGCTTTAATTCCTCTTTCCAACTTAGACATTGATCCAAAATATATTGAAGTGCAGAGGTTGGCGCCCTATATGAGTCGCGGAACAGACGTTCCCGTAGTTTTGGATTTAATGATACACGACATTGACTTGGTCTTAGCTTTTGTGAAAGCACCTGTAGAACAAATTCAAGCTAGCGGTGTTTCAATTATGACAAGGTCGGTAGATATTGCAAATGCTCGGATTCGGTTTGAAAATGGTACCGTAGCTAACATCACATCCAGTCGGGTTGCAAAAGATCGCGTTAGGAAGCTTAAGGTTTTTCAACAAGATTTATATATTACCATCGATTTTTTAATAGGACTTACAGAAATATATAAAGTCATGGATGAGGACCAAAGCGACCCAGAAGCAACCATGTCTGCGCCCCTGGAATCAAACGGTAGAAACAGGAAGATCTTTTATGAAAAACCAGAAATTAAGAAATACGACGCACTGGAATTAGAATTGAAAAACTTTATTAAATCTGTCCAAGGAGAGGCCACCCCAATTGTCGATGGCGTTGCAGGTAGAAATGCCCTAGATATTGCAATTCAAATACACGATAAAATATTAGAAGATTTACAATAATGGATATTCGACATTTATTATTTAAATATAGAAGCTATACGCCCATTCCAATTGGATTGATGATCATATACTTTGCCCGCCCCGGGAATACACACCCAACCCTTGGGATTCCACTTTTGCTTGTGGGTGAGGCGATACGCCTTTGGGCTGTGTCCTATGCGGGAGGGAAAACTAGAACGCGAACAGTTGGCGCACCGGCACTCTGCTTATCGGGGCCATTCGCCTTTGTGAGAAACCCCCTTTATCTTGGAAACATGTTGATGTACGTGGGTATTGTTTTAATTGCAGGATCAGCAAATGTGTGGATAATGGTTGCCACAACAGTTTCATTCTTTTTAATACAATACTCTTTAATTATTTCTTTAGAAGAAGAAACGCTAACACTGCTGTTTGGGAAAGAGTATGAAGAATATAAAAGGAATGTTCCGGCAATTTTTCCCAGGATTTCTCGCTGGGACAACCGAGACAACAGAAGGCCATCAAATCTTATAAAAACGCTAAAAACAGAAAAACGGACACTTCAGAATGTTGTTTTTATTTTAATTTTGATTTACCTGCGGATTCAAGTTTTTTACTAATGAAAACAAGGGTCCATTTTTGAACCCCCAGAATAGATCAGATAAACCGACATTTTTTATTGTGGCTGGCGAAGCATCTGGCGATTTACACGGGGCGAAGCTTATAAGCGCAATTAAAAACAAATCACCCAAAAGCCGTTTTGTTGGCCATGGGGGCGATAAAATGATAGAAGCCGGGCTTGAACGAATAATCCATATAGACCGATTAGCTATTATGGGGTTTTCTGAAGTCATTAAACATTTGCCCTTTATGTTTAAGGCCATGAACGATTCTTTAGTAAAAATACAGGAGCTAAACCCTGATCGAATTATTTTAATTGACTATCCTGGGTTCAACCTCCGTCTGGCAAAAAACTGCCAATCCTTGAAAATTCCCATTACCTATTTTATTTTACCACAGCTATGGGCGTGGAAAGAAAAGAGAATAAAGACCTTTAAAAATTATATTGATCAATCTCTAAGTATTTTCCCCTTTGAGCAGGACTGGTTCGAATCTCGTGGTGTTTATGCGAATTATATTGGCCACCCTTTTTCAGAAATAGAACCACCAAAAACAACGAAGGAACGTTTTTATTCCAAACATAAACTACAAGAGTCCGATACGATATTAGTTCTTTTGCCGGGAAGCCGCCAACAGGAAATTGATCGCCATTGGCCTATATGTTGGAAAACAGTTGAGCGACTTCGCCAACAAAAACCGGATCTAAAAGTGATTATTGGAAAAGCTGGCGGTGTTGAAATTCCAAACAATTTAGATGGAGCAACGATCGAAGATAAAGAGATCAGGGCGGCAATGGCATTTGGAACAGCAGCCCTAACCGCATCCGGAACGGCAACGCTTGAGTGTGCCGCGCTAGATATACCCGAAGTTGTGTTTTATAAACTTTCAAGAATATCAGCGCTCATTGCGAACAAGCTGAACAAGTCACCCTTTGCAGCAATGGTAAACCTAATCGCTGGCAGAGAAGTCGTGCAAGAATTTTTACAAAACGATGCAACAGAAAAAAACCTATCCGCCGCCTTATGCCCCCTATTAGAAACATCAAAAGAAAGAAATGCCGTGTTAAGCGGATATGAGGAGGTTCGTCGTTCTCTTGGCGTACCAGGTGTGTACGATCGCGCAGCAGAAACAATATTAAAAAGAACAAACCATGGCTAACCCAGAAAACGAAAAAAGATTAAAAAACCGATTTCTCGTTTGGTTTGGGGCGCTAATCGGCCCATGGTTACTTCGTTTTTTTTATAACACGAACAAGTGGGAGATTGAGGGGGCCCACCACTATGAAGATGCGATAAAAAACGGAAAATCAGTCCTTATTGCATCGTGGCACAGCACACTGTTGACCGTTTTTATGGGGCTTTCGCAAAAGAATTTTTTTGGTATGGCAGGCAACCACCATCCAGAAGCAGAAATTATTTCTAAAATAGGCGACAAGCTGGGCTGGCAAGTGATTCGCGGATCATCAACGGATGGAGGAAAAAAAGCATATGATGATATGTTAAGGATATTAAAAAAACCAGGAACAGTATTTGCTATAACGCCGGACGGACCGCAGGGGCCTGCAAAAACGCCGAAGGCAGGTATAATTCGCGCTGCCCAAAAAACAGGTGCCGCTATCGTTCCAGCTGCTGGCCAATCCACGAAAAGTTGGGTATTCAATAATTGGGATAAATTCTATCTCACAAAGCCATTCGGTAAAATAGTTCAGATTTATAGCGAGCCCCTCTTCTTTGAAAAAACGGACGATTTTGAAAGATGTGTGGAGAGACTAACAAAGGCATTAAATAAAACAGAGAAGGAAGCCGAACGCCGTGTCCGGATGGAAACAACCGATTGACCCCAGGTTAAGATATGTTCTTTTTCCGTTGGCGATGCTGTTTTGGGGTATACTGTTTTGGAGAAATTTATTCTACACCTTTGGATTCTTTGTATCAAGAAAGCTACCAACAAAGGTTATCAGTATTGGCAACATAACAACGGGCGGCACAGGCAAGACACCAGCCGTTATTTATTTGGCAAATATTCTCATAAAAAGAGGAAAGACGGTGGCCGTACTCAGTCGCGGATATGGGCGGAAAACAGCAGGAACACAGCTTGTAACAGATGGGAATACGCCAGTTTTAGATTGGCGTAACTTTGGGGATGAACCCACACTAATCTCAAAAGCGCTAAGCGGGGTTCCAGTTGTCGTTGATGAAAAGAGACATCGGGGCGGCATGTTTTTAGTCGACCGGTTTAACCCGGATGTAATTATTATGGATGATGCTTTTCAACATCGCGCCATTGAGAGAGATGTTGATATTGTATTAATTAATAGTCAAGACCAACGGTCGGACCACAAGTTGCTTCCTTATGGATTTTTGAGGGAGCCGTGGATTCATTTAAAGCGCGCCCATGCAATTATTTTTACCAAAACGAACCTAATGAAACCGGCCCCATTTTTAAGATCCATGGCCAGAAACTCAAACGTCCCAAGGTTTCGAAGTGTATTGTTATGTGGGCCACTTGTTTCACCAGAAGGTGAATATAAAGAGATTCTGAAAGAAAATAGCGTGCTTGCGCTCTCAGCCGTTGGGGATCATGGAGGGTTTCTGCGCACACTGAACAGCGCTGGTTTAAATGTTGTAGAGGAATTGGTGTTTAAGGATCACCACGATTACACACAGGACGACGTGGAGCTCACCCAAAAACATCTTTTGAAATCGGGAGCGGAATATGTAGTAACCACCGAAAAAGACATGGTGAAACTAGATCAACTGGATCTCTCCAGAATAGAAATATATAGTATTGGTATTGAGTTTAAACTCAGCAAAAAAGCAGAAAACAGGCTACTAGAGATTATTAAAAAAAGCGGCTAATTGTTAAATCTGTGCCATGCCCCAGGCAAACATGATTCCCACAAACGATAACAACAGGGGCCACCCGGTATTGATCATTTGGCGAGCGCTTGGATCCTCGAATACATGGATTTGAAATTCATGTGATGCCACAGCACCACGGTCATCCATGGCGATTAAGATAATATCATTTGGACCACGTTGATTGGGGCGGGGTTTCCAAGACAAAATACCCGTTTTCCGATTAAAAGTAGAATACTTAGGCAGCTTGACGGCCTTATAGACCACCCGGTCTTTATTTAAATCTTCTGCCACAACTCGATATTTATATAAATGTCCTGTAAGGGCAACAGGTC
>ENA-ORXI01000914-ORXI01000914.1-sediment-metagenome-genome-assembly--contig:-NODE-914-length-24000-cov-7.045061_pt1 | contig 24000 bp, 50 predicted proteins | sample MGYA00237861_ERZ511468 | MGnify/ENA primary metagenome ERZ511468 (study PRJEB26299, sample SAMN06266213) | sediment metagenome | isolation source: Hudson Canyon methane seep mesocosm | place: USA:Hudson...
TCTGGATCCGTTTTGACTTTATTAAAACTCATTCTTCTCTCCTTTACTTGAGATTATATTGTAGGTATAACACATAGCCATCCGTTGATGTTATATACTATGTATTATACACTATTTATGCTACTTTGTCAAGTTAAAGTTTCGATGGTAAAGATACTGGATTATTATCAGAATCTACAAGACGATTGTCAATCTTATCATCTTTTGATCCATGAATCCATTGAGGTAAGAATCCTAGAAATACAATCTTTTGATTCTTTTTGAGTTTGTTAGTATAGCGTCTAATCTTCTTAGCATACACTTCTTTATCCATAACCTCTAACTGAGCTTGAGAGTGAGTTCCTTCCACCCAGTTTTCAGCTTGTGTTACAAAATGACTATTAATAGCTTTATGAATCCCAATCTCTTGCTGCTTTCTTTTTGTAGTAAGATTTGCCTCTGGATCATTGATGTATCCTACCAGATATAACAATTGTGATGGTTGCCCTTTACTTCTTGCTATTCTAGCAGCTGCTGTTTGATCATCAACTCCTTTAACAATTGTTTGTTTTGAAGTAAGAGTGTCAATAGAATAAATTGAAGGTCTGCTTTGATGCTGTAGATACATCGTATGTGATTGAGGAATACCACCTATAGTAGAGATAAAGTCCTCAGCCTCTTCCTTAGTATATAACTTTAAATTACCTTCAGGTTGATATTGGTGAGCAAGACCTTGAAGAACCTCTGTAACCCATCTTTTTATAGTAGTCGCTGGGACTAGATCTCGTTTTAGCCGTGACAACTGTGCGGCAATGGCATCATTAGTCGCCTCACACTCACCTTTCTCTATCATTCTTACAGTAGTAGAGATGAAATCATCCTTAGTCATCACCCGTTTACCCGCGTCTCCAGACTGTCCTATTGATCTAATTACTTGGAGAGGAGCATCAATAATAGTACAAGGAACTGACGCATCTGCATACCACTGCTTATCTTTTACTAGAATTTCAATAGTCGCTTTTCTGTGGTGACCACCTACCAATATATAATACTGTTCCTTTTGTATCAGAAAATCAAGTTTTAATACCTCTAGAGGATTATTATGTTTATCATACCCTACTACTATTAAAGACTGTAAAAGATCTTTTGCTATAGCATCTTCTAATTCAACAAACCGAACTCTATATTGCATACACAGAGACTTGGTTTGATCAAATCTATAATTAGGCATTCTTCCTTTAAGATTAAGATCGGGATCATCTAAGTCTGCAGATGATATAATCTTATCTAATGGGATAATCATGTTTTCGTATGATGTCGCATTACTTTTAATATAACTATCAACAGGCATCACTTTAAGCTCTGATTCTGATATTACGTCTGATAGTTTTAATAGATTTCTTCTCATGGGGCAGTTCCTTCTCAATTAATTAACTTACACATACATTATATAACATTACTACATAGATGTCAATATATTTTTGTTCTAATTTTAACTTTATTTTGACTTATTTCATCTATTTCAAACCCTAAACCAGTAATTGATTCAGTTACATACATTTTAGGTGCAGAATCTGAATTTTTAGGTGGTTTTACTACCCATATTACAGGAATATTATGTTTACCAATTTCAGTAAGAGCGTCAGTGAATTCTTGTAAAATTTCAGTATACGGTTTAGGATGTGGATTGTCCATCATCCATTTAGTTACAGACTCAGTATCAGAACCTATAAATTCATTATCCATATAATACCCAGAATCCGGATCTGTACCCCGAATATGAGTAAGTTCACCAGCTCTAGAGGTTCTTAGTTTAGTTACGTCTATCCTAGATAATTCATATATAACCGCGTTACACATTTCACCTGATCGGATTCTGCTTAACTGTTCATCAGTTAGTTCATTATGATCAGTGTAAGCAGCTTCGAAAAGTCTTCTCATATCTCTAATGAACCTAGTCATTGCTAGAATATAGAGAGCACCTAGTCTAAAGTTCTTAGCTAGTTGATCTTTTTTACCTATTATAACTGATTTAACTTCAACTTTCTTATCCCCTATTAACAGGTCGGATGTAGCGTTCTGCCCATTAATCACAATATCATCACATCCTCGAGCAATATAAATCTCACCCGAACCAATACCTATTTTTTTAAGATGATATAGAGCATTCGCTATTTTAGAAAAAGCTTTAGAAGAAGAATGTATAAGGTACATAGTATTTACATACTCGCACACATCTTCAAAAGTTGTATTAGCAGAGTCTCTTAATTCTATTAGTGGTAATACTTCAGAAGCATCAACTATTCCATCAGTCAAAGAAGTAAACTCATTTGACGATTTACCAGATCGAACCTTTTTAGCTAATTCTAATGCGTAAGTTAGATCATTTTCAATGTCTTCCATATAGTTTCCTTATCAATTAATTAACTTATACCCGTATTATACATGAACGTAACCTTAAAGTCAAGGTTTATTCTCATTTATTATTATATTTCCTTATTAATCTATAAACCGAATCTTGACTGATATTGTATTTCTCTGCACATACCCTAATTAACATTCCCCCTTCTCTGTCTAATACCATTTGATTGGCTTGTTCTTCACTCAACTTACTCTTTGCACCAAACTTCACACCATTAGCACGTGCTTTTTCTATGCCAGCTCGCAGACGCTCATTTGAGCATTTACCATGTTGCATTGCCCCACCTAATTTTGCATTTAGACATTTATCTTGAGAAAGTTGCCATTCGTTAACTAAAAACCCTTCTACTACAAATGCAATTGATCTGGTAGGTTGTACAGAAACAATATCTTTACGAAACTCTTTTTTACGATGTTTATAATCTTCTCTCATTCTTGTAGATGATCCCATATACGGATCATCTTCGGGATTACAATAGCAAGTTCTAACACCGTAATAGTATTCACCATTACGTTTATGTGTCAATCTATAGACATAATGGTATTCTTTTGTCATTTATTATGTACCTATCTGATTACCAAATAGATAACAATGTACCCTAGCAGATACATTATAACCACGTTCTACAGCATCCATTGCTATATCACCTGCATTAGCTTCCTGTTCTTCTAATGTAGCACCTACAGGCATAACCCATCTAGAGTATACTGAATATGGATCTAACTCATCACATACACTCTTTATCTCTTCAAATGATCTTTCTGAACCATTTGATACAAACTTTAGTTGTCCTTTCTTTGATACTGATCTGTATAAACTTAATACATCAGGTTTAATTGCTTTATCTGGTGCTTCACCAGATACAGAGAACAACTTAGGTGATACAGAAAAGAAATACTCTGTTCCATATCTTGAAGGATCATAGTTTGTTTCTCTTATATAATCAACTAACTGCGGTATTAATCCTTGTGTACCATTAGTTTCAAAGGTAACGAATCTCGGAGCAGCAAATCCGAATTCCTTCATTACTTCAAGAATCATCTTCTGATTCTTCTTCATTAGGGGTTCACCACCAGTAAATGCTAAATGAAAGTCAGTTCCTCCTTCATTAGTATTCCATGCATAACCCGGCAATAGGTCTTCGACAGCAGACACAATCTCCTTGACACTCATCTTTTTCATTAGATGTTTATACTTCTTAGACCATGAATATGATGAATCACACCCTTTATCAAACACAGGTAAGTCTTCTACAGAAGTAATATCTGTTAGATCTAATGTTTGATAGGGTAGTTCGTACGATTCAGGTGATGTCGGATCGACTTGACCGAATCCATTACATTCTAGGTTACAACCAAATGATCGAATCCAAATAGTAGGGACACCCGTATAGTGACCCTCCCCTTGAATTGATTTGAATATCTCTGATACATAATACATAGAATCCTCACTTTTTTAATAATATAATACATTATACAGTATTCTGACATTAATGTCAAGGTTTAATTTACAACAATCTTATTCCTCTTACGCCAAAATAATACTTCTCCTGCATCATAGATATCGTTTTGTTGAGCTTCAATATCTTTTCTTTTACGATTACCTCTGTATCGATAGTCGTTATGTGTAAGATCTTTAATATATTTTTTAGCCTTAGAGACAATCTTTTTAAGCTCATCATTAGGAAGATCCCAATATTCAACTTGACCGATCTTAGAGCCTGTCATTGGTTTACCATCACCGGGCATCCAAGCATTGGGATCGGGATTGACACCTTCTTTGATTGGATTAAACTCTAAGTCTTCTTTATCTTGACCTTTATGTGATTTAGCAACAGCCTCTTGCATCAACTCTTTAAATGTTTTCATTGTACTTTAATCTCCACACCGACAATACCGTCTTTTGATAGTTTCTTATGTTTTCCTGTAGCTTTAGCTTCAATAAACGAATCTACAACCTTTAGATCACAACCATATTCATCTTTAAAATATTGATAATAAGTACCTTTAGGTGACCATTCTTTTATTAACTCTTTAAGAGCTTTATCACCAGTGAAATAGAATGAGTCAATATATACAAAGTTAGAACCTTTTGTATATACTTTATCCTTTCCATCTTCTCCCCAGTCTTCAGGGTCTTTCATCATCTTAACTATGTCAGATGCTTTGAGTTTCTTTGCTTCATCCAACTCAACAGATTCTTCATTCAACCCTCTCTTTTTCATTTCCTTTTCAATCTTCTTTAACATAAATTTTGTAGAAGGAGCGTCTTGATCTAGATTCTTAAGCTGTTTAAGTACTGCTTTTAATTTATCATCGGTGTATTTAGAAGCATCATTCTTTGCTTCTTTTAACTTAACTCCTTCGCTTATTTTCAGCTCGAAATAACTTAATTTAGAATCGAGAATGTTTAAGAATGTAAATTTAATACCACGTTCCCATTTTACTGTACCGTCATCTTCGTATTTGTCCATATTAAGGAATGCTATAGTTCCTTTAACTGGATCGATTGCACAGATTGTTCTATGTTCGAATGAACCAGGTTTAGATAGTGGTGTTTGTAGACGACATAGAACAGCACCCCCTTTTGTACCAAATTCTGCCCCGTCATCACCATCTGCCTCAAAAACTACTTGCCATTTGTTCTTTGCACCTTTCTGTTCAATAACAGCGATTCCCTCTTTAGAAAACTTACCAAGTGAAATGTCATGTTTATTAGAAATAGTAATTTTCTCACTTGCAAGTTCTACCGCAACTGCTTCACTATGTAGTTTAGATTCTGCTATTTGCTGAATTAATTCTTTATATGTCTTCATCGTTATCCTTATTTGTTTTATCGTAAAAGTCTTTTAGTTTAGTAGGGGTTCGAAACTCTGCGTGTGTCATCCCCTGTACTTCAGCAAACTCTTCTTCAGTCATAGTTCGACCAGGTTGATTCTTAATCCACTCTTTTCTTTCTTTCTTATTCATATTATACACTATTTATAAAATAAGGTCAAGGTCTTTTTAATACTTTTGGTTCAGTATCAAATCTATCTTCAACAGATCTTTGAAGTTCAGACTCAGGTATATTATCAACAATCCATTGATATAATTGCTTTATAATCTGATCAGGTGTCTTATTAGGCTTACCACGATGTTTGATAGTAATATAAGTGAAATCTTTAATAACACCTAGAGGTTTACCATCGTTAGACTTAATGTACTTACCTGATGTTCTATTATCAGGTGACACACCTTCATCATCATCATTCCATTTGATAGTATTCTCTTTATTATTAAGAATAACTTTGATATCACCATTAATAGCTAACTTTTTACCTTTATTCTTAATGATATCAAACATAGTATTAGCGGCACCAGTATGAGTCTGAAACATAATATCTTTAGGAACAACACGTTTTCTATTAGTATTGTTATCAATAGCTATTTGGTAATCAGTAAGAACCCATACCATATGAATATTAGCAGGATTATAACCAGCATTTAATAGGTCTGGCATAAGTTTGGCAATTGAATTGATATTCTTTGCTGTAATATCAAACATAATATTAGGTAATACAGACTTGTTCTTCATACCCGATAGCATAGCAGACATTGTTTTGTTCTTAATACCTAACTTATCTATGAAAGCATGCAGTTTACCAACATCTGCTGGTTTCTTTAAATCAAGACCTTTAATCTCTGGATATTTGTTTTTAAGCTCACCTATCTTCATAAATGCGGTTTTCCATTCGTCTACATCACGAACTTTAAACTTTTCCTTTTCCATGAAGTTATCTGATGCAAATCCTTTACCAGATCCAGCACCACCAGCTAAGAATACTATCTGACCATACTTCTTACCATTATTAATAAGAACTAACTTCTCTTCTAAGTATTCTTGTGATTCTCTGAATTCAGTAAATGTTTTCATATGTTTAACCGTAATCCGCTTTTAATGATGCTCTAGTTTCGCCTTTCATGAAACCACCCATGCCGTCTGTTCGTTGTAATAAATCTGAGCCAGTGAAGAAGTATTCATGAGTTATATTATTCTTATCAAGAAGTGCTTCTATTTCTGGATCTAGTTCGTGCATATTATAATACATATACAGACAAACAAAGTTATTCATTAGAATCTCATCATTGTCTGGTACGTCTTCATTACCATCTTCATTTTCCCAATCAATCCATTTACCACCGACATATTTTACTAATGCCGCACCAAGTTCACCAGAAATATTCTTATTTAAAGAAGCGTATTGTAAGTTGCCCCATACAGAATCCATATATGATTTAATTGCAAGTGCTTTACATTTACCTATTGCTGATTGTGGAATAGACCATGTTCTACCATCCGTTCCTTTCCAAGTTTTACCCTCATGAAGCATATCATGAACGAACATCCATCGACCAAATGAATTCTTTGATCCATTTGTCTTCCAATCTATTTCTGCTGGATATATAGACTTCCCTAAGTTATTCCATTCTTCTGATGGATTTTTAAGATTCTTAAACTCTGGTGTTGCTTTTATAATTTCATCGACAAAACTATATCTGAATCTCCAAACTGCTTGATCTAACACACCCTTCATTTTTTTACCAAATAAAGATTTGAGTTTTTTACCAACATCTTTGTCCATTCTTCCAATAGATTCAATGTTTAACCATCTTCTACCACCCTTATCTGGTAATGACTCAATATCTATTTTACCACGAACTTGTGCATCACCAGCAAGCATAAACACAACTCCACCATTCGAACCTGCTACTCCCATGTCAATCATTACAGGTGATATTGAAGTAAATGTAGAAATGTGCTTTTTCTTATTCTGAAGTTTAATCATGTTTTTGATATTATCCTTATCAGTAACATGATAACCCAACCAAAGCCCGTCAACTTCACCTTGATCCGCCATTGCTTTTTTAACTACTTTCTTATAGAAATCAGTAGTTAAAGGAATATTCAGTCTGAATTCATTTTTAGGTCGTTTGTCTATACCACCGTAATTAACAGTACCTGAATACCCAAAGATAACTTTAGACACTGATGGTGCTAATGATAGTTGTGATGTAGCTTCAGAGAGTAGGTGCTCTTCTACTAGTTTGTCTTCTACTAAATGTGTTTGGAATGATTTCATTAATACGTTCTCTTGTTGTTTTTATGTATTTATAGTTATGATATCTTCACGAAAAAGGATGAATAGTCTGTATTCGAAGCTGCATATCTGAAAACGTCTTTAGCAAAATTGGTCATTTCTGAACCAGATCTAAGTGTTGTTCCTCTATTATACATTACATCTAAAAACTCTAAATTCATACCTTTAGAGAACCTTAGACCCGCCTTGGCATTTTTCCATTTATTTTTAAATGTTTCTTTATTCAGAGTTTCAGTATACTTATTCTGAAGCTCATTAAACTTTTTATATAATATCCATGCCCTATCTACTGAAATAGAAGATGTTTCTTTCCAACCATGACCTGCGGCCGCGTTTAAACCTATTGTTGTAGTTTTCCCAAAATACTTTTCAACATAATATTGTACTCCCCCACCACCTATTTTACCACCTGATGCTAGTCCACCTTTTATCTCACCTTGCCATGATGATGTTGTTGCTGTAGACCTAAACTGTATATCTATAGTGGAGAATCTTACATACATATCAGCTGAAGAGAAAAAATCTCCTTTTCTACCAAATGTAAATCCCCTCCAAACTGGATTAAGATTCTGTGATCTCTTTTCAGTATTATATTCTTGAACTATTGCGCTTGAATCAACTTTTTTTAACGAAACACCAAGAGTTATACCCTCCTCTGCGGATTCTCTAACAACATCTTTTAATGATCCCCAATCACAAGTATGTTCACCTAACTCCCCTTTATTTAAATGATGTGGAAATGGAGTATTATCTGTTTGAGTTGTCATCCAAATATCACCAGGATTCCATTTATCATTACTAAATGCCGCTGGTGCCACCGGACTTATACCCTTATCTTTAGCTAGTCTTTTATCATGATCCAGACATCGTTTCTTACGAGCATATACAGCATCCATGAACTTAGAACCACGATGAAAGTATACTTTTTTAGACCTATTAAACTTATCACCCACCTTTGACTCATAGAGAGCATTTGCTATTTTTATGTATACTGCCGCTCCCCACGGATCTTTTTTTAGACATTCATCTAAGCTAACAGTTGTGTCACAATATTTTTCTGTAGAGTATAATGGAGAAATCTTATTTTTCTTAGGATCGAAACTGATATTTTCTATTGTTAGTTCAGTCAAGTTACTATTATATAGTAATGAGGAATAATAACATTGGAGAGATTCAACTATTTTAGTCGCAGCTGCCCCACCACCAGAGCCACCCCCACCCCCAAAATCAGCATCTTTATATATTTGTGTTGCCCGTATTGTACCAAAAACTATACCCTTTTTTGCTTGACTCTCGTTCATAGCGTATGATAGTTCATAAGGCCATACTTTTTTGGTAACAGCTATACCGTAAATAGGACCTTCTTCACCATTTTTACCTATTTTGAATGGCTCATATTTTTTACCCTCACGCATTCGCTTAATTCTAAGATTAAATATCTCTAAGCGCGTTTTACCACTGTAATTACCTTTTGTGGCTGAGTTTTCAGCGTCTTTAGAACCTAATGTCGCCATCTAGACTCTCAGCTTAGGCCATACTGACTTGAAATTAGGAGTACGCATTACTGTCTTTGATACCATATCAAACTCATGATTCTTATCATCCCAATGTAATATAAATGGTATATTAAGATTAGAGTTGATATCAAAAAGAACAGACTCTCCTTCCTCTCCTAGTTTAGGTATCTTTTTACCATATTTCTTATAGGTTAATTTGTATATCCGTACAAGTTCAGCACCAGATATAGGTCTGTTCTTATTACGAATATCATTGACTCTATCAATAAAATGCTTAGAGAATACTACATCAATACCTACTTTAGCAAACAACTTATCTGCAGCTCTCTCTACTTCATCTAAATCCTTTTTACTTAAAGCCTCTGATATAAACTCTTTAAAATCTTTCATTTGATAATCCCTATAGTTTGTATACCACTCTCGTCAGTATGAATGTATTTGTATCCTAATGATTTGAGCCATGCTATAAGTTTCTCTGATCCTACTTTATAAAAGAACTTATCCAATGTCAATCGTTTATTAGAGAAATGATCTAATGCAGCCTGTTTGAGTTTATTAGTAGCATCTGTTTCTGGTTTAGGTGGATTGTCATTAGATGAATGACCATAGTTATGACCTATACCATCAATGATATCTTTAATCTCACCTGTTCGGTTTATATCAATAACAGCAAAGGTATATCTTTCATTCTTCTTTGCGTTAAAATCAACTTCAGATACTTCACCTTGATTTGCACCAAACTGAGAAGCATATCCAGAGGCATGTCCTTTAGACTGTGATATCCACATGATTTTAGATTTAGATTGTGATACAGTTTCACCTTTCTTGTGACCTCTATACCATGTACCTTCTGCTATGAATTCTTTAAAATCTTTCATTTATTATTTCCTGTGACTATCCCCAAACCTGGATATCATTGGGTTTATTTTTTTAATGTATGAGGCACTTCTAGAAACAACTTTACCTCTAAATCCTATTTTCTTAGCTGTTACTTGAACGTCCTCTAGTGATGGTCCCATTTCGGATTCATAATGATGTACCTCTATTATCTTGAACTGATGGACTAAGACTTCATCATATACATCCTTTTCATCATACCCACCTACAAACTTTAGAGAAGATACAATACTCATTACTGTAGAGGCATCAAGTAACTTTTTAGCCTCTCTCATATAGAATCCCATGAACTTACCTTTAGAAGCACCATCCATGTTCTTAACCATCTCTCTTACAAGACCCCAATAATCGTAAATCCCCATATCTATTAACTCAAGAGTATTAGGGTGATCATTTCCAGTCTGTTCTAATTCCTTCTTAAATTCCTTCTTAACTGCAGTTAGCATATCCTTAGCAAATAACAATTCCAATCTCTTCGTCACTGATGAGTCGTCTTCATAACGCCGACTAATCCATCTATTACCATTTCTGTCTAGAGTTGTAAAGGCGTCTTTCTGGAATACAACAGATGTTTTACCTTCTAGTTTTACTAGAACACCACCCATTGTAGCTATACCGTCTTGTGATATAGATGTTGAACCTTGAGTAAATGCAGATACATCTTTCCGTTTATTCTCAAGTTTTTTTAGTCTGATTAATCCCTTTACATCGGTAACGTGATATGCCTTTATAGCGCGCTCTAGTTTTTGTAGAACAGCAGGTTGTAATGGAATATCACCATCAGATGCAAAGAACCATTCTTGAGTATTGCTAGGCAACGCGTACGTGCGTTTTTCCTCTATGAATTCTTTAAATGGCTTCATAATCGTATGCGATATCACCTTTAGAGTTGGTGGTATAAAACACTTTAACAACACCTAGTATTTCCGTATCAAAGTGTATGTCATCTCCTGATGTTACATCCTTATCGTAATAGAATATCTTACCTCTTAACTTATTCTTATATACAACAGTTTTTAGGTGAGCTTTAACTAGAGAATGGAATAATCCCTCTTCTAATCTGCCTTCGTTTAGTATTGTTTTAAATGATTTCATGATCTTCTCTGTATTAATTTACAACTATTTTGCCATTCTCTTTACGCCATCTTAACACTTCACCTGCATCATATATATCATTTTGTTGCTGTTTTATATCTTCACGATTTCTATTTTTAAGATGTTTATAATCGCGGTTTGTTTTATCTTTTATATATTTCTTTGCTTTCCTAACCTTATCTTCAAGATCTGAATTAGGTAAATCCCAATATTTCGGTTGGCTAATTGGTGAGGTTCCATCTGGTGCTCCGTCACCTGGTGCCCATTTGGATGCATCTGAGTTTTTCATGGCTTGACGTTTAATTTTAGACCGTTCCCATTTAGTCATTTTAACTTCATTTAGTATTTCTTTAAATGATTTCATTACCTGTTACTCATACCAGCATTATCAATAGCCTTTTCAATTTTAGCTAATGCAAGTTTAAATGATGTTACCGCTGCTGGTTTGGTTGCTGCCGCTTCGAAGGTGACTGTCATTTTTTTAGTGGCTTTAATCCAGGTATTGTATGCTTTATCAAAGTCATCCAACTTACCTTCAGAGATTATTGTTTTAATTTCTTTAAATGATTTCATCGATTATATGTCCTTTTTTGAATTCTTTAACGTTTTTCTTTATAAGGTTATTATAACATATAATCTCAGGGATTACAAAGTATTTTATAGGTTTAATAACTTTAAGTTTATTTATTTCTAGTATCATATCTCAAGTGTATTATAGCTCTTCTAACCCACGGTACTGTTGAATATGGGTATGGTTTCTGTTTCTCTACTTCAGGCTCTTTAGCCTTTTCTTTTTCTTCTTTAGGTTCTACCGCGTATATATTTCCAATTATTAATAAACCTAATATAAGACTAAGGGTGCTCATACCTCGTTTCTTTATTACCGGGTTTTTTACTTTCATCATCCTTGATATGATTAGTTAGATTATCGGTATTATTTAGTATTTCTGATGCGTTCATATCAATTCGTTGTCTATTCTCTTTAGATTCTGCATCATATATAACCTTCTCTAACTTCAACAATGATATCATTTCATTAGGGACATAACGCCATACATAGTCCCCATCTTCTTTGATAATAGAGAATACAGTTTGTCTTAATCCAATCTTAACTATGATAGCGTCTGAGTCATCTATTTTTACTCTATCACCCTCACCAAATGCTCTGTTCATAAAGAAGGCTATACCTTTAGATGCTGATGTTATAAAATCCTTTATCCATATTGCAACAATACCAGCTAATAATACCTTTACTATAGGAACCATATCATTCGTTAATTCTTCGGCAATTTTTAATTCGTCAATCATATTATTCCTATCTAGGTGAAAGTAACATAGGTAGAACACCTACTAAGGCACCACCTACAATAGCAAATCCTACAGCCCACCCAAATACTGTAATAATAAGATCTGTTCTTTTAGCTCTTCTTTTAGCTTCAAGTATTCTTTGTTTTTCTCTGTCTCGGGCTTGTTCACCTTCGAAGCGTAGGAAATCGTCCCACATCATATGTCTAGTGGAAATCATCATTTCTTTAAGTTGTTCTCTTTTATTCTTTATAGCTTCCTGGGCCATAAATATTTCTAAATCAGATTCTTGTTGCTTACCTGTCTTTGCAAGTTTTGCTTTTTGATCTATTGTTCTACCAGCGTCTGAAAATTTAGCTAGGTGTTCACCCATTTCAAATAATTCTTTTCCATGAGCTAGACTTTCTGATATTACACTAAAGGCGGCGTTGGCAAGTGCCAATTCTGCTAACATAGTATCTCCTTATAAACTATATTAGTATATTTATATATTCCGTGCCTTTAAGATTCCATTATTTCAAAATGTGGTGCATCTATAAACGGTCTACGATTCTGTGATCGTCTAGTATCAATATAGTAATTCATTGCTTCTTCTGATGTACCTATATAATCCCCAAGGTCTAGTACATTCCATGCAGCTCCCCATCTTATAGACAGGCCTGTCTCAGATGCTGCTAGTTTCATTCCATCAGCAATATCATCATATAAGTTAAGTTCCCATGATACTCTAGCTCCAATATAAGCAACTAAATCAACTGCTCTACCCTCTAGATGTTTAGACTTCATAGTCTTAGATGCTCCAGAATCAAATAATTGTTTCTGTCGTCTGGTAGTCCTTAATCCTTCTGTCACACCGAAATCTATTTTAGTTACCTGAATAGCTCGATGAACACATGCTACTAATTGTGGATCAACACCTTCTAATCTTTTAATACTTCTTTTGCTTAATTTAAACATTTCATTTACCTTATATTTAACGACCATAGTTTTTTTAATACCCATGATGCGGCTGACGCTTTTATAGGATTTGATGATCTACTCATCTGCCATATACAAAGCATTACTTTCATTTTATGTATAGAAGTTTTATACATTAACTTCAACGATTTCAAGATTTTCAAAATCTTCCCTTCTTATAGTTATTTCATATCCGCGTACATTGATCTGTACAGGATCACCAAGAGGAGCTACTCTAATAATTTTAAATAAAGTACCTTTAAGTAGACCTAGAGATAGACATTTCTTCCTAAGTGATTTGCTTGATTCACCATAGTTAACTAGTTTATATTTTTTACCTATTTCAACCTGAGAGAATGTCATAACCAAAGATCCCCATAATGTTTACCAAACAATTTAAACCCTAATTGTATATGTTCATTCTCTTCAGAGAGCCCGTGCATATCACCAGATGCATAATAAGCAGGTTCCCATGTATCTCTTGTCCGATGAAGTTGAAATGCCATAATGATCTTATCCATAACATATTTACACCGAACATCATATTCATTAGATTTCATAGAAAGTGGAACATCATCATCATCAACCATAAAGTAAGTATCTAGATGCTTCATCTGTGTATAATACTTCTCTAGCATAGGTAGAATGATTTCAGAGAGGGTATGGTCCATATTAATAATATCATCTTTATGGATCTTCACTTCTACATATCGATCTTCTCTAAATTTATTTACAGTATAATCTAAGACATTTTGTAGTCTTGGAATCACCCATTCGGTGACTGAATGTGGAACGCCGTACCTTTGCATAACTTCTTCTACTACATCAACTAGTATTACTTTAGGATAACCACCAATGTCTACACGCATACTATACCTTCCCTTCAATTAGAGTTTTATTAGCAGTTGCCAGTTGTTCAAAGGCAACCTGAAAGTCTTCCTGCTGAGATACTTCTTCAGCAAAATTACGCATATGGTATACCTTAGCCAATTGATTAATTAGCTTTTTAGGCATATCATGCTCTTCAGCAATATTATCAGTTATCTCTTTTATTAGTTCACGCTCTGCTTCAATTCTAGTTTTAGAGTTAGAAATCTCTTGAAGAGCTGCATCAATCTTTTTCAAATCACTTGGGTTACTCGGTAACATAGGGTGTCCTCACGGTTCATTTTAAAATTGTGGATTAAATACTTCTATTATTAATTCATAAAACGCTATAATTGTTAATGCTATCATAAACACTATAGCTAAGATTACTAAAGTCACTGAATATTTCATCATAAACAGTAGATGGAAATACATTACTTTACTTCTTTTATTTTCTCTTTTTCTTCCTTGATTGATTTAAATATAAGATCCCAATTATCCCTGTACTTCTTATTTGAGGTCTTGGACTGAAGCTTATCTCCAGTTACATCATTCTTCGTTACTGCCATTTTCTTTATCCGTATATATCATTAATGGTATTAATTTTAGTGCTTCTTCTGCTTCTGGAACTTTGGAGATAATTATCTCCTTAACATTCTCCTTAACAATAGATGTGACTTCCTCACAATTATTTGAGTCATACAATGTAGTTAAAGGACAATCAATATAGGATTGAATTGTTCTAGCCTCAAGAAGTATATTCGTTACCGTTTGTGCAGTTGTAGACACAATTGTAATACCTATTATAATTAAAGAAGCCTTTTTGTATATATTCATAACCCTTTACCTCTGATGCTGTATTTTAGTCATTTCTTTTAATTCATACCATGTCATGCAATGAGGACACCTAACTTTAGACAGAGAATAGAATCTAACAAATGATCCTATAGGACCCTCATTGCATGGGCATTTAAACTCTGATATCTCAATCTCTTTCATTACCTAGTGCTAATATAATGTAATGGGCGGCTTTTAAAAGATCTTTTCTATTCCTACCTTCCTTTTTACCATATCGTAACAAATATTTAATTGAAGTATCAATACATGAATCTGTCATAGTTCCACGCGCCTTCCATATATCAAGACCTTGTACAGAATTATTAGAGTTTGTGTAATGTGAAGAATAAGTAGATCCAATATATTGTGTTAATTCTTTGATTACAATATCTTCAGAGTAGTTATACTCTTCAGTATAATTAGAAAACTTCAATTCATTTGGATCTGGGGGATTGTCCATAAGTTTGTTATCTACCCAATCTGCTTGTGCTCCAGCCCAATCGATTTTTGTATCTGCAGGGATATTTAATTTATAATTAGAGGTATCAGACGAGTTTGTTATTACATAATCTGAACTGTCTTGCCATTCATTAAATGTTATACCGTGTTTACTTCCCTTTATCTCTTCGTTAAGTTCGGGTTCAATAGTCATTATTTAATCCCACCATTTTTTACCCATTTAGCCGTAGGATGTCGCTTCTTGGTATATGATCCATGACCTGTTTGTTTCGAAAAGGGTTTCCCTCTCGAATTAACTGCTTCACATCTAAATGGTTTCGCTCGTTTACTCATAATTCACCTTTTCTTTTAATATATTATAATTATGTTTTCGCTTATACTTAGAACGATCTCTTTGAACTTTATGTCCAAAGAGTGTGTCCTTATCAAACAAAGATTTGTGTATAGCTCTACCTACTTTTCGTTTTTTCATAATACTATTATACACTAATCTTTATACAATGTCAAGCACTATCCTACAGAATTACACAGACCTTTTGCGTATGCATTTTTCTGTTGCTCTAATCCAATATTAAGTGCTGTTACAGTAGCTCCTGAATCGATCTTAGCAGCAAAAGGATGTTCTGATTCTTCATAAGTAAGTTGAACATCGCGTGATGAAGGAAGACCATTTACAGCATTATATAAAGCTTCTTTAGTTGCTTCATAGTTATACTGCTGAATCAATACATCATCAGTAGCATTCCAATGAATGAATACTCCTACAGTAATAAAGAGATCATCCGCCTCTGATGCATTAATAGTACCATCTTTAACAGAATCTGCAATTGCCATAGATACACCACGTTGTGCAGGACCAAACATTTGTACTGCTTGTTTCCCTTTCTTAATAGTAACTTTATTGAACATAACGGTATTTGGTTTCACCATTAAGTTCGGAGCCACTACTGCTAATAGAGATGTAAACCCATCTTTATTATTAACTAAAGCATTAGCGAATGCTGTTTCTACTACTGAACCTCTCGGTCCAATCATTAAATCGATATGCGCAACTTCATTACCTTCACCTACTAAGGACTCACCTACACATAACTCTGTTACTCTACTCATTATCTACTCCTCATTATAATTAATTATCTTACATTTAGTTGTTTTGAAAAAGGCATTAGTTAAATCATCATAATTTAACAAGTTTTTCGTTTTTAGTGCTTTAATGAAATTCTCAAATTGTTCCCATTCAGTCCCCTTTATTACCAAATTATATTTTCTTATAGAAGGTATAAGTAGGTCTCTATGTCCTGTTGCATTCCTAGAGTCCCTTATATTCTTATGTCTGTGTTCCTTTACCTCAATATATCCAGCTAACCATATATTATCACACATTCTAATAAAATCTTTGGTTACTGGAGCAGAATGAGTTAAATCATAACTATACGGCATTACAATATGTACAATCTATTTTAGCCATAATAACCTTCTTAGGTACAAGATCAGAGATACTAGAGTAAGAACAAATAGGATTTAGCTTATTCTCTTTGTTATAGTATTCTGCCTTAGATATTGATTTAAATTCTTTTGTTTTAATTGTTTCCCCCATTTCACCCTCAATCCAATATGATGTTACTATGTACATTTACTTTAATTTTCCCTTTAATATGGTTATAGGAATACTAAGTAATCCTATTATTAGAATTAGTAGGATTACTATAGCAGTTATCCCTGTTAGTATTATATTAGGTTGTTTTGTCTGTTGCGTTTCTATATGCATAATAACCCCAGATTAATTGTATTCCTAACCCTATTATAAAAATACCATTAATAATATTATATATAAACTCATACCCAGCGGGAAATATGATATGAATTGCAATAAGCATCCATAATGATATAGTTGAAATCATAGTGTAGATTGGTAATAATAATGCTTTTATCATAATAATGTTCTCAATAAATGTTAATGTTATCCTTTACGAAAAGTAATCCTGTTCCTATTATCATCCATGCTAATATTAATATAGGAATAGAGTATAGTAATATCTTATCAAATAGACCATGATCTGATGTGTCTACAGTAGACATACCAAATATAACTGCAGCTGCAAGTAAGCATAACCATATTATTTCAAATACACCCATATTATCGTACCAGTACAGATTGCATAATAACAGTTGCTAATGATGCTCCTATTACGCATGCCACCATATACATAAACATTCCAGATACATGCTTAAAATAAGTACGAACCGAATCTGAGAATATACATCTCTTTATATTATATAATATACTCTTCATTAAACTAGATATTATTTGGAACCAAGTCATTATACTACCCTCTCCCTCTTACGAAACTAATGCTTTCAAACTCTCACCATTACAAAACCTACGAATAGTTTCTGCTAAAAGATCATCAATATCAACCACTTGGATCTTTTCAGGTAACTTCTTTATCTGTTCAATTGAGTTCGATATATATAATGTATTTATACTTGACTCATCTAGTCGTGTAATAGCACCTTTTGAAAACACACCATGAACAATAACAGCATCAACAGACTTTGCCTTTTCAGCTAAGAGAGCATTAGTAGCACCTACTAATGTACCACCGCCATCTACAATATCATCTACAATACAGCATCTTTTACCTTTTACATCACCAATGATATGCATTACTTTAGATACACCAGGTTCTGGTCTTCTTTTATCAATAATAGCAATAGGAAGGTTTAATAGATTAGCAAAGTATCGGGCCCTAGAGGTTCCACCTATATCACCAGCAACTATACAATCATAGTTGTTATCCTTGATATAGTTTTTAAGTGTGTTTAATGTTGAGATATGTTCGCATACTACATTATTAGAGAAGAACCCTTGTATTTGTAGAGTATGCAGATCTGTTGCTATAACAGAGTCAATTCCGGAATAGGATAGCATTTGTGCAAATACAGAAGATGATATAGGACTTCTTTGTATTCTTCTATCTTGTCTTGCGTATGGTAAATAAGGGAATAATACTGTAATCCTTTCTGGTGAGGATCGTTTTACTGCATCTATCAGAAGCATAAGCTCCATAATATCTACATTCTTATTGGATTGTGTTGAAGTTCCAGCTATAATGAAAACTTCTTGTCTTCTAATATTCTCTAGAACTTCAACTGATATTTCAGCGTCGGCAAAATCGACGATTCTTACATTACATAATTTTATATCTAACTTCGCTGCTACCTTTTTACTTAATACTTTATTAGACCTTGTACTTAATAATATTGAGTTCTTCACTTAAAAGTCCTATTAATTTATTATATAGTGTATTATACTATAGTTGCGTCACTTTGTCAAGAGTTTTTTACATAAACCTGTATAGTTTGACATTGAATGATCAGAGAAACCGTCAATTCCTGGTGGCCATTTACAGATACCTTTTAGAGTACCCGAACACCATTGTTTAAACATACGCCATCTAGAAAATCCATCATGCAACTTACCTTTGGAATCAAAATATTTCATTTCCCCTACATGAGAATATCCAATAATCTCTAATGGATTTCTAGTAACAACATCATTATTATTTCGATGTCGGTATAGAGGTACATTATAAGCTTTAGCAAATGTATTGTTACCAACTCTGGGTGATCCATAGTTATATACTACACAATCATTTAATCTAATACCAGCTAAGGTTGCCATAGCAGCACCGAGAGAATGACCTGTAACCCATATTTTATGATTAGGGTAATCTCTAGCGATAGAGTGTACCTGATCCCATATACGATCTAGATAGTCTTTAAATCCTCTATGAACTTTACCTGTAGATGCTACTTCAGAATCAGTTTTAAAGAATTTACAATCTGCTTTAATGTCTTTCCATTCCGTAGGTTCAGTTCCACGAAATACGAATATTAGGTTTTCCCTGTCAGCTAAGGCATATGCTTCAGCACCATCTTCAATACCTTCAATAAACTGAACAGTATATGCATGACCCCAGATATGTTTAAATCCTGCTGGATCTAGATAACAGTCTTCACTTAATTGTGCGAATAGTGAAGCATTAGTCTCTGAATATTCGGTTGTATCAACAATACCTTTTCCTAGAGGTTTTGTAATAAACCGTTTTAAATTAATACTCATGAATCATCAGCGCAAGTGACTGATATTGAGTTGGGGGTTATCGAATCACTAACGGCTGTACGAATTACATTTCGAGCGTCGGGTGACGCAGCGCAGTAACGAGATACTGTATGCTGCGCTGCGATCCCAACAGTTGATAATGTAGAACATCCAGACATTAGAATCGCTGTAGCGATTATAATTGTCTTTTTCATTTTTATCACCTATTATTAATATACATTGTTATTTCAAAACCAAACCTTAAATCCTTATATTCTGGGGTTTCCCACTTCATATACTTCTCCTGTGCTTAGTTATGTCTTACATTATTACTTATACTGAGATTACTGATCGAAATTATATTGATATTCAACAAATAAGGAGTCACCGATTTGATCACGACCTTGAAATACATCCCAAGGAGCTGATAAATCATTTTGCTGATATGCACCTGTTAGCTGATGTGTTTTAGAACCAACATATGCTGTAGCGAATACCCGTGCATAGTTATTATTATTTTCACCAGACCAAAATTCTCCAAACTGATCCATGTCTTGCATCCAACGAAAGCCGGCCGATTTCATTTTTAATCCAAAACCTGAATCATGATCAGCTGCCATTAGAGGGGCAGACATTAAGGCAAACATTGTTGCTAATACGATTAATACTTTTTTCATGCTTATTTCCTATTATTGTGTAGGTGTGATATAGCAACCATTGCTAACACCATTAATGACAGACCACCAAACCCTAAAAAAATCATCTCACCGAGTGCGAGGATTGTAGAGTCCACGGATCCTAATACTATGAGAAATCCTGTAAACCCCATTATATAATATAGTACTTCAAGTATTTTCTTCATTATTATTATTCCTTTGTATTACGATTTTATTTATATAAAACAACAATTGTGGTTATTATACAACCTTACTTATAAAAGATATGATTGTCTATATGCCATACTTTAGATAGCTTGTATGACCATTTAGGTTTTATATTAGCAGCATGATACCACATAGAACCTTTTGATATACCATTCAAACCAACACCCCATATACCTGACGTATATTCATCAACTACAGACTGTATCTTTTTATAAGTTACTTTATCTTTAGGTGCTGAATACCTACCAGACCAAAATGAGAATTGCCTGTGCTGTTTAATTACATCACATATATGATTAGGATATTTTGATGATATCTTTCTATTATTAATAACATCCATTACCATCAATTGCCCCATTTTGGATTCACCTCTTGCTTCACCGTATACAGCTAAACTCATACAATCTACTTCGGATTGTGTGTAATTAGATGCTATAGAGGTAGTAGGTAATACAAATAGTGCTAATATGAAAAGATTATTCAAAACTAAATTCTCCTAATTCTTTATGATATATACACTATTATACACACACTTTGCTATAATGTCAAGAACTTTCTTCAGTTACTTTTTTCAATTCAGCACGATTTATTAAACGTTTAATAACATCATCAGAATCCATCCATATATCTCTATTATCCAGAATCTGTTGTATCTCATCTTCTTCTAAGAAGTCTACATACACATCTCTTAATAATTGCTCAGACCATTGTCGCTCATGTATGATATTGTCATACATTTCACCACCTTTACCTATAACACCACCTGAATAGTTGTGAAACATAAACATAGAATTATCTGATATATCTATGTTATCTGAAGCTAACATAATCATTGTAGCTGCTGACATACACGCCCCTTCAACTTCAATCATTATAGTACCTTGGCATTGCCTAATGACATTACGGAATTGAATAGAGGTGAATAAATCCCCACCTACTGAATTAATATATAATCGCACTACATCATGTAATCCTATATTACGAATAATATCAAACCATTCAGTATACTGATCAGGGGATTCTATATCACCTACTAGATAAAACTCATATATAGTTGATAATGGTTTACCTACTATGGTTTTTTTATCTTGGTTGTCCTGTTGCTTTATATCCATTCTCTAATGCTTCCTTAATTAATGTAGGGTCTGATTCTCGTTTCATAATCGCAGTTAATACTTGATTATCTTCTAAGGTTGATTGTGCTGTATATGTTGTAGATTCACCGTTAGAAGTATTTGTACAGGATGCATACCATTGTTTACGATAAGTACCTTCTTTATAACCATTCTCTTGTCTAAAGATATTTAAAATCAACTTACCCATATACATATGATACACCTTATCAAATGTCATACCAGCTGCTAATGTGAGTTCTGACAACTCGTACATAGTTGATAATAAATTGGGGGTCATCTGGGAACAAGAATGAACAAAATATAACGTTCTTTGTTGTACTTTCTCTGTATCCCAATCAGATGTACTCTTATCAAGACCTGAATGATCTTCAACCATCTGAGCGAAATATTCTAGTTTATCTTCATTGAGCGTTGATGGTAATGTAGCAGGATCTAATAGTACTAATGAAAAATAGAAAAACCAAAGATCAATAATCTCCATTCTTGATTGCTCAATATCTACAGTACCATGTTTCCACCATTTGTAATCAGTATGTTCTAATAGTTCACCCGACTCAACAATCATTGCTCTGATAAAGTCTGGTCTAGACCTATCGTTTTCCCATGTAGGATTAATAATAGTGTTTAGTTTTCTTTGTTGTTTTAATAAGTTAAGTACTTTCTGTTTCATTATATAATCCTATTGTTTCAATTAGTTTAGATGTCCAGTTATCACGTTGTTCAATGAATATCTGAGGTTCTTCATTATCTACGGCTATTAGTGTTACTAACTGTTCTACAGGAATACCAGTACGCTCTTCAAACATAATAGCATACGCAGCTTCTTGTATAAAATAACTTTCACACCATTCTTTCTTTTTGAGTCTCGCTGATGTCTTGAAATCGATAATAGATACTTTACCATCCCATTCAGCAATACAATCTACTCTACCTGCTAAACCTAAATGAGTTGAGTAGAGCGCTCCTTCTTGACATAATACATTATCTATGTATCTATCAATAGTAGATCTAACTGATAAGAAGTTATCATGTATATTAGGTAAGAACCCATCAGAGAACCCTTTATCATTATCAATATACTTCTCAATGATCTCATGAACAGCTGTACCTCTAGTAGATGCTTTATATGAAATCCTATTTGCTTTATCGTTACCTACTCTCTTTCTCCATTTTTCAATAGAGTCTTTCGATAAGATAGAAAGTACTGATGTTACAGAGGGAAACAGTTCATGATTTGGTGTTTCATATAACCTAGTACCATCTTTGTATGTTACATTAAGGTCATTATAACCTAGTTGTATGTTCAAATGCTTAAAATTCTTATATCTTTTCATAATATTAATATCCTAAATGTTCCTTAGAACAGATATAATCTCTAACGATGTCTGATCTAACGATGTCTGCCCAAGTAAATTCAATAACTCTAAACCCTTTTAAGGTTTCTAATATATCTATAAAGTTTCTAACTCCTTGTCTTTCTGTTTTCTTATGCAGATCTGATTGATAATAATCACCACACATTATGAAACGACAATTCTTACCTATTCTTGTTATAACAGAATCAAGTTCATGAAAGTTACAATTCTGAGATTCATCTATAACTAAAATAGCATTATTAAAGGTTTGCCCACGAACAAAAGAAGTTGAAAGAAACTCTATCTTTGAGGTATGTAGAAGTATATTCCATGCATCATGAACGTCTTCAAACATTTCAGAACATAAGCTCTTATAAGGTAGTGTATAAACTTCTTTCTTTTCTTCTTCTGTTCCTGGTAAAAACCCAATATCCCTTGTTGGTACTATTGATCTAACTATAATAACCTTATCAAATTGTGTAGCCTTATCAAGTACTTTTGATAGTGCTAAATGAAGGGCAAGGTACGTTTTCCCTGTACCTGCAGATCCTGATAATATTAAATTATCATCTAACTTCCATCTTTGTATAGCCTCATTCTGTTTATCAGATAATGCATCAAGTGTGGTTAAATCCTCATATTTAATTTTCAAGTTAGCCAATACTAGTATTTCCTTATTTTGTTGTTATTGTATTACCTCGCTGAGAGGCTCCTGCATTGATTTTGGATAATACTTCTTTGAATCCATCATCTGTTCTTCCTACTACATCACCGGTTTCATATACTATTTTAGGTGCTCCAATCACCTGCTTAACCAATCCCTGTACTTTACATTCCGGACATGGCTCTTCTAACGGTTTATTTCTTATAGAAATTGGACTAAACTTTTCAAAAGTTATATCGCAATTACTACACCCATATTCATATGTTGGCATTACTAATCATACTCCATTTGTTCTATTTGATCTGTTAAATAATCGTACTTACATTTTACTCGGTATGCTAATTTAGAGTTTCCTTCTTTCTCTAATCTAAAGACTTGATG
>ENA-ORXI01000919-ORXI01000919.1-sediment-metagenome-genome-assembly--contig:-NODE-919-length-23927-cov-13.357317_pt1 | contig 23927 bp, 21 predicted proteins | sample MGYA00237861_ERZ511468 | MGnify/ENA primary metagenome ERZ511468 (study PRJEB26299, sample SAMN06266213) | sediment metagenome | isolation source: Hudson Canyon methane seep mesocosm | place...
ATGCAGTTTTCTGTGTGGGAGCATCCGTATAAATTTGATGTGATCAGTCGCCCTGATTTAATCCCTGAAGGGACGCCGGTTGTTAATAATCTGCAATTGGGTCGCGTTTTAACGGGTGAAACAAAGCTCGAAACACCGATTAAATCCATGATGTGCTGGAATACTAATCCAGTGACTCAAGCGCCGGAAACAGACAAAATTATTGAAGGCCTTAAGCGTGAAGACCTGTTTATGGTCTCTGCTGAACATTTTATCTCTGATACCGCGGCTTATGCCGATATTGTATTACCCGCATCTATGGGTGCTGAGATGGAGGATATGGTCTTATCATGGGGACATTTGTATTTAACCTACAATGAAAAATGTGTTGAATCACCAGGCGAAGCGATTCCTAATAATGAGATTTTTCGTCGTTTGGCACAACGCATGGGTTATGAAGAAGAAAACTTTAAATGGTCGGATAGTGAATGTCTAGAAAACTATGTAGACTGGGATTCACCTGCTTGTGAGGGGATAGATTTGAACACCCTGCGCGAGCATGGTTTTGCCCGCTTAAAAGTAGGGACTAGAGATGATCGTGCACCTCATAAGGAAGGAAATTTTCCAACACCTTCAGGTAAATGTGAATTTAAAGTAGAGGGAGCAACCAACTTTGTCGCTGCTCCATTTAGGCAGATGTATGAAGGCTTTCAAGCAGGGGAAGAACTCGATAGTTTGCCCGATTATGTCCCTTCCAGGGAAACAGCAGATACTAATCCAGAACTGGCCGCAAAATATCCATTGAATATTATTTCACCCAAGAGTCATGGCTTTCTAAATTCTTGTTATGCCAATATGGAACATAAAATAAAAGGGCAGGGGGAGCAGTTTGTTTTGCTGAATAGTGAAGATGCTATTGCTCGTGATATTAAAGAGGGCGATAAGGTACGTGTGTTTAATGATCGTGGCGGATTTGAAGGGGATGCCAGAATTACTAGCGATGTTAATGCCGGCATTGTTGTGGCAACATTGGGTTACTGGCGACAGTTAAATAAAGGCACGGTTAATTGCATTAGTTCAGCAGAATTTGTTGATATGGGGCATGCACCGACTTTTTCGGATAATTTGGTTCAAATAGAATTGGTCAGTTGAACCTAGAAGCCTGTCCGAGAATAGAGAAGCTACTACGTTATAAAGAAACTGTCGTGATGCTGAATTTGTGGCCACATTAACAACCGTTGGCGGTCTTTTTGTGGGGTAGTGAAGTAGGTAAAGTAGAAGGGGTTACAGAGGATTTGCGTATAATAGTTTTTCCTTTGATGCGCCGTCCAGTATCATCAATCTGTTGATAACAGGTACTTAGGCAACTCGCATTAATTCATCGATTCCAAGTTGTCAAAGGACTAGAAAATAATTGTTTTTGCCGCTTTTCTTGACTTTGTACATGGCATCATCAGCAAGTTTCACCAACGTTTCTGCTTCTACACTGTGATCGGGGTAAATTGAAATGCCGATACTGCAACCTATATATAGCAACTGCTGTTGGTAAATACACGGAGTTTTTAAGGCTTCAATAATTTTATTCGCCACTTGTTCAGCATTTTCTGCGTGATGAATGCCATTTAATACAATGAGGAACTCATCCCCCCCTATGCGAGCAACAGTGTCCTGATTACGAATCGTGCTGGATAGGTGATGGGCTACTCTTTTTAATACCTGATCACCTGCTTGATGACCATATTCATCGTTGATTTGTTTAAAGCCGTCCAGGTCAATGAATAAGATCGCCGCTTTATTTTTTTCTCGCTGAGCATTGTTAATGGCCATATTTAATCTGTCCTGAGCTAGATTTAAGCTGGCTAAGCCAGTTAAAGCATCATGAGTAGCCAGGCGCTGGATTTCTGCTTCTGCTTTTTTGCGCTCCGTAATATCATTGCAAACACAAAATACAGCCGTATCGTTTTCAAAAGGTATGCGGGTTAATGACACATCTACAGGAAATAACGTACCGTCTTTTTTCTTATGTAACCATTCGAAATGATGAAACCCCGTTTCTATCGCAATAGCTATCATCTCTTTTGCTTTAGTCATTGAAGGACTGCCATCGGGTTGTAGATCAGGCGACACTGACCAGGGGGGAATGTCAATTAATTCCTGTTGACTGGTATAAGCAAACAAACGCACTGATGCTTCGTTTGCAAGTAAAAACGCATCGTCTTTAAGAATGAACATTGAATCTTCTGAATATTCAAATATTGAGCGATACTTTTCCTCACTTTCTTGTAACTTTTTATGGCTGACTGCTAATTCAAAGGTTCGAACTCTAACTCGTTGTTGCAATATTCGGTTCCAGAATATAATTAGTATCAGAAACACAAAACCGGTACTCACAGCCCATATGATTAACTGTTCGTGAGTAAGTTGCCACCAGCTTTTTTGTTTGCTAGCGACTCTGATCCATTTGTCCATAATGGTCTGATGTTCATCTATGCTGACCATTTTTAAACCTTTTTCTAAAATTTTCTGCAGTTCTGGCCAGTCTTTACGAATCGCAAATGCCCAGCGGTAATGGTAAGCACTTTTTCCTACAACTTTTAAGTTAGAAATGCCTTCCTGTTCCATACTATAAATAGAGGTTGCCTGGTCAGCAATCATCACATCAACTTGTCCAAAAGAAACTTTGCGTAATGCGGTTTTGATATTAGGCGATATATCTAACTTAATATCAGGATAATTTCTTTTGATAAAGTCATGGCTAGCATAGCCCGAGACAACGGTGACCACTCTATTTCCCATCTTCTCCATGCTTAATTGATCCACTTCATCATGTCTAGCAATGATGATACTGGGGATATCAAGCATGGGGGAGGTAAACAGCATGTATTCTTTTCTTTGTGGAGTAGCGCTGGCAGCACCCCATATATCAATTTGATGACTACGGGTCTGTTTAATCACTTCATCCCAATTAGCGAATTGTTTAATCTCAAAATAAATACCCAGTTTTTTTTCTATCAGGCTGACATAATCGGCAGCAAGTCCTTGGTATTGATTGTTTTTATCAAAAAACTCTATAGGTGCAAAGTCCGGGTCAGGGGCAAGTCGAATAACAGGGTGTTTATTAAGCCATTGCAACTCTTTATTACTTAATAATATTTTATCTTTATTGATCAGAATGCTGTTATCAGGCAGTTGTTCAGGTTTAATTCCGAAACGTTGTAATTGTAGCTGGTCAAACATGAATCGATTGGAACCGCTTTTAATCACAGGGAGTTGATACCAGGGTTTTCCTGCAAGAAATTCAGCGAGCTGATTTGCAACGCCTTGTCCTTGTGCATAACCACTGATTAACAGGCCACCAACAATACCCTGGTTTAAATTAAAATCCAGTAAGCCATAGACCGGGACTTGAGAGGCATTGCTTATTCTTGTGGTACTTTCAGCAGGGTTATAGAAAACGCTTTCCCCATCTCTAAAATAGACACCTAATAAAACTAAGGTATTGGCAGGTAAGCTTGATAGCTTTTTTTCCAGTTGTTGCAGAGAAATATTGTCAGCATATTGAATATTAAGTTGAGGATCAATATCTGATAATTGTTGTCGAATGGCTTTTGTCCAGGCTAAGCCAGTAGGCAGGTAGTCATTAATAATGAAAATATTTTCAGTTTCGGGGTGTAAGTTGAGTGCTAAAGAGAGTGTTTTATGGGCGTCAAAGTTTTCAGAAACGCCAGTAATATTAGGATGCCCATCTAATTGTTGCTCATCAAAGGAGTTGACTCCGCAAAAGAAAATAGGCAAATTTCCAAAAATATCATTGTGCCGACGAATAAAGTCAAATGCATTATTATCAGAAACAATAATGGCATCAAACTTTTGCTGTTTATATTTTTGGCTTAAAAACGTTGCTAGTTGCTGTTCATACTGCGGGGTAAATTGGATACGCTTGGTATCCATATATTCTGAAAAAAACTCGATGTTTTGTTGCTGTTTGCTGAAGATGTCATGAATCCCCCGTTCTAAATCTTCAACCCAGTTTAATCCTGAATGATAGGAGTTAAGTAGCAGTACTGATTTATTGTTTTGTTGCGCATGAACAACTCCCCCTTGCAGAACAGGCTGAATGCATATTAGCAATAAACTGATTAAGAAAAACTTGATTAAACGCATAGAATAATCATACTCTTTTTGGTGTATTAGCATCTATTCATTTGACGGTATTTTAATATAGTCGTCATGACTCAAGGTAAAATGATCGGTACAGCTGTGAGGCCCTCTCCAGCAAGGGCATAGGTATCTACACAAGTCATCACGCAAGGTAAATAGAGACAATTTGCTGCTATTTATCTTGGTAGGAGGGGCCTACAGGCAGCGACTGCTCTTGACCTTAGGTCTTTCCTTATCGCGGTCTCGGCCTAGGAGCCTGACCATTAAAATCAACTATTTCAGGTAAAAATCTACTCGAATAGTTGTGTAGATAGCTATACAGCAAAGGAGGGCTTAAAAGCAAGCCCCATTAATACAACATTGACAGAATATTACTCTATTTTCAAAATATGCTGAGTAGTTAGGAACCTTAAAAGAATGAATTTACCCGCTTTAAAGTTCTACTACCATTAAGTTTAAGAGTAATAGTAGTGAAGCGCAGTGCAGTGCTTTAGCCTGCATTAGGCAACTCGCAATAAATAAACCATTACTCATCGTTCCCACGCAGAGCATCACTGCCATTAAGTTAAGGGATTAGCTGTTGGGGCGCCAGTGCTTTAGCCTGCATTCATAGCTAAAAATAGCAGGCTAAAGCACTGCGCCCCGATAAGCTTATTTTTATAGCCAAATTATCATGATTGGGTATGAATATTTTATGATATCCCTTAGGTCTTTATCAGCGTTATCTGGGCGATTTTATGCAGCCCCCTGCAACCTTTTTATCCAGGGTTTTTTTGCTAAAGGATCTACATCAAATGCCAATGACTCAGGTTTATGTAATAAACCCGACTCACCCGATGCATTGGGGTTTAGCTGTCTTTTTTCAATAAAATCGACTAATCGTCTGGTGTTGTAAATCACCAGTACCTGATTTCCAAAGAGGCTGTTATAGATTTGATAGGCTACGTTGGTTTCTGAGAAATCGGGATTTCTATTGATTAAGCCATCAATGGTTGCTTCGTTCTCGGCAGCCAATTTTTTTAACACAGAATGGTCGTGTGTTTTAATGACTTCGGTTAAATGTTGGCTTAAGGTCCCTAATAACTGATGCTGATGTAGTTTCTGAATATCAAATTCAGTCAAATGAAAACTTTCTGCTACTAAGTAATGACGATCTTTTTCACCATCATTAGCAAATAATGAGATTTTTTCTAAATCCTGATGCTCAACTGCAGCAAGAAATTCTTGTGGAGCTCTGATGTGTTTATCGACAGTTACAACCCAGGGTAGCGCTCTTCCTGTTTGTTCATAACGTGCTTTTACGCTACAGATAACAGCAGACCTGACTAATTCATCTTCACGACCTTCGGGTTTAACAATAAAAGCATCGACGGCAGTAATTTGGGTTTGAAAACCAGAGGCTTTAAATTGCTCAACAATCTTGAAATAACGAGGGTAGTAGGGGATAGAGGTTCCGTCATATAGAATATTGATACGCATTTTCTTGGCATGATCGGCCACCATATGACGTAATCTATTGGCGAAAGGTTCGACGTAGACATAATCATCACTATGATGGTTGGCTGCTGTCAATACCGTATATAAGTCACTAATTTTACGGAACTCATCTAACGAGGCGATAACGAAGTTATCTCCACAATGTGCTTCAGCAATTTCTTCCACTGCGGTTTTACCTGAGCCAGCTCCGCCCATACTCATAAACAATTGTGGATGAGTCGATGGTTTTTTTCCAGCAAAAATACGTTCTAAGGCATCATCCAATTTTTTGCTGATTTTACTGAGTCTGTTGTAGGCAATTTCAACTGATCTTATCAGACGTTCATCACCTTTTGCGGCATTTAATAATTTGGCTTTCAGTTCTTCATTATTCGCGAGAGTAAAAATTGCGTATTTATCATCACTTTCGCATTGCTTGAGTAATTCTAATAGTTCAGTATGGCTAGGTGAGCGTAAACTTGTTAATACGTTAATATCTAGACAAAACAAAGGGGGCGTTTCATTGGGGCTGATGCCAATACCATCAATATCTGTTTTTTCAGCAGATCTTAAATGTTCGGTGCCAGATAAATATCCAATGATCTGCTCTGATGCGTTAACCGGATTATCAGCAAACTGTTTGCCAGCGACAAAGATATTATCTTTTATGGCTTCAAGGGGAACCAGTCCACCATTAACCAGTACCAGGCAAACTACACCTTGTTCGGTCGTGTGAGAAAGAAAGGGGACACCTTTTATAAAGACTTTGTTTTCAGGCCAAATACCATAATCATTGGCTTTATTTTGCAAGCCTTTACAGCGGGTTGGATCTAAAGCATGTTCAAAGGCCGTGGTTATTGATTGAATACTGCTGCTAAAGTCATGTAAAGCTTCGGTATCAGAAGCTTCTAGTCGTCTAAAATCAATAGCTTGTTCATATACATTTTTGAACGCCGGTAATTTTCCTAGTGCGGTAAGAAAAAAATCCAGGGTGATTCTATTGCCATAGGAAAAAGGCCTGATTATGCGCATGTTCTGGTAAAAATTGGCCAATCTTTCAGCAATATTACTGGTATTAATAATAAAACCATTATTATCAAAAATAGCGCTGTCACTATTGTCAGCATCTAAAACCAGCTGTTCAATGGTCAGACGAAACTGGATGCGTTTTTTACCCACTGGCATGGTGCCTGGGCGGTGATCTACTGTCGCCTGTTTTTTCCAGTCATGAAATATTTCACGGTGTATACGAGAAAAAAGTTCAGTTAAATAGGTAACTCGTTTGGCCTGGTCATGCGATACAGTCGCTTCTGACTCTTTACGCAGTGTAGATAGCAGTTTAATACCTTGAGATATAGCAAGCGCTGTACGTAATTTGGATAGGTGATCAAAATTAGTGGTGGATGATGGATTGTTATTATTCATTTAAAATTCAAGCATTAAGCACTGGGCCAGATTCAATATGGTTAAGTTATTGACATAGGATTAGGCACGAAGCGCATCATTCTTTGGGATGCGCTTCCTATAGTTGTGTAGAGAGTCGTTGCTAAGAGACTGTCCGAGAATAGAAACCGTCACCAGGGAAAGCCCTTTAAAGTCAGTCTTCCGTTCATTTGAGGCGAATAGTTGTGCTATTCAACGAAAATGAACGGAAAAAATGGCCAGAAGGATTTTTTCCGTAGTCGGTTCTCTATTCTCAGACAGGCTCCTTGTACACACTCTGCAATATAAGAGGAGGATTATACATCAGTAAGATGTTTGAATGGAGCGGAGCTTGGTTTTCCTTGAAATGTTTGTTTTTACTCAGGCTTTAATATGTGCGTGGAATTGAGTTGATTTGTTTCACTCACTTCAGCATCTAACGCTTTTAAAAGTCCATTTTCAATTGAATATATCCAGCCATGGACGGTGAGGTCCATCTTCTTTCGCCAGGCCTGTTGTACTATGGTGGTATGACAAACGTTAGCGACTTGTTCTATGACATTCTTTTCACATAATAAATCAATTTTTTGCTGTTCTGTCTCTTGAGCATCAATTTCTTCTTTATGCCAGCGATAGACATCTTTAATATGACATAACCAGTTATTAATTAAACCTTGCTCGTTACTGTCAAATGCTGCTTTTACGCCACCACAGCCATAGTGGCCACAGACAATAATATGTTTAACCTTTAGTACATGAACAGCATATTGAATAACGGAGAGACAGTTTAAATCAGTATGAACCACAACATTGGCTATATTACGATGGACAAATATTTCGCCAGGATTTAAATCAATGACTTGATTGGCTGGTACGCGACTATCTGAGCAACCTATCCATAAATATTCAGGGGATTGTTGTTTTGCTAATTGACTGAAAAACTCAGGATCAGCCTGGGTCATTTTTTCTGCCCAGGCCCGGTTTCTAGTAAACAAAGAATTTAATTTTCGGCGTTGTGAATGATTCATATTCAAGTTTTTATTTAAAACAATTTTCGATAACAATTTCATCAAGTGTTAACTGTCCTGCTCGCGCTGCTGCTTCAGTGCTTGCTTTACCAATCGCAATAAACATAGAGATAACATGGTCAGCAGGTAAATTAATTAATTCAGCAACAGCGGGGAAATCAAAGCCATCCATAGGGCAAGAATCATAACCCATTGCTTTTGCTGACAGCATTATGGTTTGTGCGGCAATGCCACAGGAACGCATAGCCTCATCTCTTTGTACCTGATCTTTATCCCGATAATAAGCATCAATAGCCGGCAAGATAAAATCCTGAACTTGTGCTGAGGCATTTTTCCAATAACGAATCGGTGATTTTTCCCAGGCCTTTAAATCAGCACAGAGAATAATCAATACTGAGCTATCAGTCACTTGCGCCTGGTCCCAAGCCTGTTTGCGAATTTGCTTTCTTAATTCTGGGTCTTTGACAACAACAAAACGCCAGTGCTGAATGTTAAAGGCAGTGGGTGATAAGGCGGCAAGAGACAGTAATTGTGTTAATTCAGCTTCGGTGATTTTATGCTCAGGATCATAATATTTAACGGAACGACGTGATTTTATAGCTTCTTGAGTGTCCATAGGTATTACATTTTAGAAAGTTATTTAAGGGTTAAGGCGTTTGTAATTTTTTAGCTAAACTTTTCTGAATAAAATCAGCAAAATCATCGGTATTTTCATAACCTTGTTTTTGAGAAAAGTTAACCAGATTCATTACCAATTGTTTAGTTTCAGCAATTTCTTGGTGAGAACGACCACAGCCAGCACAATGAGTACCATCTTCTGTACATTGATCTGAAACGCAGGGGTTGAATTTCATCTTTATCTCCAGGTGGTTAATATAAAAGGCGTGTTTTTTAGTTTATACCTGTTAAATATAGCATGCATAAAAAAAGGCAATGACATAAATGCCAATGCCTTTATTTTGAAATAATGCTGGAAAGGATGTTAGAGAATTGATCTTCCAAGGTTATCGGATTATTTATTTACCTCAACCCAAACCAAACATATTCCTGATTACCCATCACTTTCCGCCACTGTGTAGTGCTTTAATTTGAATGGGTAACAGGTAGGAGCGTCCGCCCTCGGCGCGATTTTAAATAGAGCTTTTGATCTAAAGCAAGAGCCTGTTATATTCGCGCCGAGGGCGGACGCTCCTACATCAGAGTTGTCCTGGAAATCATTCCTGCATTGTTCGTTATCAGCAGCCAATACTGTCTATGGAAATTGGCTGAAGATTATGGGTAATCAGGAACTTATTTAATATTAGTACCTCTACTGTTCAAAAATGGGAACAAGGGAATAAAAACCGAGGGGAGCATCAAGAAAGCTACTTGATGTAATTGAAAGAAAAGGATTAACAGCGTTAACTTAAAACAAACATAACCAAAAACTGAGCCACTTTAGCTTATCCTTCAGTCAGTTTTAGATAACAGTGGGCCTTAGTTTTGCAGCAAATGTTGCCAGATAATTCCAATTGCTACCAACACAGGGGTTGCCAATGTGATAATGACATTTAAAGCTAGAGCTGGTTTTAATTTGTCTAATTCATTGGCATGGCGAATTGCTATTTTTGCAGCATGGAAAGCTAGAGGGAAAGATAATAGCCCCAGTAAACTGGCTGGAGGTAAAAAAGATAATGAAACATTCAGCAATATTAGGACGTAGGTTGATGCTAAAAAACCAACATAAACCCATGCTGATTTTTGTCTACCTATCAATATCGGCAGATGACAACGCCCGGCATTTCTATCAGCCTCCAAATCGGGAAATTGATTAAGTAACAACAAATTATTGACTAAGAAAAACACAATTAATGATATGCAGAAAACAGCCACACTGTATTGACCAATTAAAACATAGTAAGCACCGCTGATCATCAATGGACCAAATGCCAGACCAGGAGCAATTAAACAAAGCAACGGCCAATGTGTGATTTTAGTGGTATAAAAATAAATCAGCACCAGTCCCAGCAAGCCAATGGGAAGGAGTCCCCAGTCACTTACCCCTATTAAGTAAAGACCAATTAATAGTGTTATTAAAAAAGTACAGATAGCTGCCATCTGCACCGGTTTTGCAAGTTTGGGTGTCATGGGCAAGGTACCACTACCACCGCTAAACGGAGTGCGTTGGGTGTGTAAATCAAGGCCACTGGTAAAGTCAAGATACTCATTAAACATATTAACACTGACATGAGCAGATAATGCACCGATGAAAATCAACACTAAGTGCAGATAATTAATGGCGATGTTTTCAGCAATAATAGTGGCAAACGCTAAACATAAACAGCTAACTGTCAGCATCAGAAATTTAGGTCGAGAGGTAGCCAGGATGCGGTATAATTGGACTCTTACCATGACAAACATTCATTATCATTTATCAGACTGTTAATTAACATGTGATTTCCCCAGTTTCAGTAAAATAACTCCTAACTGCGTAATATAAACTTTATCATTAATCATTTGTATCTATTTTTCATTGAAAAGATAGCTGTTGATTACCAGTTATGCTTAGAACTCATCTTTCATATTAAACAAAAATCAGGCGAACAATGAACAATAATACCACTGATGATTTTGAAGCTAGCTTATTAAGCAACGATAGTAAACGTAAGTATATGATTCACTTGTTTAATCGTATTGCCAGTCGTTATGATTTAATTAGACTGCTGGTTTTTTTAGGTCATACTTCGTTATGGTATCGCAAAGCTTTATCAGATTTGGAATTAAAATCTAATGATAAGGTTTTAGATGTTGGTTGTGGTACGGGAGAGTCAACCCGTTACATCAAACGCTTATATCCACAGGTTGAAATTGAAGGCTTAGATATTTCTTCGGGCATGTTAGAAATAGCCAGTAAAAAAGATACACAAGGACATTATTTTGAAGGGGATGTATGTAATATTCCTCGCCCTGATGGCTGTTATGATTTAGTTCTAACATGTTTCACTTTCCGTAACTTTCCTGATGCTGAGCTGGCTTTAAATGAAATGATGCGGATATTACGACCCGGTGGGCGTTTGCTGATTTTAGACCATTTTTATCCTCAATCGCCCGTTTGGCGGATCATTTATACCTTCTGGATGGTGAAAGTTGCACCTAAGATTGCAGGGTTATTTATTGACGATACCAAACCCTATCATTATTTAGCCAAAAGTATTATTCATCAGTTGAAATTTGTTGATTTCATTCAACGTCTGGAAAACAAAGGCTTGCAGGTAGTCGCGAGTAACCTTTATAGTGGCGGCGCGTCAGGGCGCTTAATCGCTATTTGTAATAAACAATCATAAGAGGTGTACATGTTATTTTTTATTAAGGCACGAGTTGAACTTAAAGAATTATCCATGGATGAATTATGGGATAAATGGGATGAAGAATTAACCGCAGCGGATGCAGCTCAAGATGCGGGGAAACTGGTTTCGGCTTATAAGGTGTCTGGCATGCGTTGTATTTTGGCAATACTGGATGTAGAATCTCACGATGAACTTGATAAAATTTTATCTACACTACCAATGGCAAAATATGTAGAGTTTGAAGAAATATTACCTATTCGCCCCCGAGAAGATTTTGCCATTGATGTTAGAAACCGTTGGCAATAAGTTGAAGACTGAGGAAAAACTGAATCGTTTTTGCCAAAACAGCCTGGTTGGGTTTTTAGGTATAGAGATTACCGACATGGGTGAGCATTTTGTTAATGGGAAGATGCCAGTTGATGAACGCACTAAGCAGCCTTTTGGTTGTTTGCATGGGGGGGCTTCATTAAGTCTCGCTGAAACCTTAGCTAGTATTGGAGCTATGCAAGCGGTAGATTCAGAAAACCTTTTTTGTGTTGGTTTGGAAATTAATGCCAATCATATTAAAACGGTTCATGAAGGTTATGTCTATGGCAAAGCTGAGGCTGTACATTTAGGTAAAAAAACACAAGTTTGGTCGGTACGCATTGTTAATGATAGCGATCAATTAGTCTGCATCAGTCGACTTACTTTGGCAGTATTAGACAAAAAACAATAATGCGTCCTTTTTCTATCGACTTTGAAGCTTATTCGGAACAAGCAATTTTAAGCGCATTTTTAAAGGCAGCTAAAGCGCATCAAGCCTCTATTATTATTTGGTGCGAGCCTGGACAAAAGAGTGTTTGTTTATTATTGAATTTTTCCAAAGCTTTAAGCTGTGGGATTACAGGTAATCAATCAGCTGGTTTTATTTTTAGTCCTTTTATCACTGAAGACAAGCATAGTTTTTTTTTACAAGCCGAACTGCTTTATTTTTTGGATAATAAACAATTAGTTGAAAAAAACAACTTAAATCCAGCTAAAACAAAAGACTTTTTAAGCACGGTTAATGAATATTTAAGCAGTAATAGCCCAGTTGATTATTTTATTTCTTTTTGTGCGAAAACCCAGAATTCTGAGTTTAAAGACTGTTTTATCAATTTAGTCGAAAAAGGCTTAGATGAGATAAAGCATGATGCTTTGCAAAAAGTTGTTTTGGCCAGAACCAAAACCATTGCTTTACCGCAAGAATTTAATCTGTTAGAAATATTTCAAAAGTTACGTCAATTTTATCCTCAGCAATTTATCTCATTAATTTCCACAGCTGAATTTGGGTCTTGGTTAGGCTGCAGCCCTGAATTATTATTATCGGTTAATGGCAGGGAAATAGAAACGACTGCCTTGGCAGGAACTAAGTTAAAAGATCAAGCGTGGACCACTAAGGAATATCATGAGCAAGCCTTGGTGACTGAATTTATCAGGCAGCAATTACGGCAATTAGATGTTGATCATTATAGGCAAACACGGTCTAGTAGTTATAGTTTAGGCGCATTTAAACATTTAAAAACGCAGTTTAAGATAACACTCGATTCTGAGCTAGCAGTCAGGCCTTTTTCAGCTCGTTTATTAAATGTATTACATCCGACTTCAGCGGTCTGCGGCATGCCGCAACAAAATGCTCAAGCGTTCATTCAACAATACGAAGATTTTGATCGACAACTCTATTGTGGCTATTTAGGACCTTGTAATATCCAAACGGGTCAAACTCAGATTTATGTTAATATTCGTTGCATGCAGTTATTTGAACAGCAGGCCGTTCTGTATGCTGGGGCAGGTATTACCCAATACTCTGATCCTATTAAAGAGTGGGAAGAAACCAATTTAAAATGCCAAACCTTATTAGACTTTATCTAAAATGACTAGCGCATATCTGCAAGATACTATGAATATTGCCGAAATTTGTGCGCAACTGGGTGTGGAAGATGCCATTCTTTCCCCTGGTTCACGCTGTGCACCTTTAGTCATTGCCTTTAGTCGTCATCCATCCATTCAGGTCAAATCCGTTACCGATGAGCGTGCCGCCGCATTTATTGCTTTAGGAATTGCACAACATAAACAAAAACCAGTGGTGATCATTTGCACCTCGGGTACAGCCGCTTTAAATTATAGTCCAGCAATTGCTGAAGCGTTTTATCAACAGATTCCGTTAATCGTGATGACGGCAGACAGGCCACCGGAATGGATAGAGCAACAAGATGGTCAAACGATCAAGCAAAACGGTATTTATCAAAATTATACAAAAGCTTGTTTTTCGCTCCCGGTCAATAATGCCCACCCCGATGTCGTTTGGCATATTGAACGCACCGTTTCGGAAGCGATTAATTTAGCACTTAGTCCACCCTATGCTCCTGTACATTTAAACGTTCCCTTTCGAGAGCCTTTTTATCCACAAGAAAATCAAACTATCAGCTTTAATACTAAGCTCAAAGTGATTAAACAAGTCACTAGTCAAGGGGTATTAGATAGTGAGCAGTGGCAAGACATCATTGCAGAAATGAGTACAGCTAAACGAATCTTAATTGTGGCTGGACAACAGTATCAGGATGAAACGTTAGCTTTAAATAGTCTAAAAATTCCAGTTATCGGCGATATCATTTCAAACTTGCATGGCGTAGAAGGAGTTATTCAACATGCTGATATGTTTCTAGCGGTGATTGATGAAAAGACAAAACAAGATTTACGTCCCGATTTGTTAATCAGCTTTGGGCAATCAATTATTTCTAAAAACCTTAAGTTGTTTTTAAGAGCCTATCCTGCCAAGCAGCATTGGCATATTCAGTTTAGCGGCCAAGTAGCAGATCCTTATCAATCATTAACTAAAATTATTCGACTGAATTCAAGTGATTTTTTTGCCACATTAAAGCAACGGGTAACTGCGCTTGCTGAAACAGAGTATTCCAAACGCTGGCATGAATTGGACTGTCAAAGCAAACAGTTATCAGACAGCTTTTTTATCGATAAAGAGTTTAGCGAATTTGGTGCTATAAAAACTATAATGGATTTTTTACCTGAGCAGTGTGTTTTACACTTAGGTAATAGTATGCCTATTCGTTATGCCAATTTTATCGCACTCACTAAAGCCGGGGTGAAGGTGTTTTCTAATCGTGGTACATCGGGCATTGATGGTTGCATGAGTACCGCTGTCGGGCATAGTTTAGCGACTGATAAGCTGAATATTCTATTAATAGGGGATCTGAGTTTTTTTTATGATAGAAATGCGCTTTGGCATGCTTCTATTCCCATAAATTTGAGGGTTATTGTATTAAATAACCACGGTGGAGGGATTTTTAATATACTCCCGGATCCTAAGCAACTACCTGAATTAGATGAGTTTTTTGTTACCCCTCATGATTTAAATGCTGAGAATACAGCAAAGGATTTTGCTTTAGAGTATGACTCTTGTGATGACAAGCAACAGCTCAAAAAATGTTTAGATAGTTTTTTTAGCCTGAGCGAAACTGCAAAACTGTTAGAAATTCATACAGATAGAGTTGTTAATGACTCGCTTTTTAAGCAATGGAAAGACTACCAACTAAAAATAACATAGCAGTTGCTTCAAATTTAGCCATAGCCATTGTTGCTATGGTACAAATATATTTGAATTTATCGATTTTTTATCCAAATTAGAGCATTCTAAATTGGACGTTAATTTAACAACAATGGAACAGCGTTTATGCAAATTGAAACACCTTGGAAAACCATTAAAAGCTATCAGGAAATCTTGTTTCAATCTTACCGCGGGATAGGAAAAATAAGTATTAACCGCCCGCATAAACACAATGCCTTTACCCCTTTAACGGTTCAGGAAATGTTGGATGCAATAAATATTTGTCGTGAAGACCGTGAAATTGGCGTGGTTGTTTTAACCGGTGTTGGTGACAAAGCATTTTGCAGTGGTGGTGATCAATCAGTGCGAGGAGAGGGTGGTTATATTGGTGAAGATAATATACCCCGTTTAAACGTACTTGATTTACAAAAACAAATTCGCTCACTGCCAAAACCGGTCGTGGCTATGGTCGCCGGATGGGCTATTGGTGGAGGGCATGTTTTGCATGTTATCTGTGATTTAACTATTGCAGCTGATAATGCTCGTTTTGGGCAAACAGGGCCGAAGGTTGGTTCTTTTGATGGTGGTTTTGGGGCCTCCTATCTAGCTCGCATTGTTGGACAGAAAAAAGCCCGAGAAATTTGGTTTTTATGTGAACAATATGATGCCGAAGAAGCATTAAATATGGGGTTGGTTAATAAAGTAGTGCCATTGGAACAATTAGAAGCCACGACCATTGAATGGTGTCAAAAAATGATAAAGCAATCTCCTACCGCCTTAAGATTGCTCAAATCGGCATTTAATGCTGAGTTAGATGGGCAAGCAGGGATACAAGAATTAGCAGGTAATGCCACCTTGTTATATTATTTAACCGAAGAAGCCAAAGAAGGTAAGCAAGCCTTTATGGAAAAACGCGATCCGGATTTTAGCCAATTCCCCAAGTTTCCATAGTTAAGAGATTATTAATCTATGCTGACTTACTGGAAAAAATATTGTTTAAATTTTAAACAACCCGCCACCACCTCACGCGACACGCTGACACAAAAACCAAGTTGGTTTCTGTTTATTCAAGATATTGAAAGCAATCTATTCGGTGTAGGTGAATGTAGTCCATTAGCAGGTTTGAGTATTGATGACCTTTCTTGTTTTGAAAAAAAATTAGATGAGGTCTGTCATGCGATCCAACACGATAAAATCGATTGTTTACAGTCTTTGCAAAGTTTCCCCGCCATTCAATTCGGCTTAGAAATGGCATTATTAGATCTAGCTACAGGGAATCATCCCTTATTTCCTTCGACCTTTACGGAAGGAAAAAAAGGCATTCCGGTTAATGGCCTGATCTGGATGTCAAATTGGCAAAATATGCGGCAGCAAATAGAGGCTAAATTAAATCAGGGATGTTTTTGCTTAAAGCTTAAAATCGGCGCAGTTGATTTTGTTGAAGAATATGAGTTTTTAAAGGGCATTCGCCATCAATATTCAGCTGATAATCTTGAAATTAGAGTCGATGCAAATGGCGCATTTAGTCCAGATGAGGCTTTAGATAAATTAAAGAAATTAGCTGATTTAGACATTCATTCTATTGAGCAACCGATAGCCGCTGGTCAGATTGAAGCAATGGCAGATTTAGTTGAAAAAAGTCCGTTAGCGATTGCTTTAGATGAAGAGTTGATTGGAATTAGCGATCAAAAAACTAAAGCTTATCTACTTGATAGCATTAAACCTGACTATATTATTTTAAAACCGAGTTTAATCGGCGGTTTTGCTCAAGCAACTCAATGGATAAATTTAGCACAACAACGATTGACTAATTGGTGGGTCACCTCGGCTTTAGAATCTAATGTAGGTTTAAATGCGATTTCGCAATGGACAGCAAGTTTAAACAACCCATTACCGCAAGGGTTAGGCACTGGGCTGCTTTATACAAATAATATTCCCAGTGCTTTATCCCTTCAGCAGGGTTATCTTTATTATGAGCCAGCAGCGTATCAATCTTTTTCTGAAGCATTTAATAGGCTTGATTGATGTTTGATCAGCTATTACTAAATGGTAAGCGGTATCATAAAGAACAGCTGATTCAGCTTTGCTGGGAAAAAATTAATCATCCCAACATGTCTGCCTGGGAAGCTGAATTGTATTTGTTTATTCAAAAATGGTTAGATGATTCTGACACTATAACGCTGAAAACTTCTGGCTCAACCGGTAATGCTAAATATTTTAATGTTTCAAAACAAGCTATGGTGCAGTCTGCACAAATGACAGGAAGGTATTTTCAGCTCAAAGCAGAACAAAGTGCATTGCTATGCCTACCAGTAGAGCATATTGCGGGGCAGATGATGGCTGTTAGGGCTTTTGTTTTGGGATTAAACTTAATAGCAGTTGATCCAAAAGGCAGAGTCTTAGCGTCCATTTCAAATGAAGGTATCGATTTTGCAGCAATGCTACCTTTACAGCTTTACAAATTATTATTTGAAGAACCGTCTTATCAAGACAGTTTAGAGAAAATTAACACACTGCTAATCGGTGGTGCCAGTATTAGTCCCGTTCTATTAGAAGCGATTCAATCGCTTAAACTCGCTGTTTATCATAGCTATGGAATGACTGAAACCTTAAGTCATATTGCAATTCGTCGCTTAAATACGATAACTCAGCAGCCATTTTATAAACTACTAGACGGCGTTGAGGCTCTACAAGATGCTCGTGGCTGTTTAGTTATTAATGCCCCCCATTTGAAAGTTTATAAGCTAATCAGTAACGACCTTGTCAAGTTGCATAACAACAATCAAATTGAGTTGTTAGGACGTTTTGATAATGTTATTAATACAGGCGGTATAAAGCTGAACCCTGAACAGCTAGAAACTAAAATAGCTAAATTTATTGCACATCGACGTTTTTATATCAGCAGTATTGAGGATGACAAACTGGGAAATAAAATTATTTTATTAATTGAAGGTTCAGCCTTAACAGAGATTGAACTGAATAGCTTAGAATTACAGATTCAATCAGTTTTAACTCAATATGAGCGACCGAAAGCAATATATTTTATCAAAAAGTTTGCAAAAACAGTGACAGGAAAAGTCAGACGACAAGCTCGTTTTCCCCTTAATCATTTCTTAAGTAATTGACTTTAAAAACCAGAATAAATAACCTCTTTCTCAAAGGGGTTTTTACTTGTGTTCCACAGTCAATAGGCCTATCATTAAAGCGTTAAACTGTATTTTTATACAACTCAACACCTTACTAAAGGTGTCGATTCAAAACCGTATCAACTTAGGGGGCAATAGCAAATAATTCACCCATAATCACGCAGGATTTTTGTTTCTGCTTAAGCACTCTCAAGAAACGCAGGCGTTATTCTACGCAACGAATTGAGAATCTTTAAGCAGGGACAAAAAGATTAGAAAAGCTTTAACGATTTTAATGCTTTAGTCCAAGTGAGATGGGTATATTATCTAGCGTTGCCTCCTTTAAGCAGTTACATGAAAATTACACCAAATTGATGTTGTATTAGATTTTCCTGACCAGATTAAGATGCCGCATCATAAATTATGATAGGAATAGATAATGGCTCAAACAAAAAGTATTCGATGGCTAATCAGTGGATTAGCACTTTCCTTACTAATATTGATGTTGCCAGGCACTGCTCTGGCATCTAGCGAAAGTGAGGAATCAACGATGGTAACAGTTGGCGGATATTATGTCAGCCTGGTTGTTAGCAAACCATTCAAAACGGGTGGCAATCCTTTCCATCTGCAAATTCTAGATGAAATGGCTGAGCCTGTAGGCGGCGCACAGGTGAAAATCAGCGCTACACCCTCTAGCGCTATGCCCGCTAATGATACGCAACATCAGATGGAAAACATGGAAAACATGGAAAATGGCGCAGATGAAATGAGCGGAATGCGCGGAATGCAGCATGATATGCCTAACATGGATGCTGCGCCAACATACACTTCAGCCAACGATATGTCTGGTCAGCCGGGGGACTATGCAGGAATCATTGCTTTTTCTGCAGCCGGTCCCTGGGTACTGAAGGCTCATTTCAGCATTGATGGTCAGGTACTTGATGCTGAGTTTCCAGTGGATGTTGAAGCCAGCTCATCTGCTTTTGCAATTCTGGCTTGGTTTATCTTTCTTAATGCCGTCCTTATCTGGGCTGCCTCTATTTCCAGGCAAAAACCAGTTTCTGCCTGAACCAACCGGAGAATCAATATGATAAGTAAACTATCCAAACTCACTCTATCCTGGCTCGAGGGTGGAGATATCCTGGCTAACAAGTGGGTCGACCATTTTATTCGTAGTCGTTGGTATCCAGGTATTATTCAATGGCCAACTTTGATTATCTTCGTAGTGATCATTTACCAACTTTTTTTTGGGCCCACATCAGCGCATGACAACTTCGGCACGGCCTTAACATGGGTGCTATGGTGGCCAATGATCCCGATTATTTTTCTGTTTCTGGGACGTTTCTGGTGTGCTATTTGTCCTTTTGCTACCGTCAATGATCTTGTACAGAAATTCGTGGGCCACAACCGGCCTGTCCCTCGGTTTTTTAAAAAATATGGCATCTGGATCATTGATGCAATGTTTATTCTCATTACCTGGAGCGATCATATCTGGGGTATCGTGGAAAGCCCTATTGGTTCAGGCGTCCTACTGATGCTACTCACCACTGCCGTCATTGCCTCGGGTGCATTTTTTGAACGCCGTATGTTTTGTCGGCATCTCTGCTTTTTGGGTGGACTAGCCGGCAACTACTCCCAGGCTGGAATGCTATCCCTGCATGGGACGCCCGAAGTTTGTGCCAACTGCACGACAGCATCTTGTTACACAGGCACAGAAAAAGCGCCTGGCTGCCCAGTCTTTGAATTTCCCAGAATGATGACTACCAGTGCCAACTGCGTGCTATGCGGTGATTGCGTCAAAAACTGTCCGAACGATTCTATTCAAGTAACCATACGCCCGCCAACAAAAGAACTATGGTTTGTGCATAAACCCAAAGTGGAAGTGGCTTTCCTGGCGGCAGTTATCATGGGTATTGTCTTTGTTCAGAACGTGACCATGCTTGAAGTGTGGGGCTCCATACTTACCTGGCTGGAAGCTGTAACGGGCACGACTAGTTACTATGTGAATTTTACTATCACTTTTATGGTTGCCATGATCCTGCCACTAGCTCTTTTGGGGTGGGCTTCTCTAGTCGCAAGCAAGAACAACGACGCATCGCTTGCGGAAAATTTCACCCGTTTTGGTTATGCCATCATCGCCTTGGACTTGGCCGCGCATATTGCTCACAATCTGTTTCATTTGCTGGCAGAGGGTAAATCTATTCTGTATACCGGGATGGCGCTTTTCGGGGCTGATTCTCACGGTGCTTCTCCTGCGCTAATGAGTACGCCTAACATTCAGTTGATGCAGTACGGGTTGATGGTTCTAGGCTTCCTGGGCTCGCTTTACATTGTCTATCGCATTGCCAAAACCAACTACCAAGGTGATGTTATCTGGGCGACTTTTAAACCATACGCGATATTAATGGCTGGCTTGTGCATTCTCAATATCATACTGTTTACCCTTCCTATGGACATGCGGATGTAATAGGCTGTTACACTCCCCTATCACTGATAGGGGAGGGGGTGGCCCAGTTTTTCTATTCCATATATCCAGCTTACTCAACCCTTTTGCCAGAACAGCAAAAGATTTGAGTGTTAATGTAAACACCTTGCATACCTGGATTGGAAAATATTCAAAACCAAAGGCCGCAACAATAAGAACTGATGAGCATATTATAGACAGTAAAACAAAATCATTTAGAGGGTTACTAGTTAGTTAAAATCATAAGTACCTATATCTTGAAGTGGAGTGTTATATATCAATTTACCAGACCTAACGCTACGAGTTTCTGTCAGCGTAACACTGCCACCATCAGTATACGGGCAATCTGGGTAATTATTATCCATAGATGAAATAATATCTGAACCAATGCCTGTACCAATGTTTGGAAAAGTAAAGTCACTACCTACGTGAACAACCAAAGTAACCCTACTTCTATCCCCTGTTAAAGAAACTGGAATGTATGCACATGATTCATCAAAGAACTTGATGTGTTTAATAATATCACCTGTTTTACCACTAAAGAGCACAACAGTAGGTGCGTAAAGGTCGGGATTAGGTGGGTTTATGCATTGAAGGTCATTACCTGTAGCGCCATCTAGAGCAGTAATCAAATAAGTCAAACTAGAAGCGCAAACTTTACTTGACCAATAAACAGCTGCCGTGTTTCTTCCTACAGTTGTGTATGCATATGCTTGATCAGGAGTGCCTATAGGATTCCCGTAGCTTGGTTGTGTGACCAGTACCGCAAGTAAAACGTATAGTAAATGCTTCATGTATCATTCCTTGTATTTAAGACGTAAAAAGGCGCTAAGCATATCATGTTATCTGATTTGGCAGCTTAAGTTGTTCGTAAGGTAAGCGGTTTACTTCAGGCTTATAGTGAATTGATTGGATTTAAAGTAAAACATCTTGCTTGGTGTAACTAAGATGTGTGTTTTTAGTTTGATTTAGAGCGGGTAAGGGGAGGTGCGATAAATAAGTGGTCTTAAGCTTTTTCCCTGTTAACAAGCCTGTTAACATTTTAATTTTGACTTTATTGTAAGTGGTTGAAAAAATAAAATCTAATTATGAAACAGATATAAGCTTCCATGGAATTAAAGGATTGCAGGTTGTTTGAAAGGTATTGTAATTATTTTCTTTCAGACATAAAAAAACCAGCCAAAAAGCTGGTTTTTAAATTCTATGGCGGAGAAGCAGGGATTCGAACCCTGGGAGGGGATAAACCCTCAACGGTTTTCAAGACCGCCGCTTTCGGCCACTCAGCCACCTCTCCTAAAGACGACTATAATACTACGATATTTCTTAAATGGCTAGTGAAATTTACTGCTTTTGTTAAAAAAAAGCATTAAAGATAAAAACTCTTTTTAAAACCAGTTGTTTAGCAACAGTGTCCTGACTTGGTTTCTTCAGGCACTTCAATTAATTGCCCTGATTTTACATCGTATATGTAACCATAAACGGGGATGTCTTGAGGCACCAGAGGATGAGACTTGATTCTCAACACATCTTCTCGGACACTTTTCTCCTGGTTTTTAATTGTAAGCCAGGAAATATGATTACCTTCAGTTGAGCCATTGCCTTCACAGCAATCATGCCAGCCACTGGCATCAACAGAGGCAGTTTTTAAGCTACTGCTTAACAGGTCACGCATGATGTCGTCAGTAAATGTTTCCATACCACAGTCAGTGTGATGAATGACGAACCATTCACGAGTACCTAATAATTTGTATGAAATGACAAGTGAACGAATAGCATCATCGCTAGCGCGCCCCCCGGCATTTCTAATAACGTGAGCATCACCTTCTGCTAAACCCGCATATTTAGCAGGATCTAAGCGTGCATCCATACAGGTTAAAATTGCAAACTGGCGTCCTGGTGGCATGGGTAAATCTGCTTTATCGAAAGAATCTGCATACTCACGATTAGCATCTAAAACTTCATTAAGAATCTGGCTCATGTTAACCTCAAAGGTGAAATGAAAAAAAAACCGTTTGATAATGCAAAACTGATACGGTTTTAGGATGTGTTGAATAATCAACGAATATCAGTTTACAAGAAAAACCAAACGGTTTGTAACTATCTCCGGGGTTTATTATATATTCCTTATATTAGGGGTTAAACCGGTGGAATGGTTTATAAAATATAAACGAGAGGTTTATAAAGTTAAGATTCCAGTTTTATAATGCTCAGATTGAATAAGATAGGGCCTTATTGAAAAAAAACAATTTTTTTGATTTTAAGGTATAAAAACGATTTTTACATAGTTACTTAAGGATATAAAATGATTTTTTCTACCACGCCTGATGTACCAGGCAGAGAAATAACTGAAAACCTAGGTGTTGTTGCTGGCAATATTGTGCAATCGAAACATGTTGGGCGTGATTTGATGGCTGGATTAAAAGGTATTGTCGGTGGCGAAATTTCTGGTTATACAGAAATGCTGGCAGATGCTCGTGATAAAGCCATTGAGCGTATGGTGAGTGAAGCTCAAAAACGTGATGCTGATGCTATTGTTAATATTCGCTTTACCACCAGTGCAATTATGGCTAATGCCTCTGAAATGCTTGCCTATGGTACAGCGGTAAAATTAAAATAAGGTTAATAATTAACGATACAAAGGCCTGGTATTATCCATTAGCGCTTTAAGTGATGAACAGCTATTGATTGGATCATGACCACAAAATAGTATGGCAGCAGGTAGTGGTGTTTCCTGACACCATTATCCATTGCGTCTGATTGTACCTAACAGGGAGGGTACTAGTTAATGTTAAATGGTTACGCCGATTACATTTAAATAAATGCTATTTAACATAATATACATTATGCGAAGTTATAAGGTTATCTATCTGCAGGCTGTTTTTGGCAGATAGACCTGGTAATGATGCTTCGCTACGTACGTGAAAGGCATTTAATAAAGTTTAAAACCATAATACGAGACTCTACGCTTTGAAACTTTAGAGCAGGTTCAGTAGATTGCGTGGATTTTTTTATTCAGTTAATGGCCAAGGGTATCAATAACCGAAACAAATAAAATAGATAAAACATCAACAGAGTTCAGGTATTTAACTCTCATGAAGAATGGGAAAAAACACTTGAAGGAATAACTCATATCAGAAGATCTTATGAGAATTCTGAGCTGTATTAATGAATATAACAAAATTAATACCGAAAATAGCTTACCTGAATAATTAACCTCGCATAATGGAGCCTATGCAAAATAACGGCGTGGCCTGATATTTTCCACACCGTTTGAGACTCGTACCTAACCCTGTATCTTTTTGTTTAAAAACGTAGAATCAGTCATTTTGTAGAGACGTAGCATGCTACGTCTCTACGTAT
>ENA-ORXI01000920-ORXI01000920.1-sediment-metagenome-genome-assembly--contig:-NODE-920-length-23912-cov-10.519236_pt1 | contig 23912 bp, 20 predicted proteins | sample MGYA00237861_ERZ511468 | MGnify/ENA primary metagenome ERZ511468 (study PRJEB26299, sample SAMN06266213) | sediment metagenome | isolation source: Hudson Canyon methane seep mesocosm | place...
AGATAGAACAAATGCGTGCCTTTTTAGCCATTTTTTCTTATGACTAAATTTAACCACATCAAGCGTGATAACACTAGAAATCTTAAGCGATTGACCTTGATTCAGTGTTTCGAATTACTTGAATCGAATCTGACAACATGCATAAACCGGCTCGTTATGTATCTTAAAGCGAAATTAGCAACTCGTTACCTTAAGGTTTGTTTCAAGATCTAAGTTGCCGTTGATATTTCGCCTAGTAATGCTAACTATTAGCATCACACAGTCCTGATTTGTATGTCAATTATCACCAATATGATGTTCATTTTCTTCGAGCACAGCTGACATTAAAAATATTCGCAGTTACTTACAGGTGCTACTAGCTAAAATTGACTGCGTAGCAATTAAATATTCGTCCCCTGAACCCTTAATGATTTTTTGATCTAAATGTTCAGAGGCTTTATGTACTTTTTCAAGATCGACTGCAATAGTTTCTAAATCTTTCTGTAATTTAATGACTGCGTTTTCCAGTGTGTAGGTTAACTCATGCACTTTAACCATATCTTCAGGCGATAATTCTTTCTTGTTAACTATCGCTTGTAGCTTTTGATTATACGCTGCTAAATTGCAAAGAGCCGCGCTTGTCGTTGGCGCTTTTAACGATGGAAAGTGGCTATATTTTTCGTCGGCGTGCACAACACTCGTGGTAAAACAAACAAGGCCAGCGATTGTTAATAAATGTTTTTTCATCTTCGTTCCTATAGGTATTTTCTGTCGCAATGCCAACCTAAAATAAACTTGGTTGGCATCAATTCAAGTTATGTTAATTACATTTGTTTATTGTTTTGTAGACGGTATAAAAGCAAGGTTAATATCGTGCCCAGCACACTCACTAAGCCAATAAAAACAAACACGCCTCGCAAGGTGCCGTATTCAAAACTAAGTACGATACAAGCCATCACAAACAAAATGAGTGACGATATTTTCTTCAACAAATTTTGCGTAAGCACGCCGTTATCTTGCATTACGTAAACGGCAATTAAAGACAGAACAATGGCAGTAATGATCATTTACGCGCCCTCCTGTGCAATCGTACCCGTAATATTGGTCGTTGTAGGATCTAGCTTGGCCTGCTTTAATTTTCCGAATTGCTTTAATACCTTAAATAAATAAAGCCCCATAGCAAAACAGGCTACATCGATACCTAAACTAACCTGATGACCATAAGCAAAGTTACCTATCATTTCTCGACCAGAAATCACAAGGTCAATCGGTAAGATAGTCATTAAAATAACGGCGGTAAGTATCGTTAGCTGCTTGGCAAAGTGTTTTTCACATTTAGCAATAAACGCCCATAATGTAATGAACAACCAACTGCCAAAGAAAGGCCACCAAATCGCTGGGCCAACATTATCCACAACTAAAATATACTTGAGGAAAACATTGGCAGGGAAAAGTAAGAATGTCGCCACAACAATTCCGCCACAGCCGCCAACAATTAAACGGTTAAATCGTTGGTAAGTTTTCATACTGTATTTAGGGTTAGCTGCATTTACGCCGCGCTCTAACCACAACATTAAACCGGTTAATGGTAGCAATGCTGTACCTAAGCCTAAAACTCCCCAAATAACTTTGACAAAAATACCGCCAAAATTACCAAAATGCAGTGGAAACATAACGTCTAATATTGCGCCAGAATAACCTTCTAAGCGACCAAAGTTTCCATAGATTTCTTTAAACTCACCATCACCATGATAAACGGCTGTTTGCGAAGCCATGCTGTTGCCACTGGTAACATTTAAATACATCATGGCGCTTTCATCACCATAACCTTTTATCGTCATGGTACTAACTTTTACACCATCATCAATGGTAAAAGCATGGTCAAAAGCGCTAGCTATTGACGTAGGCTGGGCAATATTTTGAATGATAGGATCAGGTACGGCTGTAAAGGTTTCAATAAGCTTGTCTTGATCACCACCAAAACTAACAAACGCTGCTGCGGGTACTAAAACCACAATAGCTAATCCTAAAAATGCGCCCGTAAATGCGATTGCTGAATTAAACAATAAGCCCCACACACCTATAGCTTTATGACCGTCATTAAGCATTAAACTGTAACTCTTACGCGGTCTAAAAGTGAAAAGTTGCGCAAGAATTTTTCGATGAATAAATACCCCAGTCACAATAGACAACATCATAGTGAGGCCTAATATACCTGTGGTTAATAAGCCAATGGGACGTCCCATATGCAAATCAGCATGGAAACCAACAATGAATTCCGACATATCGTACTGGCTGTTCGCAAACAGCTCTTCAACCAAGCCAGTTTTTTCACTAACAAGCTCGTAAGTAACGGGGTCAAATTCAAAAATTGTCGCAACCGGTGGGTTATGCTTAGGTTTTTCGCCTTCGACTAATTCAGTGTCTTCTTGAGGCTCACCATGATGAGACTCAAACATAATAAACAGACGAGTTGAAGATCGAACCGCAGGCAAAAACACCAAAACTTCTTCTTTATAATGCTCAGGCACTTTAGTCGCGTAATCGTTAACAAGTTGTTCTATTTTCACGGTATCAATTGGCGCTAAAGCACGTATTTCAGGGTTAGCCCATAACTTAATTTCTGGACGACCAAATACAGATACTGCACCAGTAAATGCAATAACGAACAACAATATACCGGTAATAATGCCTACCCAACTGTGCAGCGTGTAGAGCTTTTTAATTGTTTTACTTTTCATGTAACTACCCTGTCAGCGCAATATAAGAAAGAATGCCGTGGCTTAAAGACAATGTGATCATTAGTGCCCATGGCTGCCAAGCCTTTTCAGCTAAATAGCTGTAAACACACAAAGCTGTCCATATAAAAGGAAACAGCAGTATTGGCACAGCAATTTGGTCTGCAGCACTAAAAGGAAGATAAGTTGTCATACCGGGAATTAGCATGACACAGGTAATAAATGCCATTAGCACACCTGCAACATTGCGGCTTTTAATAGCAGTAAAAACACTTACCCTAGTATTTTTATTTATGTCAGTCATCAAACCTACGCTCTTTTTTGATTATTATTTAGTTAATTATTTTCACGTAATAATTAACTATATTTTAGATACAATTAACACTGATTACAAATAATAACGATTAACATTTGCAATTAGAATTCATGGCATAGTTAAATAAAGCCAACAAGTAAAACCAAACCACCAGCAGCAATACTCAGCAATGACGCTTTCTTCAACTGTGGCAGCTGTAAGGTGATCACCACGCCACTAATAACACTAAATGCCAAACTTAAGCCGAACATAATTGAAAATACTTTGAAAAATATACCGGCAAAACCTTTGTGAACAATCAATAGTTGCATTAAAAAGTCATGCTCTTTAATGTGAATTTCAACAACGCCTTCGTCGTCGGTGGGCTTAAATAGAACTTCTCTTTCGCGACCATACCAGTCATGCTTCCCTTCCCACAGATAATAGTCTTCTGGTAACTCAACGAACTTGTCGCCTTGTAAATAATCAATAACAATTTTCTTAGCAACGTCTTTATCTTCTGGCCATGCTTGCTGCAAAGGAAATAGGTACTCCACTTCAGACTTTACTTCGCCCTTTATGTCAAAGAAATAAAGCATGCCGGTGGTGATATAAACTAACGTTATCGGTAAAAAGAAACAGGCAAAATAGGCGTGTAACTTCATCCACAACATTCTTGTTTTTGCTTTCATGATGAACTCCTAAAAATAACAAAAGCGATTTACATGCAAAATGTAAATCGCTTTTAATTTATGCGTACTTATTAGAAGTTATACGAAACAGCTAATCGAATATCACGACCTGCTTCATTTATCCCTGAAACCCCTACAAAACCAGGGATGTTGTTATAATCACCAACACTTGAATGGTCGATATAAGTTTCATCAAGCAAGTTTTGAACACTTACGTTAAGCGTTAATGTTTCATTAGGTTGCCATTGCACATAAATATCGTGCACGCTGTAACCGTCTTTATCGATTGTTGTAGTGGTTGGAGCCCAGCCAATATCAACCAATCTGTGGAATACTTCAATGTTGTTTAAGTCTTCTACGTAGGCAAAGTTCCAGCCCATTTCAATAGTATCTGAAAATATATAGTTAACATTTAAGCCCCATGTATCGCCGCGAACATTTGCCAAGCCTATGTACTCGTAACCTTCAACTTTGTTGCCATTTAGCTCAGCATCATTATTGCTATAGTTGGCAACAATTTGAACATCATCAAACCAATAACCCACTTTTAGTTCAAAGCCATCAGTTTCTAGCTGACCAACATTCTCGTAGTAGGTGCCTTTACCCAGCTGATCTAAAATAACATTATCAATATCACTTTGATAAACAGAGGCAACAATATTCCAGTTTTCGTCATGGTAAGTTAAGCCAATTTCAGTATTTTCGACCTCTTCAGCTTTTAGTTTCGGGTCAACCGATACATCTCCAGCTTCAATCGTAAACGTGTCGCCTACTTCTTTGCCACGCATGGCTTGCGCATAACCTAGGTTTAACTTCCAATTATCGTTAAAGTCATATTGGATACCGACATTAGGGCTTATGCCGTCACTGTCAGCTTCACCATCGTATGTTACAAGGTCTAACTCATATTCATCGTAACGAACCCCGAAGCTTACTAATAGTTCATCAGTCGCTTGCCAGTGATCTTGCAAGTACACGCCACTTACAGTGCCCTTTTCTTTTGCACCGCTATCACCCGGTGCGCCAGCATTAACTTCATCTTTTCGATACTCAATACCGTAAGTCAGGTTGTGATCACCTAAACTACTTGAGTTACGAATATCAAAACCAAAAGACTTCACTTCACCTTTGTAAATGCCCCACTTGTCATAAATATTTTGCTCAACGGTTGCCTCTGTACTGTAAATGCTCGTTTCTAAATTTATTAACGTATTCAAGGAAAGTGTATGGTTAAATACAAGCGTATCGCGTTTAACCGACAAAGGATAAAGCGGGTTCCAGCTAGACTCAGGCCAGTTAGGGCGTTGTACAAATTCACCATCTTCATCTCGACTTTCATAACTTAAGCTCAACGTTTGGTCATCGCCAATATTGCCGCTTAACTTTATAAACGCTAGTTTTTGCTCAGGATCTGTACCCGAAATTTCATTACCATCGCCATCTTCCATGTTGTCGCGATCAGTATGTACGTATGATGCCAATATCCCCCAGTCATCATTAATACGACCGTAAAGTGTGGCATTAACCTTGTAACCCGCATTGCTAAAATAGCCAGCTTTTAAGCTACCGCCAAAGCGTTGGTCGTCATCTAAAATATCGTTTACATCTTTAGTTTTAAAGCGAATAGCACCACCAATAGCGCCAGCACCAGCTGTTGCCTCACCAGCACCGGCTTGCACTTCAACTTCTTTTAATAAATCAGGGTCAATGGAAAGTCGCCCGATATGATGAAATAGCGTACTTGTTTGTGGAGCGCCATCAACCGTCACGTTAAGTAACGTGTCTTCCATGCCGCGAATATAAACTTTTTGGGCAATACCAAGTGAGCCACCAACAGAAACTGAAGGCACTAATCGAAAGATATCAGCTAAGTCATTTGCTTGATATTTTTCTAATTCATCTGGCGTAATAACGGTATTTGTTGTTTTACCAACAACCACAATAGTTTCAAACTCATCTTTATTTTCTGATGAGTTCTCTTCAGCAATTACGTGTTGTCCACTGAGTGCGAAAAGTATTGCTAATGACAAAGGTTTAATACCTTTGTTAAATTGATGTGCTTTCATACGGGGCCTTTACTGTTTTTATATAAATATGACATTGAAATTTACGAATGCGAATTATTATCATTTATAAAAATTAATAACAGTAAATTTACAAACTTTACATTTGGCGCCTACGCCGAATAAGTTATATACCCAAGACACTTCAAAATGCAGGATTCAGCTGGAATTAACAACGCCTTTAGGCAAGGCATTGATTGAAGAAAATGGTTACTCCCTTTTCAAGATAAATAACGAAGCATAAAGCGTTTATAAACCAGCCTTGAGCAAAACATGCTCATCGTTACTTCTGTTTTTAATGGAACAACTATAACTACAGTTTCGGTATGGTGATGTTCATGGCAAGTCCGCCGCCCTCTCGATTAGTGGCGGTAACTGAACCTCGAATTGCTGCAAGCTGCCTTTTAGCTAAGGCAAGGCCCAAACCAAAACTATTCCCCGCACGTTCGCGTGACTTATCAACACGGAAAAACGGTTTAAATATTGCCGTTAGTAGTGCTTCAGGCACGCCTGGTCCATTATCTAAGATGCTAATTTGATGGCACTCGCCGTTATCCTGTAAACTAACTTCAACTGACTGTTCAACAGGAGTGTAGCGCAACGCATTACGTAGAATGTTTTCAATTGCCTGCCCTGCTGCTCTATGACTAGAGTTAGCTATAATTGCGCTATCAGGCAGTTGAGTGACAATATTTCTATCTGGAAATTCATACTTGGCGTCATCAATAAGCACATCAAGTAAGTCAACTAAGTCGACTGACTCTTGCTGTAATTCTGGCTTTTCATTGTCTAGCCACGCTAAGGTTAGCGTGTCGTCTACTAGTCTTCTTATGTGCCTAGATTCACGCTCAATGCGTTCTATATTATCGGATTTGTGCTCTTCATTGACTGTGGTTACAGCAATATCTAGCCGAGTTAGCGGTGTCCTCAATTCATGAGAAAGATCTGCAATTAGCTGCCGCTGGCTAATAATTTGTTCGCCGATACGACACGCCATATCATCAAACGTCGCTGCTAAATCTGAAAATTCATCGTTCCTGTTTCCCATCAATTGACGTGCTCTAATATCGAAATTTCCGGCACTGAAGTGCTGAGTAGCAGACTGCAATTGCAACAGTGGTTTCATAATGTAGCGATAAAGCAAATAAGCCAGTAGTGCCAATAAAATAATGGGAATAATAATTTGCATCGCTATGCGTATATAACTCCAATAAGCACCCGGTCGCATTCGATCTGGCAGTTGTATAAGAAAACTTGCTTTAATATCAGTAAACGACACTTCCATCACCGGGTTGTAATCAAGGTATAAATGTATTTTCCAATCAACACTGCGCCCAAAAGTTTGCTCGCCTTTGTATACCAGTGATAAGTCATCACCCGCTTCTTCTTGATAATCAAAACTGATAACAGCTACCCAAGTTTTTTCTTGCGCTTTTAACTGGCTAATAAAGCGCTTTAAACACTCTTTATTTTCAGCTTTGTATAGCGTTTCAGCAACCCGTCCCCATTGCGTAATTTCTTGGCGATGCTCCTGCGCCAGCATGCTCATTCCCTCTTCAGTGTTCGAGGTTAATTGATTAATAAAATAAAACAAGGCAACAACACCTGTGGCAAAAATTAGGCACATTTTCCAAAAAAGCTGTCGACTCATACGAAGCAATACCCTTTACCGTGACTGGTTTTTAGTCGCTCGCCTAAACCATTTGCCGCATTAAGTTTTTTACGAACTTTACTCAGGTGCATATCCAAACTACGATCGTATGCGCCAATACTTCGATTAAGTACTCGTTGGTATAAATAGGCTTTACTTAGCACTTCTCCTTTATGCAAAAAAAGCTGCCAAAGCAGCTTAAATTCAATCGGTGTAAAGTCTAACGCTTGGTTTGCAACCGTCACTGAATGCGATTTTGAATCAAGTGTCAGGTTATCTATCGACAGCACCTTGACCTTGTCATCAAAAATATTTGGTGAACTGCGCCTTAATAGTGCCTCTATTCTTAATAATAACTCCGAGGTATTGAAAGGCTTCGCAACGTAGTCATCAGCACCTTGGCTGAAACCCTCAATTTTCTCTTGCTCTGCTCCTTTCGCTGTCACCATGATAACCGGCGTTTGCTGAGATTTTCGCAGCATCTTTAATAAAGAAAAGCCATCGCGAATTGGCAACATTACGTCAAGCAAAATAAGCTGATGCTGATTACTACTTGCACGCACAAAGCCGGTTTCACCGTCAAAGCACTGTTCAACTTCATACCCTTTAGCTTGCAGGCACTCGGTTAATTGATGGCTCAATTCTTTATCGTCTTCTACAAGAAGAATTTTGACATTATTTTGCATCTGCTATCTCATTTACAAAAGCATTTCTGATCCGGTTGATAGCGAAACTCTGTGCTGCATCATCATGGTTTAGCACTAAATTAACTCACCATATAATCATGTGTTGCTAATAAATATAAGGACAGCAAATTGCACTGCCCTTATTATTCAACTTTCAATTACGCGTTAAAATTCAGCTAAGAAAGAAACACTCAACTGTCGAGAACGGCCAATGTTATGTTGCCCATAGCTTTCAGCATTATCTAAACTGTCAGCTTCAAAGAAATAACCGGTAATGTACTCTTCATCTAACAAGTTACGCACATCAACACGTATTTGATAGTTGTCCCATTCATACGCCGCATTAGCATTAATCAATACGCGGCTATCATTCATTGGGTCACTGTTGATAGCATATTTAGCATCATCAAGTGATGTTTCAGGGTCTAAGTACGTATGGCTATCGCCTTTGTAATTAGCATTTACACCTGAGGTAAAGCCATTACCAAAGTCATAACTAACCGCAATATTTGCCGTCCATTCAGGTGAATCAGCAAACGATCGGCCAGCTAAATTTTTAGTTTCGCCTGTTGACTGAACAATGTAGTCAAACTTGTCGAATTCAGTTTTTGACAAGCCAATACCAGCAGTAATTGAAAGTGCGTCTGTTGGGTAGTAGAAAACTTCAGTTTCAAAACCTTTAATATTGGATTCACCAGCATTAATTGTTTCGTTATCAAATGATGCTGAAGAAAGTTGAATCGCTATTTGTTGATCTTCCCATTGGGTATAAAACACATTGGTGTTAACCATTAATTTACCGCCTTGCCATACCGAGCGGAATGACAATTCATAGTTATCGGTATATTCAGGGTCGTAAGTATAAATATTTTGTTTAGCGATATTAGTGCCAACACCACCCGAACGGTAACCACGTTGGTAAATAAAGCTTGAAGTAATGTCTTCATTAACATGATAACTAACGCCTAACTTTGGCAACCAGGCGTCAAAATCAGCATCGGCAACAGGTTCAACACCTGATGCTCTTTCAGCCATACCATTTAATGTACCATTAATACCTGCCACCACTTGGTTTAGTGGTGCTGGAAGTTGGGCAGGATCAGGCATAACATTATTGATCGTATAAAGTGACTCAGAGCCATTTTTTTGCTTCTCTTCGTCGTACCTTAACCCCATTAACAGGTCGAATTGGTCATTCACTTTCCATGATAAATCACCATATACAGCAAACGTTTCCACTTCTTGTTCAATGCTAGAGTTTAAACCCAGTACTACAGGGTCAATATCAGGGTAAAGTGGCACCACTAACCCTGCCACTTCTGCTGGTAAGCCGAAACCACCTGCGCTTGCTGGTGCGGTTAAAAGCACTTCTAATGGTGGTAACCCTAAATCGGCAAAAGATAAGAAACGTTCGCCGCTCGCTTTATCATCCACTTCAAGTTTAGATAAATAAATACCTGTTACCGCTTCAATGTTGTCTGACTGATAGGTAAAACGAAATTCCTGACTAAATGTTTCGTCATTTCTCACATAACGGTTGTCTTCAACTACTTGAACAGCAGTCATATCGCCGTCCCAGTTGTAACGATATTCAGAGTCACTATAGGTCGTTACCGAGTCGAAACTCCAGTGGTCATTAATTTCCCATGAAACTTCTAGGTTGTATAAATCAGTATCCGTTTTTTCAAAAATATGAGAGTTATTCCATACTTTTCGGTCAAATGGGCTTTCACCATAATTAAATAATGCCCATTGCGGTCCAAATTCTGCTTCAGAACTTGTTAGGGTTAATAACGCGTCTATCGCATCGGTTGGTTCAAACAATAACTTGGCACGGATCGTTTGATTGTCTTCATCATTTTGTTCTTCGCCGCGAGTTATATTATCAATATCACCGTCTAATGCTTTGTCTTCAATGGCAAGCCTGAACGCTAACATATCATCAATAATTGCACCGCCACCGGCAAAAGCAAACTCTTGTTGGCCATGTTCACCTAGCGTAATTTTCCCTTTAGCTGAGTATTCATATGTTGGATCTTGTGTTCTCAACATAATTGCACCAGCAAGCGCATTACGCCCTTGCAAGGTTGATTGTGGACCTCGGAAAACTTCAACTTGTGATAAGTCCCATACTGACAACGCGCCACTTCTAACAACACGATATGGTAATGGTGCACCATCTAAATACATACTCGTTAAAAAGCTATTACCACCACCTGATACGTTAAATGCGTTAATGCCACGAATAGTAAAACCTTGGTTAAAATCGCCTGAAACATTTGGAATAACGTTATAAATATCAGCGATATTTTGAACATTTAATTTTTCAATTTCATTGCTAGTGATTACTGCAACACTATTGGGTGTGTCTTTTAAAGAGCGGTCTATTTTTTGACCGGTAACAACGATGGTTTCCATTGCTTCGTCTAGCAAGTCTTCGGCTAATACATTTGTTGAACATACGGCACCCGCTAGCGCTAGGCATGCCATGACTTTGTTATATTTCATGTTATTCTCTTGGTATTTATTATTTTTATAAAGCCATTAGCGTTCAGCTAACCACCTTACTATTGCGATTTTGGTTTCATGTATGTGAGTTAGCCCTTATGTATAGCCAGAAACGTATGAAGTTAATCTTGCGAACGCCAATCAACAACTGGTTTATCAAGACTACCTACAGCAAAAATTGCAACGATTTTTAGCTACAAGAACGAATAGAGTAAAAACTCATCGCGCTAATGGTAATGATTTGTATTTAGATTGTAAATAGTATTTACTGAAATGTTATAGCTTTTAACAAATGCTAACGACTACTTGCGCCAAGTGCGGGAGGTGCGGTTACAGCTTCTAAAAACTCAATAAGCGCACTAACCTCTTTATTCGTTAAAGAAAGAGGTTTGAGTAGCGTAGATGTTTCAGGAGATAAAGGGTCTAATTTATCTCTTTTTATCTGAACACCACCAGCGTTATAAAAGCTTAACAATCCCGTTAAATCACCAAATAAGCCATTGTGCATCCATGGTTTTGTATTTAAAACGCCTCTCAAGCCGGGTGTTTTAAACTTTCCAACATCACTAGGAATCTTAGTTTTTTGATAGCGTCCCAAATCTTGGTACTCTCTTTTATAATAAGTGAGTCCTAAATTATGAAATTTTTGATCTGAAAGTGTTGGCCCGTAATGACAATTCATGCATCGTGCTTTCGTGCGAAATAAATGCATGCCCCAAATAGCATTATCAGACATTGCCGAACGATAAATCCCCTGCAATTTTTCTGTTTTTTGCTTCGACGCTAATAGAAACCGGTCAAATTTACTTAAGCGAGAAGTCAGCGTTCTTTGATAAGTGGCGAGTGCCATTGCAATTTTTTCCGATGTTATTTCTTCATTGCCGTAAGCAGATTTAAAAAGCGCAACGTAATCAGGCTGTTGTGCTAATCTCATTTCAAGCTCTGGCAATGTGAAATTCATTTCCAACGGGTCTTGAATAGGCATTAAGGCTTGTTGCTCTAATGTTTTTGCTCGACCATCCCAGAAAAACGTATCACCAAAAGCAACATTTTCAATGGTTGGCGCATTCCTTCTTCCTCGCTGTCGGTTATGACCAAATGATGTGCTTTTGCCATCACCCCAGCCTAAGTCACGATCATGACAACTTGCACAGGCTATTTGTTTTGAACGCGATAATTTACCATCATGAAATAAACGCTTTCCCAATGCGAACTTATTGGCTTCAAAAGGGTTATCTTTTGGGAAAACAACCTTAGGTAAAAGCCCTAATTCTTTAGCACTTACACTCTCATCAAGATTGGCTTTAGGCCAAAGGTGGCTTGGTTGGCTGTATATTTGTCGTAACGCCTCAAAATCAACAGCATGACTAGAAAAACTAGCAAAAACGGTACTCAATAGTACCGTTTTTATTAATTTACGCTTCCTAGCAAAAATAATGCTAAGTGCCATAACTATTGCTTAAGGGTCAATGTATTACCTGTGGAGTCTATACTGACTAAAAGGCTTGCTTCTTGTAATTGTTTATCACCTTTTACTGCCCAACATTGTGACTGTTTTCGCGCCATCGCTTGCTTTAATACTGGCTGATAATAATTCGCTAAGCGCATAAACTCACCAGAGTTTATATCGTTATCTGCGTTGTAACAAAACTGTCCTAAGCTAACGGTCGCTGCTAATAATATACTCATAATATCTCCTAATGATCATAACTTATGCCCAGCCAAAACCGTCTTCCTAATTCGAGGCCGGTAGTGAATGGGCTTACTTGATAGGTGCGTTTATTCAATAAATTTTCACCATCAAAACTTAAGGTAATGCTGCTATCATCAGACAAGGTCCAATTATAGCGAACACTACCACTTAATAACCAAAACGCCGGGCGCTTTGATAAACGATAAACTGGATATTCTCTTTTATTTGGGGCACAGCCATCACAAATTGCGTTGGCTTCTTTAATAGAGTTAACTTCGCCCGTAGGATAGATGGCGTCTTGCTTGCCATTAAATCGTGCATATGCTGACAATTGCCAGTTTTGCCAATTGGCCGCCCAACTAACATTGGCGATAATTGGCCGATTAGCGTCTTGTCGTTCTAGATTAATGTCATGGCGTGTCACCAAGGTGTAATTAGATTTAAATTCACCTTTATCATTTACCCCATCAGTACGCAAAAACACCAATTCTTTATCATCGTAACTATAATTTAAGGTTTCAGTAGTTAAACGATCACTAGACTTCTCAACTGTAGTATCACCGTCAAAACTCTTTCGACTGGTTTTATTACTTGCCCGTGACAAGTTAAACTCAACATGTTGGTTCTGGTATTGCGCCATCCATGACAATGACCAACGCCTATAATCACTAGAGCCATCGTTACCGGCATATAAAATTGCCTCACCACTTTCGTTATAACCTTTAATGCGATTAATAGCGTCTTTATTAGCTCTGTTAATCCACTTCAGCTCAACAGTACCACCAAGCAGAGGTTGCCTATATGCCGCCGTTAGCTCGTCACTAAACGGTGTTTTCGTGTCACTGTATTCATACCGATAACCGCTCGTTAACAATGCGGCCTGCCATTGCTGCGGACGGTTGTTTAATGTTGAACGCACTTCGTTATGCACGGGTTGCATCGCTTGGTTTAATTTATAGTCAGCTAAGTCACTTTGATAATATCGATTAGCTCCAACAATAAATTGGTAATTATCAATAAATTCATAGCTTAAGCGCAATCTTGGCGCGACATTATGGTTTTTAAAAAAATCATTAAAGTCATAACGAACACCCGCGGAAAGTTGTATATTTTCAACGCTAATATCATCTTCTAAATACATTGAAAAATATGCAATATCAGCTTGCGCACGAGATTTAGGTGATACTTGCCGCAATTGAAAGTATTGCCCTGTCGTTAATAAGTTATCTTGATAAAGCGCAAAATCTGCTGGCTGGGTCAAGTCCAACGGCCTGCCTAATTCTGCTTCAATTTCTTCCAGTGGCCTGCTAAAGCTTGTTTCAATACAATCGTTAATATAACCATTACAGTGAATGTCAGGTGAGACTACTGCACCGTTATAAACCACGGAATCTTCTAAACGATCAAAAACCGTTTGTTGATGTTCAACTTGATAACCAAATGACAGCTCATGTTCGCCCAACCCCTGCAAAATATTTGGCAAGGTGTAGTCTTGTTTAAAGCTATAGGTATTTTGTGTTTTCTCGATATCGCCATAGCCCCCCTCTAAACTTGAGGTAGCTCCATCATAATTGCCCCAACCTTTACCCGGTGCATTTGCCCATATAAACCAGTCAGACCCAGTATTTTTGCTATTTTGACTTTGGCGCCAATCAAACTGGGTGTCCATATAGCCCCATTGACGATCCGCCTGCCATTGCGCAAGTATAGATTGCCCGCCGCCATCAACATCGTAGTCGCTATTAATGGCATTAACATCAAAATATTGTCCTTGATAAGGCGCGTTTAAATAGCGAAAAACCAACTCATCTTCAGGAGTAACGCTATAGTGATATTTTATCAAAGCGTTATAATTAGTTTGTGTTTGTAAGCGTAAGTTACCTAACTGATTAAGTGATTCTTCAGACTTTAATACTTGAACTTGAGCAACAATACCGCTGTTGTCAGTTAAAGGCATAGATAAGTAAGCGTTAAAATCCTGCTTATTAAAGGTTGCAGTATCGAGTATTTCACCGCCGTCAAAATCAGGCGCATAAAACTTGTGATATTCAACAAATTCATCAGCAGTTTGACGATAACTAAAGCCAAAATGAGTTTTACTGCCAGCCGTTTGTGTTTTCGCTAACACTAAACCACCCGAAAACTGACCATATTTAGCAGGAATATTACTGTCGTAAACTTCAAGTTGGTCTAAAATCTTCACATTAACAAAAGCTTCCTGGCTATGCCCAGGTACGTCATGTGCTAAATTGGCACCACTTTGACTACCACCGGTACTGAGTCGCGAGTTATTACTCACGCCATCAATTTGATAACCCGACTGATAACCTTGCGCGCCAGAAATAGACACTTCACTCGGTTTAATGTTGGTAACTTGGTTTGCAGCATAGGCTGATTCACCAAATTGCACACCAGGCAAAATACCCAGCACATCATTCAAATTACCGTTACCAAATAAGTAATCTCTGAGCATTTGTTTATCTAGGGTATACACCCCTTCTGCCGAGGTTGATATCGGTGTGATATTCCTCCCAATAACTTCGATATGCTCTATATCATCACAATTTTCATCATTTTTATTACAGGTATTAGGTTTATTGGTAACAATGTCCTTATCGTTACTTGCGCTAACAGTTGCTGTCGGCGTTGCTTTATTATCTAAAGTAACGTCTTTAACATTTAGCGTTTGTGAGTGGGCAATTGGCATAGCCAGCAAAATGCTGACCATGCCTAACAATGAATAAAGCTTCATTTATTGCTGAGTTTCGTCTAATGGATAAGCGTCTAATTCGTCATTAACGCCGTCATTATCGCTGTCTTCATCAAGTGAAATACCAGCATTAGCAATATCGTCTTCAGTGGCTGCGCCAAGGAAGAAATTTGCTTTACCATCACCGTCAGTATCAACACTGGCCACTAAGGTTTGTTTAAAGTGATCTTGAACACTTAAACTATTTGCAACTTCAGTAATAATGGATTCTTTTTCCACCACGCCCAGTGCTTCATTGTTTGCAAGTTCAAGCGCTTTATCGTGCGCACCTAAACGCATATATTGATTCGCATAGCCAGGTATATAGGTGAGTTTTTGTTGATCTGCACCTTCAGAAAGTTCTGCTAAACGCTCATCAATGACGTTAATCCATGCCGCATAAGCACTTTCTTTAATTTGAGGGTAGCCAATAAGAGTGCCTGCATTTTTTTCCATAACCCTGAGATAATCAACATAGTCATTGCCAAGCGTGCTACCGTCATTGAAAAACTCTTGAGTTTCTTGACCGACTTCTTCGATAGCTTTAGTGCTTTCAAGCAATGCTAATTGTGTAATTGCCCGACTATAATATGATTGCGCCTGAGCAAAATCACCACCTAGCGTTAGCGCCATGCCAACACTTTGCAAGCGTGCAATTAACGTTGCATAGTACTGAGTATCGATATTGGCAATATTGTTTTCTATGTTGCTAAGCAATGTCGGAATCTCATCACTAATATTTAGATTATCTGCAAATACTAAAAATCGTGAGTGTGCTCTAATTGCATCATCAATTTCAACATCACTTCCATCAATTCCATCTGCATAATGATTTTTAGCAATGCTGATACAGGTATCAATAGTAGTTTGAGCTTGTGTCTTATAACTTGCCTCATCAGTTAATCGATGTAACTCAAGAAACTCTTCTACCACCATTTCACAACCAGTTTGGCCAGTAACAAATGCCTCTGTATCAAGATTTTGTGCTATATATTCAGGGGTGTTGAGCACCTTCATTCCTTCCGAAAGGAATTTTTCGGCAGCAACATAATTACCTTGCTTACGCAAATAAATAGCGCCACCAGGATTACTGAGACTGAATCCAACTAAATTGGTAAAATGATTTCTTAAGTTACTGGCATCCTTTTCAGCAATAACCAGTTCAAGTGCAGCATTTTTATCTGCCATATTACGCACTCGCGCCATTAATAACGCATCTGCAGCATCTTGCGAGGCAAATCCTCCCCAAAAGCTACCTTCCGGAAAAGCAGACAAAATCGGCTCTAGCGCTGCATCAGGGTAAAGTACAACGAAGTTTTTTATAATGTCATATAAACCAAATTGATATTCAACTCGTGTCACCTGTGCATACTCATCAGGTGTTCTAGGGTAATTATCATCAAGACCCACTACACCATATAACGCTAGCGTATCATGTATCACTTCTTTAGCATTATCAAAATCATTTAGCTCCATGTAAAAATCGGCTACAAACGATAAAGCCACTTGGCGGATACTGTAATATGGCTTACCTTCATTGCCATTGCGGTCATTACCAACAAAACCATTGCTAATAAGATTTGCATAAGTGTGTAAGCGCGCAACCATAGAGCTTGCAAGGTCAAAATCAGCTTGTTTTTGACTGTATTGCCATTTTTCAACCGTAGCTTCAACTAAACGGCTATACGAAAAATAAGTTCGCAAAGCGCTTGTAGTACTGTTGCCATCAAGCGCTGTGGCAAACAATAAATCTAAAATCCCTAAGGCCTGCTGGGCTTTGTTTGTGTCTCCTACCGCTTGATAACTTTGTGATAGATCATGAAAAAAGTCCGCATCATCACTGCCAAATGTAGTGATACCTTTAGAGGCTACATATTGCGTATATAGCGTATTTGCTAATGTTCTATATTCATCAGCTTTTTCGACTAAACCCAATGCATTATATTTAAATGAAACGTCTAACAGCGTGCGTGCGCGCATTTCATCACGAACAATTTGCTCTGCACTGACTAATCGTGTCACTTGTTCAGTTAAGCCCGCTTCCGCATAGCCAACAGCTAAGTTATTAAAAACTAGACCTTGATTAATATCGTTATTTAACGAGGTGATATGCTTTTCAGCTTGTTTTAAGTGCGAACGCTCATTGGCATAGTAATAATATGATCTATCTGCATTAGTGGCTAAACTCGCTTTAATGGTTAATTCTTTGGTTAGCTCGCCGCCATTACCGTCGCTAATCAATGCCGTAAAGCTGTCATTTACATCAATTAACGCCTGAGGTTTATAGGTAACTTCACCCGTTATTGCATCAATGGTTAAATCACCATTTTTAGTTGTTGCAGTTATTGAAAAACTTAGGGCATCACCATCAATATCTGTTGCCGTGACAAGGCCTTTTTTAGTTTCACCACCAGAAACTAAAACCTCGGTAGCATTAACTTCTGGAATATCGTTTACAGCTTCAACAGAAACATTTACCGTGACAGCAACGGTTTCATCACCATCTGTTGCGCTAACTTGAAAGCTGTCTTGACCATTAAAATTAGCGTTGGGTTGGTAATTAATGACGCCTGTTGAGTTATTAATATCGATCGTTGCATTGGCTGATGCATTTGCTAAACCGTATGTAACGGTTGTTTTGTCGGTTGCAACAACTGTTATTGTTGTTGCTTGATCTTCTGTTGCTGTTAACTGGTAACTTGCCTGTTCGAAAACCGGCGCTTGATTGCTGCTTGAGCCACCGCCACAAGCAGTTAATGCTGTCGCAGTTAGTAAAATTAAAGCACTATTTTGTTTCATGATGTCTTCCTTAAAAAATGCGAAGCGGATCTTAATGCTAACAATTCTCATTTGCAACAAATAAAATAAAAGATTATCATGCGCTGGTAAAAATTAGTTAAATCAAGCTATTTAGTACGAAATAACGGGTAAACTTCCTGAACAGTGCTAAATAAATTCTAATTTTAACTAACTTTGTAATTAACTTAATCGCAACAAGGTAACAAAAATGTCACGACTTAAAATCTCCTCTTTCATACTGTTAAGCGCTTTCTGCACAGCAATAAATGCCCAAGCCACAGAGCAAAAATTTGGCGACGGAGCGAACATGAAACAACTCGTCGAAATATCAGAAGTTTTAGCCTCCCCTAATGAGTTCTTAGACACTCCCATTACCGTTGAAGGTAGTATCGTTAAAGTATGTAAAAAGCGAGGCTGCTGGATGGAATTAGCATCTAACAAGAAGTTTCAAACCTTACGAATTAAGGTGCGAGATGGTGACATGGTATTCCCAATGACAGCACTTGGAAAAACCGCCTACGCAACAGGAAAACTGCAAGCGTTGCCGCTTAGTTTGGCACAGTCTAAAAGATATTTAGCTTACACAGCACAAGAGCAACAAGAAGAGTTCGATGTAAATTCCGTTACAGAAGCTATTACGGTTTACCAAGTATCGCCAACAGGTGTCACTATTGCAGACTAATGGCTATTAAAATAAATTGGTTTAAGTTAAACCGCTGTTTGCACCGAGATATTGGTTATTTTTGCATTGGCTTAACATTAATTTTTGCCGTATCAGGTATAGCGCTCAATCATGTTGATGACTGGAACCCAAACTATCAAGTGACGCAAGAAAAACACTTTATCGACGATCTTCAAAGAAAAATTGATACTGAAAATTTTGAAGCATGGTTACTTAAACAACTTAACATTGATGCTCAAATTAAAGCGAGATTTTGGCAGTCACCGAAGCAATACAAACTGTTTACCAAACAAAATCATACATTGATTATTGATACTGTAGAAAGTAGTGTAATTTTACAGAAAATATCACCACGCTTTTTATTAAAAAGCTTCAATTCTTTGCACCTAAATGAGGCTAAAAGCGCATGGACATTTTACTCTGATTTCTATGCGGTAATGCTTATTTATTTAGCAATATCAGCATTGTTTATGGTGAAAGGTAAAAAGGGCATTAAAAGTTCACGAGGTTTGTTGGTTGTTGCTGGTTTTTTTATTCCAGCAGCCTTTGTTATAGGCTACGCGTATTAAAGATTTACTACATGGCTTAAAAAGCCATGTAGTAAAATTATTTTACGTACAAACGAAACCAGTATCTTTTGATTTTTCTTAGTCAAAAAAACGAAAGTAATGTTATTTCGCACTGCCTCATATACCCAAGCCACTTAAATATGCAGTTCCAGAGTTAAGCTAGGAAATCAGAGCAAGGCACAGCGCGTAGGTAATGGTTATTCCCTTATTAAAAATAGTTGCCCAAGTATTGTAAAATTCTCTTTCGTTTATTTTCATTAGATATTTTGTTGATTTCTTCATACAAATTTATCTCTGAAATGACTATATCGCCGTTTCTATCTTCATTGTGAAACTGATAGTTATTTAATACTGGATAACCTTTTTCTGTTAATAAATTCACACTATCAAAATTCTCAAGCATTAATGAGAAATAGGTTAATGGTCTTCCATCAACCTCTCCTAGCGGGTCGAGGTTATGCTCTAATAAAATGTCTAAATTTTCACGCGAAAGTCCACCTGCGGCAACAACCCATGTCGATGTACTATATACCGTTGAACCTTCGGCGATAAATGCCTTAATTTCTTGAGGGGTAATATTGGGGTCGAGAAATAAACTTGCAACTAAAGCAGTATAACTTGTATCACCCTCTTTCAATGAAGCATTAGCATTAAGCTCACCCGATTGAATTTTATTTATTAGCGTTTTTGTAAGGCTTTTCTTATTAGCAAGTTCTAGTAATACAGAGCCTGTAATAGTCGATTCTTCATACGATTTATCATCAGACAGCCGTTCTTTAACAACAGCTTTATTTTCTTGAGGGAGAGGGGTAAAAAATTTAACTAAATTAGTTTCTATGTTTTTCTCCCCTGGAAAAAATAAAAATACAAAAATACAATTAGCTAATAAGCTAAACACAATTAACACTTTCAATATTGTTCACTCCTTTGGGTTATGTTCAAGGTATCGTCATCAGCAATAATTATTATCATTTAAAAACAACAACTTCATACTCGCTTTACTCAAATAACCAGTAATAACCATAGGCGGCTAGTAGTGCAGGAATTGATGAATATATTGTTGCAACCAGAGCAACGCGCGGTGATAACGCAATGGCAGGAAATAGCGCATCGCCATCATTACTTATTGCATTACCTATTTGTGCCGATAACGGTATTCCGCCTGACAAATATAAAGACGTAGTAATAATTTGAGGGCCACAGCCGGGGATCATACCAATAAGTACGCCAGCTAATGGCGCAACACTGCCAAACTGCTGAAATAGCGTTTCAATTTGAAAGTTGCCATATAGCATAACGAGCTCAAATAGAAGAAATGCCACAACAACCCAACTCGTGACAAAGTTAGTATCAAGTGCGACTTTTTGAAAAATTTTCGTTTGCCGCGCTTTTTTATCTTCAGAAACTATCGATTCATAATTGGTAACTTCACGCGTTGCAGCCCAAAGAAAGATAAACCCTAAGGTAATAGAGGCTCCTAGTATTTGAATGACATGTTCACTGGTATCAAATAACGCGACAATATCAACCTGTGCTGCAATAAGTAGCCCAATAATAGCACCGGGTATCATCAGCCATTGCCATAATAGCCCTTGAAATTTTAACCGTTTAGACTGCGTTTTTTTAACTTCTTCAACGCTTGGCTTGTTATTCGTAGGCACTATACTATTTCGCAAAAAATCAGCGCCATGAATTTTATTTACCACGCTGCCCGAAACAATACCGACCAGAAAACACAAAACAACAATGCCAGCCCCTGTTATTGGCTCTGCTGCTAATAACAAAAATGCAGCATCTCCCATCGTTGACGTTAATACCGCGGCAACGGCACCAAAACTCATTTGCCCACTAACATATTGCGTTATAACAACAATAGCACCGCCACAACCTGGTAAAACGCCCATAAAACTTGCGGTTACTACTTCTCTAAAGGGCTTTTTCTCCCCTTTGCTATTCGTATATAAATGGCTAATTTTATCGGCAAATAAATGATAAATAGTTAAGGTCATGGCAACAAACACCGCTACCTGCCAAAAAGCATCGGAGAGTACACTTAAGGTAATACCACGGGTTTGGTCTTGTACCAAAAAAATACACAGTAGTACGGGTAAAAGCATGCGCCGATAGTGCGGCATGATTGCTTTTAATTTAATGGAATACTGCTTCGCAAGGACAAATGTCAACGATAGGTTCATCAGGTTGCTGGCTCTTATTTAAATAACGATATGATTCGTTTTAATGCCTATTTGCTATAAACAGGTTTCGCGTTTTATTAATAGTGTTTAACAATATGTCTAGCATGGGTATCAAACACACAGCACTTGAACACTAGTTTTTTCTCTTGTTAGTAACAGGTTTAGTCAACCATTTGGAAAACAATTAAAAAACATTCAAATGGAATAATTGAGCATCACTCGATGCGCAATTATTCCCTCAACAAACACGCGGTATCATCATGCTTTTAAATCAGGGTAAACCAATTTTTCAGCAGGCGGATAAGGGCATACTGCACGATAAGTCGCAACCCCTTTGGTTTGCCAAAATATATCAGCGAACTGATTAACTTTTTCTAATAAGGTTAACGTGGCTGCACGGTCTATATGTTGCTTAGCGAAAGATGCTGCTAACATAATTTCATGTGTCAATTTATGCAGCTCAGGGTGGTCGTCTAATTGTGGCTGCTTAATATAATCGCCCCATATAACGCCAATGTTGTCTTTAACTTGCTTACCATGGGCTTCTTTTTCATTTAGTAAGCGATTAAATGTCGCTTGCTGTTCAAAGCTTAGCTTTTCATTGGCTTTTAATTCATCTAATAAATCGACCATACGAATCATGGTTAATACAGCTAGCTGCGCTGAAATAGGATCATAAATTTTGCATGGAATGTCACAGTGAGCAGAAGCACGAGCAAATGGTTTTTTACGATCCAGCATGGTTAAAATTTTATATATTGTCATCATTTACTCCCGCATTGTTTTTCTTTTCAGCAAAAAAACGGCGTTTAATATAGGTCATTAATAACCCCGCACCAATCACCATTGGAGCTACCAAAAGTAAATGAATAAGTGGTGACATTGGGTCGCTATGATCATGCCCGCCATGCGCAAAGCTTTGCATTGATATAGCGAAGCCAATCAATAACACAAATAATTTATACATATTGTATTTCCTTGTTAGCAGCTCACCCGTCAAATTTTAATATGACAGTGAGCAGCATTAGTTAATGAATAGAGCTACCTTCTTGCTCAATTATTTTTTGTAGCGTTGGCAATTGTTCTCGACAGCCTTCGCAAATTTTGTGGTTTTTGCTAAATAACAAAATCGCCGGTAAGGTAATACTCATTCCTTTAAAGGCCGTAAACTTTATATCGTCGTTAAAGTGTTTAGACTCAGACACAGCAGTCAAATACTCATGCGGTGTCATTAAAAACTTTAGCGACAAATGCAAGTTACCAAAGGTTTCGTATAGTGATGCTAAGTTATGGCAAGCGCATATCCATGCCATTAACACATCCGACGATTGTGGCTCGTCATGACACGCTATACTGAGTAGATCATATGCCTGCCAGTAAAACGCTTCTGCTTGATTTAACTGTTTGTTTTGAAAACATTCATTACCAAGTTTAAGTAATGACTGCCATTGAGAGTGCTCCATCGCCCTTCCCTATTTCACCTGAGAAAGATATGCGCTTACGCGCTCTTTATTCATTGCTATACCCGCACTAATCGTTGACCACTCATTATTGACTTGTGCTAGATTGCTCGCTTCACCTACTTGAATAACACCTAACATACCAAGCACAAAGTGTGGCGTGCATTTGTAAAGGTACACACCATTTTCATTGAAGGTATAACTAACTTTTTGCCCCATTGGACTTGCAAACTTTGTTGCCTTGGCAGGAATTGAGACTGACTCAACATTGTGCGAAGCATCAGACGGAATAAAAGTGACGGTATCTCCAACGGCTACTTTTAAATAACCTGGTGACATAATCATCGTTTGACCATCACTATCACTGGTCAGTAACTTTACTTCATGATTTTTAGCGTAAGCGGTAGCGTTTAAAGCAATAGCCAAAACAATAGCTAAAGCAATAGTCCAAATAGCCATTACCTTCTTCATAGATATCCTTATTAAAAACAACTAAAACCAAATGATAATCATTCTCATTGGTGTTAGCAACGTTTTTTTAGTGTACTGGATAATTAAACTATTGGAAGATACTTTCAAAATAATTGGAAGATACATTCAAAATAATTGGAGAGTTTATATGTGACAGCGAAGTATTCCTAAAATAATCATAAATATATGATTTCGGAGAGACCTTTAGTTCAGTTCAATGTGAACCCTCTATCGCGCATTGTGATCCAAGTAACCATAGTGATTGACTAAGTTATGTTTGCTGTATGATCGGAGAGTTAAAATTTGATATTTTGACGTGTTTTATTTGGCCTTACGCACCAAATTTTTTATAAAACAGATGCCCTATTTAATTTACCTAAGTAAAATGGAGGAGAACATGGCAGGGTTTTCTGCAGATACAGTAAGCTAAGAGGCTATTATTAGCCATGGTCGACACGTTATTATTCGTGAATTTAACCATTTGAAATTTAATACAAAATTTTATTACACGCAGCAACAGGAAAAATCAGCGCTTTGGTTATTTTTCCATGCTGACTTTTAACCAAAGGCTTGTTGATATAACCGTCAAATTTTGTTGAGTTGTACGGCGTTGGCATAACAAAGTTTTTAGATAGGTTAGCAATAAAGCCAATCGATTTTTTTGCTTTTACCTTTTTCTTGT
>ENA-ORXI01000921-ORXI01000921.1-sediment-metagenome-genome-assembly--contig:-NODE-921-length-23885-cov-22.554603_pt1 | contig 23885 bp, 18 predicted proteins | sample MGYA00237861_ERZ511468 | MGnify/ENA primary metagenome ERZ511468 (study PRJEB26299, sample SAMN06266213) | sediment metagenome | isolation source: Hudson Canyon methane seep mesocosm | place...
AAGTGATGGAATGTAATCAACCTTCATCCTCTTCATTTTTATTTATTACGTAAATTTTAATCGATATTATTGATACCCCAGCGTTCTTCATGCGACCGATACTCTCCAAGCCGCAAAAAAATCAAGAAAAATCAAGGGGTCAGCCAGTTTGATCTTAAACTTTCTCCAAGCTGTAATCGCTTGTATATAATCTGCGCAAAATATTCACTTCCCAATTTTGATAAATGTATTGAATCTTGATAGAGCAATAATGGGGATGAGTATTTTGCATACATGGTCATCGTACTGCAAAAGTTAATTTCTAATTCGTTTGCCAACTGTTGATAATAGATTAAAGACTGACTGTTACCTTTAATTAATTCATTTTTTGTAACATGGTGAACAAGAATCACTTGGTCAAAATTATTTTTTGCAGATAAGATAATTTCCCTCAATGACTTATCGCTTCTCAATTCAGCTTGCTCTGAGGTTAAATTACGAGCCTGGTTTCTAAATTTGCGTTTTGTACGTTCAATAATGATCTGAAAAACATCATCAATTGCGCTTCTGCTCTCTTGCACTCTATAAGGGATAATATCAGTACTAGAAAAAGGGATATCACGACGGTCATGGCTAGACTGAACAATAATTGCGCTTACCCCTCTAAATGGGCCAAATTCACTAATAAAAGACTTAATATTACCCGGCCCCCAGCTAGATGCCGCCACCGCTGAAACTTTAAAATTTGGCATATTTATACGTTTTTGAAGCTGAAAGGCAATTGTCTCTGTCTGATCAAGAAAGTGATTACCATATACAACACTATCGCCGAAAATAAAAATACTATCATAACGCGGATTATTTAAATCGTAATCATCACTTCTCATTCCATATCGATTAATTGATATCTGATTTCCAAACCTTGAGTATTCACCATTTGGTTTTAGATAGTATTCAATTTTGGGGTGCAAATTTACGACCGGAGGGCTCCCAAGACCAATAGTACGTAAGCAGATCTCTATTATAGCTACGCTGCTAATTACAATAATAAAAAGTACAATTTTATTTTTTTTAACGATATTTTGCACGTAACTTCCTAAAATATACATCACCGTATTTATCAACGAGATAAGCGAAAAGAAATTGAAATCACACAAACTGAAACAATTAAATAGGCAGTTTATTTTACTACATTAGTGCCAATTTTATGAATCAAGGAATCAAGGGGTCAGCCTAACTCATATTCACTAATGTCAGCACGACTCCCTCGATTAAATATTCCCGGCACCCCCTGCACATAGTCCAGTGGGGAAATAATAAAGGCGTCTGTTTTTTGACGATCAGCATCACCTTGGTTTTGATGGTCTATTTTACCAATCTAGCCGGTTTTCGAGGTTTTTCTACTGCTTGAGCGACTAAATAACTTGACGTAAAAAGTGGAGGACTTTATTACGGTTAAGTAGATTTTTTGACTCTGTTTTTATGCCATGAATCGCTCTATATTAACATCAAAAATAGCTGATAGTTTACGTGCTATCTCTTTGCTGATACCCCGTGTACCACGCTCTATATCTGATATATTTTGCCTAGTGAAATTTCCGAGTTTTCCGCCTAATTGTGCTTGAGTAAGGTTATTATTTTCTCTGTATATTTTTACTGTTTCACCTGCTGTAATTGAAGCCTCTATATTTAAGAACCAGTCCGAATCAAATACATTTACGGGTTCATCTTCCTCCTCTGTGATTTCGACATCTTCGGAATATTTATCTTTTAAGTAGCTCAGGACGTCCTCTGGTATCTCACCCTTGACCTCAAATAATCGGCCATCAGTATGGTGCTTTTTCACGACTGCCAACATAGTAAACCTCTATTTCGATTGTATCTGACTCATGCTTCCAGCACGCGCCCCATGATGCACTCAAGTGGCAATGATATCAATAGAACATAATTCTGTCATCTTGGTTGTTCCGGGCCTAAATCCCGCAAATCCTTAGTAAGCAACGCCATCTTTTTCTGAACCCATAATGGAAGTTTATTTAGTTTCTTCAGTACTTTTCTTTTAATGGATACGTCATACATATCATCAATTGGGCTACCCACTTAACACGGGACAAGCATCAGGCAACCTTCACAACTGAACATAAAAGTAGGGGCAGTGCCTTGTGCCTGCCCTTAATGCTTCTGCGTTACCCGGGCAACCACAAGGGATTGCCCCTACGATAAAAGAGCATTGGTGGAAACGCGAGGACTATCATGGTGTCCCGCCTTAAGTGCGTAGCCTACGTGACAACTAAGCTACTGACCCTTTGGCTCTTTATCCAAGTCAAATGCGTCATGCAGAGTCCTAACTGCTAACTCTAAATATTTTTCCTCAACGACCACGGAAATTTTAATTTCCGATGTTGAAATCATTTTAATATTGATGGCTTCGTCCGCTAAGACTTTAAACATTTTACTGGCAATACCTGCGTGCGAACGCATTCCCACTCCTACAATTGATACCTTAACAATGCTATCGTCTGCAGTTACAGCCTTCGCACCCACATCCTTACAGATATTTGTCAGAATTTCTTTTGCTTTATCAAAATCATTGCGGTGTACAGTAAATGTAAAATCCGTGGTTGAATCATCAGCGACATTTTGAATAATCATGTCAATTTCAATATTTGCATCAGCCACGGGGCCCAAAATTTTATATGCCGCTCCTGGAATATCTGGCACACCTGTAATCGTTAGTTTTGCTTCATCTTTATTGAATGCAATTCCTGAAATTAATGCCTGTTCCACTGCTGATTCCTCGTATGTAATGAGCGTACCACGCCCTTCTGAAAATGATGATAAAACGCGTAATGCGACATTATATTTACCGGCAAATTCGACTGAGCGAATCTGTAATATTTTAGAGCCTAAGCTGGCCATCTCCAGCATTTCTTCAAACGTAATACTCTCTAAGCGACGCGCCTTTGGCTCGACTCTTGGGTCCGTGGTATATACGCCATCTACATCTGTATAAATATGACACTCATCCGCTTTTAATGCTGCTGCAAGCGCCACTGCGGTAGTATCTGATCCGCCACGTCCTAGCGTAGTGATATTACCCTCTTCATCCATACCCTGAAAACCTGCAACCACGACTACTTTGCCTGCATTTAAATCGGCATGAATTTTTTTATCATCAATACGTTTAATTCTGGCTTTGGTATGCGAACTATCAGTCACAATACGAACTTGGCCACCTGTATAAGACTGAGCAGCGCACCCTAATTCAGTTAATGCCATGCATAATAATGACATGGTAACTTGCTCGCCTGTTGATAATAAAACATCCATTTCTCGAGCAACAGGGGATTTTTGCATTTCTGCTGCTAAGGCGGTTAAACGGTTCGTTTCCCCACTCATCGCAGAAACAACAACAACAATTTTATCGCCCTTATCCTGTGCTAATTTAACTTTTTGGGCGACAGCTTGAATACGCTCAGCAGTCCCGACGGATGTTCCACCAAACTTATAAACATATAAGCTCATTATTTTACCCCTAACTGTTCACGCACCCAATCAGGTACTAATTTTAAAGCGTCTGACAATTTTTCTGGCTCTGTGCCTCCTGCTCTTGCCATATCTGGACGCCCCCCGCCTTTACCGCCGACTTGCGCAGCAACAACATTAACTAAGTCTCCTGCTTTTAATCGCTTAGTTTCTGCCTTAGTTACGCCCGCAATAAGCGTTACCTTGCCATTATTAACCGCTGACAAGACAATAGCCGCCGCACCTAATTTATCTTTTAATTTATCCAGCAAATCACCCAGCGATTTAGGATCAACATCTTTTAGCTCGACTGCCAACACTTTTATACCATCAATATCAACTGCACCCGCCGCTAAATCGCCACTCGCTGAGCTTGCTAATTTAGCCTGTAAACGCGCCAACTCTTTCTCTAAGCCTTTGCTTTTATCTAATAGCTGCTGAACCTTTACCGCAGCCATTTCTGGGGTTGATTTAATAACATCTGAAATAGTATGAATAACCGACTCACGCTCCTCTAACCAGTGCATAGCGGCTTCACCCGTCAAAGCTTCTATTCGCCTTACCCCGGAAGCAACACCCGTTTCACTGACTATTTTAAAAACACCAATATCACCCACGCGCTTTGCATGAATTCCTCCACATAACTCAGTAGAGAAATCACCCATTTTTAAAACCCGTACTTCATCGCCATATTTTTCACCAAATAAGGCCATTGCGCCCGCATTCATCGCATCATCTTTAGACATCACATCAGCTGTTACTTCGTTATTATGACGAATCTGCTGATTAACAATACGCTCTATAATTTTAATTTCTTCAACATTAATAGGCTCAAAATGAGAAAAATCAAAACGTAAGCGCTCAGGATTCACCAAAGAACCTTTTTGGGTCACATGATCACCTAACACTTGACGTAAAGCCGCATGTAATAGGTGTGTTGCCGAATGGTTTAAGGCAATTGCTTGACGCGCTGACGGTTCAACCGCTGCATTACACGCCTTTCCTCTATTTAAGCTACCTGAGGTAACTTTACCAATATGTAAAAATAGTGTGCCGCCTTGCTTTAAGGTATCACTCACCTCAAAAACTGCATTGCCAACTTCTATTCGCCCACAGTCACCAACCTGCCCACCAGACTCACCATAAAAAGGCGTACTATCTAAAATAACCACACCTTCAGAGCCTTCCGGCAAAACCTCTACCGCCTCACCTTTTTGAAATAAAGCAATAATATTGCTTTGCTCATTTAATTGCTCATAACCCGTAAAATTAGTCACCGACTCTAATTTAATGGTTTGATTGTAACCATCACCAAAATTCTTTGCCGCACGAGCACGGTCCCGTTGCGCTGCCATTGCAACATCAAAACCTGCATGATCCACTGTTAATTCTCTTTCACGAGCACAATCTGCTGTTAAATCAACAGGAAAACCATAAGTATCATATAACTGAAAAGCCACATCACCGGAAATGACAGAGCCTTCCATAGCTTCAATATGTGCTTCAAGAATTTTCATGCCTTGCTCTAAGGTTTCAGAGAAGCGCTCTTCTTCAACTTTTAAAACTCGCTCCACTTTTTCTTGTGCTTTTGCTAACTCTGGATAGGCTTCACCCATTTCAGCCACTAAAGGTGCAACTAATTGGTAAAAGAAAACCTCACGAATACCTAAACGATAACCATGACGAACAGCTCGGCGAATAATACGACGCAATACATAGCCTCGCCCATCACTTGCCGGCAATACCTCATCAACAATTAAAAAAGCACACGAACGAATATGATCAGCAATAACTCGCAATGAACTGATTGTTAAATCAGTTGTACCGACTAATTGTGCCGCTTTTTTCAATAAGCTTTGAAATAAATCAATCTCATAGTTATTATGCTTTCCTTGTAAGACTGCAGCGATACGCTCCAAACCCATTCCCGTATCAACCGAAGGTTTAGGCAATGGCGTTAAATTACCTTCGGTATCACGGTCATACTGCATAAACACGAGATTCCAGATTTCTATATAACGATCACCGTCTTCTTCTGGCGTACCTGGCGGGCCGCCGGCAATATCCTCACCATGATCATAAAAGATTTCAGTACAAGGACCACAAGGACCAATATCCCCCATTGACCAAAAATTATCTTTAGCGCCAATACGTGAGAGTCGTGCAGGGTCAATTTTGATATCATCTAACCAAATTTTCTCTGCCTCTAAATCTTCATCAAAAACAGTGACCCATAATTTTTCAGCGGGAATCCCTAGCTCTTTAGTTAAAAAATCCCAGGCAAAATGTATGGCTTCAGGCTTAAAATAATCACCAAAACTAAAGTTACCTAGCATTTCAAAAAACGTATGATGACGCGCGGTATACCCTACATTTTCCAAATCATTATGCTTGCCACCCGCACGCACACATCGCTGACTCGTGGTAGCGCGTACATAGTTGCGTGGCTCACGCCCTAAAAAAGTATCTTTAAACGGCACCATACCTGCATTAGTAAATAATAAGGTTGGGTCATTTCCGGGCACTAAAGAACTTGAAGGCTGGATTGAATGCCCCTGATCTGCAAAGAACTTTAAAAAGGTGGCACGCAATTCTGCGCTAGTCAGATTTTTCATAATTAACTGGGATATATAAACGTTTTAAATTTACGCGCTCTTTTCGGAGCTTATTATTTTTTACAAAGTTTGAATTCAACTTAAGAAGCAAGAGGCTAGCCCCCTTTGGGCGACTCAACTATTTTCAAACCGAAAATCAACCGAGCATTATACCTAGATAAAAAGACTATTTGAATAAATCTCGGATCATATCAGAAGAAAAACCACGTTGCTGTAGAAAACGGCTACGTTTCAGCTTTTCTTTTACATCTAATTCATTGAACTGATTGTACTTTTTCTCATACACTTGCTGTAACAGTTCCTGCCAACTTCCTGCAATATCTTCAACAGCCATCTCAAAATAACAGTCACCTACTCCACGCTGCTGCAGCTCCACCTTTATTCTTAGGGGACCAATGCCTCGATGCACGCGACTCCTAGCATAGCTTTCTGCAAAGCGCTCATTACTTTGCAAACCCTGCTCAATCAATTCATCTATTACATTCTGAATCTCAGAGCGAGAAAAACCTTTGGCAGAAACCTTTTGTAATAACTCAAGCTGACTATGCTCACGCCTTATTAGGTAATTTAAGCAAGCTTCCTTAATTGCTTTAGCATTTCCCTCTTGCTCATCATCAAATTTGACTATGTCATCATTACATGTGAATTTTTTAATTACTTTTTCTCTTAAAAGCCCTCCCTAAAGGGTATAGGTATCTACACAAGTCTTAAAGCCTTCTCCAGAGGGAGAAGGTTAGATAAGGGGAATAGATAAAGCCTTGGTTTTATTCTCCTCACCCCAGCCCTCCCCAGCAGGAGAGGGAGCTACATTAACTTGTAACTCATTGTATTTAAATATTAAAAGTTGTGTAGATACCTATACCTAAAGGGAGAGAAGTGAAGTACGGAGATTTAAAAGCAAAAAAGAATATTTTAAAGCCCCTCACCCAACCCTCTCCAACAAGAGAGGACTTAAATCAACAGCACTGCCTATACGGCTCTACTTACTTGCATCATCGGACTTTACAGCAACTTTATCTGCTGCATTTTTATCACCAAAAACTTCAGCACGAATTTTTGCTTCTAATTCTTCTGCTAATTTTGGGTTTTCTTTTAGGTAAATACGCACGTTCTCTTTACCTTGCCCAATCTTGTCATTGCCGTAACTGTACCAAGAGCCCGCTTTATTAACAAAGCCGTATTTCACACCGAGATCAACAAGCTCCCCTAAAAAGGAGACCCCTTCGCCATAAATAATTTCAAACTCTGCCTGCTTAAAAGGTGGGGCAACTTTATTTTTAACTACTTTTACACGCGTTTCATTACCAACAATTTCATCACCTTTCTTAATTGCTCCAATACGACGAATATCCAAACGTACTGATGAATAGAACTTTAAGGCATTACCACCCGTTGTTGTTTCTGGGCTACCAAACATAACGCCGATTTTCATACGAATTTGGTTAATAAAAATCACCATCGTATTTGAACGCTTAATATTTGCCGTTAATTTACGCAAGGCTTGTGACATCAAACGCGCTTGTAAGCCCATGTGTGAATCACCCATATCACCTTCAATTTCTGCTTTAGGTGTTAATGCGGCAACCGAATCAATCACTACGATATCTACCGCATTTGAGCGCACTAGCATATCGGCAATTTCTAAAGCTTGCTCACCGGTATCGGGTTGAGAAACCAATAAATCATCAACATTAACGCCAATTTTCTCTGCATATCCAACATCTAAAGCATGTTCAGCATCAATAAAAGCGGCTGTTCCACCCACTTTTTGCATTTGTGCAATAGCCGATAAAGTCATGGTTGTTTTACCTGAAGATTCGGGCCCATAGATTTCAATAATTCGACCACGCGGCAAACCACCACAACCTAAAGCTATATCTAAAGATAATGAACCTGTAGAAACCGTTTGTATATCACGCGAGGCTGTATCATCACCCATACGCATCACTGCGCCTTTACCAAATTGCTTTTCAATTTGCATTAAGGCCGCGCCTAATGCCTTTTTCTTATTCTCGTCCATAGTCTATCTAGCCAGCCTTAATCATCACACATTAAAAACAAAATATTATCCCATAGCCTCATTAAAGCGCATAACAAATTTCATACTACCCGCTCAAATACACACAAAAATTAACTGCACTCATTATTCTCCCGCAAAAAAAAGGCCAGCATAAGCTGGCCTTTCTACCTTCATGTACCTCTAACTACATTACAGTTTGAACTGTGTACGTAATGTAAATGAATGTACGCCACTATCAATATCACTACCATCAAGCTTAGTCACACTTGACCCAGCAAGATCGAAAGCATGTCGATAATCTGCAATAATACGTACATTGTTGTTTAAGTACCAGTTTAGGGCAACCGTTACATCTTGCTCTCTAGTACCATCGGCATAACTACCATAAGCAATATCACTTAGCCCATAACGCCCAGCTACCTCAACTGCACCCCACGTACCTTTACTCCAGCTAAAGCTTTCACTTGGCTTTAAGTATTTAAACTCACCATCAGAACCTTTATATCTACGAGCTTCGCCAGTCAAAGTCCAACCTACCTGTACATAAGCCGCATTAAGATCTAAATCTTTCTCTCCACTATGGCGCGATATCCACTCATGTGCATACTCACCTTGAATTGAAAAAGGCCCTTGCATATAAGCAAGTTCAGCACCCATAATACCAATACCATTAACTTCACCAACAGATACCTTAGTTAGTTTCAGGTCAGACATATGCGTCGTTTCAGTTGAAAAAGTAACCGAACCCTGCTGAGAGCTGAAACCTTTATAACCTCCATACGCACCTAAATGTACAACCTGACCCTTTGTATTAATTGGCGCATAAGACAAACGAGAGGCTACTGACCAACCCTCATCAGCATTCTTCAGATCACCATCAACATTCTTCCCAGGCGTTACACCATCACCATAAAAACCGACTTGTGCTGACCAGTCTTTATCAGACGTCTTAAAATGCAAACCAATCGCACGATCAAATGCTGGCGCAGTTAAAACATTAACTGTTGACCGCTCAGTGAACATAATATCATTCGAGCTTTCTTGCAATTCCATGCTAATTGGCTGCTTTTGATTACCCACTGTAATTTCTAACTTATTAAACGCCTTAAAGCCTTTGTAGGTTAAAAAAGCATCTTTAAGTTCAACTTTGTTATCGGTAAAATCCGCCTCGATCATATATTTATAATCTTTCCATACATAGCCTTTCATGTACATACGAGCACGACGGAACTCGACACCCTCTGACCCTTGCTTGCTTAATTCATCATCACCAACACCACCGTTAGCATCCATTTGCAAACGACCACCAAACTGGAATTTAAATTGCTTATCAGTTGTTTCTACAGCCAAACCTTTCTCACCCACAGAAACCTTGACATCATCAGTCCAACTCGCTGCCTCTTCCTTTTTAACCGCGACTTCTTTTTTGTTAGACAACTCATTATATTGAGTTTTATTAATAGCTCCATTACTCAATAATGTCTCTAGTAAATCTTTATTTTCAGCTGATACTGCCTCATTACCAAGCATTAATAGAGAGCTAATCGCTACCATTTTTGCAGTTTTTTTAATTACCATTAATATACGTCCTAAGGTTTAAATTGAGTTTATATTTAAAAGTTGCGCAGATGATAAGCTTTGTTTATGACAACGATATGACAATAACAAAAGACTTCACACCACTAAAAAGTAAGTATTCAGAGACCCTCACTTTATCTCTCGGCGAAAGCCTTCTCCAGAAGGAGAAGGTTGGATGAGGGGGAAATAAGAAAAGCCTTAATTTTATTCTCCTCACCCCAGCCCTCTCCAGCAGGAGAGGGAGCTACCTGACTGGCAGCTTGAGCATATAAACTAGGGAGCTCTAAATGCTTACACTAAAAAAGCGTTAATTTTTATTTCCAAAAGCTTCCGGCATCTAACTGCTCAGCTTTCCCCGTTAAGCGCTTATGACTCAATTCTTTTAAATAGAGATATATCTTCCCCGCCGCTTGCTGTTCCTTTACTCCCCAACTAGTTACACGACCTGCACAAAAACGCTGACGTAGTACATTACTTACTTGCTCAGTTTTGGCACGTATTAAAGATTTAATATTATTCCAGCTAGTACCTTCACTACATAATGCATCTTTAGCCTGTTGAGTACTTTGTAAAAATTCTTGAAGAGCCGCACGGTGATTGTTCGCCCATGTTTCATTAAAAACATAGCCAATACTGGCTACCTTTTGTTTAATGTCCAAACCTTGCAAAATATCACTTCCTGTCATTAATACTTTATAACCTTGGGCTTCCAAACGCGCAGCATAATGCCAATAAGTTAATAGCGCATCAACACGCTGATGGGTTAATTGTTGTGTTAATAAAGGCGGTGCGCCATACACTTTTTCTATACTGGCAAATAAATCACCCTGCCCTTTTTTTTGCATCAAAGCCTGCAATAACAAACTATTTTTATCCAGCTCACCCCCTGCAATTGCAAGCTTCTTACTTTTTAAATCCTGCCAAGTTTTAATCGTACTATTTTTTGCAACGACTAAAGCACCTGTTGTATTTGAGTAAGGATAAAACACATAATCTCGGCCTAAACCACGCTGATACGACACCCAAATCCAGTCCGCAACAATCATATCTACCGCGCCTGATTGTAATGCAATTTTCCCCGCCTGAGGATTTGCCATAGGCATAATTTCCAATTGATATGTTTCCGTTTCTATACGCCCCATACCTCGCATGATCTCTAATTCCCAGTTAGCCGTTCCATAAGATAAAACACCTAACCGGATAAGCGTTTTGTCACTTGCATAACTTAACTGACAGGCAAATAGCGCAAGGATAAAAATTAGTTTCTTAGTCATCATCATAAATAGTAAAAGATTATTTTAATTACTGATAAAATTAGCGACTTATTATAGCCCTACTCCCTAAATAAAGAGTTACCCCATTAATAATCCAACCCCCCCCTCTGTAAATCAACCCAACAAACTTATCGACCGATTCGGAAGAGTCGTTGATTACGTGCGCATCTCAATTACAGATCGCTGTGATTATCGCTGCGTGTACTGTATGTCCGAAGACATGACTTTCCTGCCACGCGAGCAAATTTTAAGTTTAGAAGAAATTTATTTACTTGCGCAATGCTTCACTGAGCTGGGTGTAGGAAAAATCAGAATTACAGGTGGTGAGCCTTTAGTGCGTCGTGGCGCTATCGAGTTATTACAAAAAATAGGCGCCCTGCCTTTGCTTGGTGAATTAGTCATGACCACTAATGGCTCTCATTTAGAACAATCTGCCACCCAACTCAAGCAAGCTAATATCTCACGCTTAAATATCAGTTTAGATACACTTGATGCAATCAAATTTAAAGAGCTTACTCGTACCGGCGACCTTGATATTGTATTAAAAGGAATACAGGCCGCTATTCAAGCAGGCTTTAAAGGTATAAAAATCAATGCTGTTATTTTAAAACATCGCAACCACCATGAAGTCATCGATTTAGTTCAATTTGCATTAGACTCCGGCATCGATATTAGCTTTATAGAGGAAATGCCATTAGGGCTTATTGATTCGCATGACCGCGCACTTGCCTATTATTCCAGCGATCAAATTCGTACTGATTTAGCCTCTAAATTTAACTTAACGCATATATCAGAAACAACAGCAGGACCTTCTGATTATTACCATATTCCAGGATCACCAACAAAAATAGGTTTTATCTCTCCACACAGCCATAACTTTTGTAGTGATTGCAATCGCGTTAGACTAACTGCCGAAGGCCGCTTACTGCTTTGTCTAGGTAACGAGCATTCAGTTGATTTAAAAACAGCACTACGTAATCCTGAGAACACCAAAGACGACATTAAACAAATTATTATTGATGCCATGCAAATTAAACCTGAAAAACATGAGTTTGATTTGACTGAGCAACCCATTATCATGCGTCATATGAGTTCTACCGGAGGATAGATGAAACTATTTTTTACTCTTTTATTAAGCCCGCTATTAATTGCGTGCAGCACTTCTAGCGAAAGCCATATTCAACAAGCAGAGTTGGTTGCTTTACTACAAATAAATCCACCCCCACTTATTATTGATGTGCGCTCGAGTATGGAATATGATTCCGGCCATATCCCTCACGCGCAACACATTCCTTTTTGGCAATCGTTTACTAGTGACGCATTAGATTCTCATGATAAACAGGATGAATTAATTTTATATTGCGAACATGGCCCGCGCGCTGGCATTGCAAAATTTGCCTATTTTTTAGCCGGCTTTGAAAATATACGTTATTTAGAAGGTCATATGACCACATGGCGCTCTGCCAATTTACCTATGGAAAAGAATTAATGAAACGCTTTTTTCTACTAATTTTTGCTCTCTGGGGGCAGCGTTTTAAACTCTACTTTTTTGCTGCAATCTCAGGCTCTCTGACAGGAATCTTAGTTTTTTACCCTATTAATGATTTTATTTTCTATTTTGAAATTGAGGGTAATGACATACAAACAAACGTCAGTACGGCAATTACTTATGCACTTGGACAACTTAAATCCTCTTTGGCAGGAAATACACCGCATAAAACCCTATTTCTGGCACAAGTCGGGGCTGTTTTTGGCCTCATCATCGCTTTTATCTATGAAATGCTACACCGGCGCTTACAACGCATCAATCGTTTGCATTCTGAACTATCAACAGATTTACATACGCTCATTCAACAAGGCGAAGGCTCTTTGCTTGAATTTAAGTCATCTTATCGCTGGGATATCGAACAAGAACGCGTTAATAAAAGCTTAGAAACAGTGGTCTTAAAAACGATTGCAGGCTATTTAAACAGCTCTCATGGTGGCACGCTCTTAATTGGTGTTGCCGATGACGGAACCATTATCGGCTTAGAAAAAGATTATCAATCGTTAAAACGCCCTGATCAAGATGGTTACGAGCAGGCTATTATTACCGCCATCTCCACTAATTTAGGCGCTGATTTATGCCAATTCGTTAAAGTCCTTTTTCATGTTGTTGATGGCAAACATGTGTGCCGGCTTATTGTTCTAGCCTCACCACGCCCTGTTTTCTTTACCCAAAACAAAACGCCTAAATTTTATTTACGCACCGGCGGTGGCACTCGTGACCTAAACATTCAAGAAGCGGTTGGATTTATTGCTCACCGATGGAATCGATAATGAGCGATTAAGTATTAAGAAAAATAGAAAGGTGAATATGTATAGGGACGAATTTCATACATTTCGGCGCCAAAGGTACGCAATGCGTACCCTACAAAAACAGCTGTTAAAGCCCTCCCTTGCTGGGGAGGGTTCGGTGGGGAGAGGTTAAAATAAATTCTTTATGCTTTATTAATTACTTACAAATACATGAGAATAATGCTGACTCATGCGTTATATCCCCCACACCCTACTCCACCTCATATTCACTTTCTAGGCTACCCACTTAACACGGGACAAGCATTAGGCAAACCTTCACAACTAACATAAAAGTAGGGGCTGTGCCTTGTGCCTGCCCTTAATGCTTCTGCGTTACCCCCTTCCTGCCCTGTTCCATCAGAAAAAATCACAATGTTTTTTGGCATAATTATTCCTTTCTTTTGGTATTGTAAAAATAAGTGCCTATTAAAACGCTTATTCTAAATCTATCAAAAAATACGTTCCACGTCATTCTTTGTAGCCATAAAAAAAGGGCGATTAAATCGCCCTTTTTTGTTTTTAAGCATTTAGCTTTTAATTACCAAAATACTGCAATGTTAAACGGTTATTAATTGTTTTAGTACCTGTTGAATCAACCATACCAAAAGTCATAAAATTAAAGTGATCATGAGGGTGAGCCACAATACTAAACTGCTCCTCTAATGTTGCTAAACCAGTATAAATACCATTTAAATTGTAAGTGCTACCTAAGTTATTACCTGCACTATCTCTAACTGGTAAATCATTACACCCTGACACTACCATATAAAGGTTCCATACATTAGCCTTAGGGTCGACCACATCGTAGTTACCCAAATAACGACAATTATTTGAATCTACATGCCGAACTGTTGTTGTTGTTGTTGTTGACGTTGCTGTGACTGTAACAGTCCTAAAAATACTTCCAAGTAACGCAGTATAGCTTGTTTCCGTAACTGTCTCCGTGGTTGTAACCCTAGAGATACTCACTATGTTAACTATGCTTCCGGTTGTGTCTGTAGCAGAAATAGTTGTTACAACTTCACGCGTATCATCAGGAGCAACGGTAAAACTAGCTGTCACATCAGTTTCAGTGGGCCCAGCAATTACTTCTACCTTGGGCTCGGTTGTAACAACCGTTGTTCTATCACTATTCAACACAAATGAACCTGACAAGTTCAGATATTGATTATAAAAATTCACACTATTATTATTAAACTTTTCAATGCTCCACTCAGTATCATTGATCACAAAAAAGTTAACCTCGGGAATAACATATTCCTCACTATACTTAAATGAGAAATTACCAAAATCAACCACAGCTCCAGCAGAATCTTTCTTCTCAAAAGTTCCTGCCAATGAATCTTTTTCCACGACAACACCTTCAAGCGTGATCGTTAGAATCTTACTTGAATCATTATTAGCAGGAATTTCTTTCAATTGATCAGAAAAAATCAAATCCTTAGTATGCACAACTGCCGCACCAGAAATAACATCACTGCCCTGATCCCAAGGGAAGGACTCGGTATCAGCTAATAATTTCACTTCATTATCTTCAGAAATCAGACCTTTATAAAACGTACTTAAGCCATCTTTCCCCGTAAATGTTCCCCGCCAAACACCAGTGATTGATGCCAAACTACTTGTTTTAGTAAAAATCTTGGTTAAATATTGGCTACCGTTATCGACTATATACGTTAACGTATCAAAAGCACCGTCACCACTAGTGTCAGAAAGAGTTGCTAAGCCCGCATAGTTACCATTTAAACTCGCAGACTGACAATTAGCCGTACTGATATTGACGTTATAAGCATTAAATGAAGGACTTAATATCCCAATTGCCCCTGTCAATGTACAGTCAGTACTCGTATTAGTCCCTTTAAGTGTACCAATACTATTCAATAAGGCCGATTCAAACTGCTCACCCCAGTTACCAGAGATCAGACTTTGTTTGCTCGCTTGCTCATAAGTCACATCATAAACTAGCGAAAAACTTCCATTTGTATCTAGTGGATCTGTTTTAGTATAAGTTCCTACCAACGTATTTTTTTCAGAAATAGTGCCCGAAAATACTATGTCATAGCTAGCAGATCTATCTGCTTTATAGAATTTAGCATTGGCGGAAACATCAGTCCCTGCATCAACCCCTAACTCTCCAGAAATAACATCACCACTACTCGTGGTTAATTGCATGCGACCATTTTCTGCAACAATACCTACTGCTACTGAAGTAACGCTTCCTGCACTAGATGTTATTGTACCGCGCCAAATACCAGAAACACTGGGTGTTTGAGCCGCAATCACTTTATTTAATTGACTACTTAATGCAGCAGCACCATCACTCTTTACCAACGAATAATTTAAGGTGTCATTTTCTGTGGCCGTATCATCAAGCCATGCGATACCATAATATTCACCCGAAAGGCTTCCAGTGCAGTTCGTGGCAGTTACATTCAAGTTATATACATTAAAACTAGGATTAAGAACCCCAATTGTTCCACTATAAGTACAGCCATTAAGCCCTTGGCCACTAAACTTATTGCTACTATTAACATTAATCGTTTCAGTAGCGGTACTCCACTCGCCAGTCACCTTCCCTAAATCTGAGCTACGCTCATAAGTAGCGATATAACTTAAACTAAAGTCACCCTCGACACTACCATCGTTGTTTTCATCAAAAGTTCCTTTAATAGTGCTTTTTTCGTTAATCTGCTTAAATAAAAGCTTAACATCACTATTTTTATTTAAAGCACCTTGGTCTGGTGAGTCATATATGTCTGCCGTAACCGATACATCACCATTATCAGAAGAAACTACAATACCTGAATACTGCGTCCCATCACCCGACTCAGTTAACTTGAAACGATTATTTTCTGTTATGGCTCCAGAAACTGAAGATACTTTACCTGTACTAGTATTGCTGAGTGCACCAATCCAAAAACCAGAAACATTCGCAATAGACGTGACAGGAGCCCCTGCCTCTGTTTTTGCAACACGACTAAGCTGCCCTGATAACGCGAAACTACTATTGGTAATTAAGTAGTTAAATACACTCTTTTCATTATCTAGCCATGCAGTCCCAGAATAGTCAGTAGCATTCATATTCATATCTGTACACGTAGACACACTAATATTGAGATTATAAATATTAGTAGAAGGGTCTATTATCCCTACAGTTCCTTTATACTCACACCCTTTAGCACCATTACCTGAAATAACAGCGCTACTGCCGATACTAAGTAGCTCGGTGATTCCTTGCCATGTATCTACGACTGTCCCAGTAGCAATACTAGAACCGCTTTCATAAACTGGATCATAATTGACCTGAAAAGTTCCATTTTCAGGACTCGCTGTAGAAAATGTACCTGCTATTGAACTTAATTTAGTGATGTCATCAAAACTGAATGTAATTGAATTGGCTAATACTTTCGCATCCGTTGCAACACTATTATATTCAGTTAGGTCTGCAGTAATCACCCCGGCTGTATTTTTAATTGCCTTTCCTGCCATCTGACTACCAGCTTGTGTCACTATTTGTACTCGCTGATTAGTATCAATAACAATTGATATAGACTGAGTTCCGCGCTCTGCCGAAACCAAGGTTCCACGCCATATACCGTTAATATCAGCTAATTGATCTTCTTGCTCTTCTTCCGGGGCTCCTGTAACTGGATCATCTGCTGGAGGATTCTGCCCAAACGGATCACCAGGTGGTTTACACGCCACCACAAAAACAGTGAATAGCACCATCAAAATTAACTGACTTATTTTTCTCATCACAATACCTATTAAATTTACAAACTGTCTTTAATTGTAGTTATTTTTTTCATTTATTAAAGTTTTTTCTAGCTTATTTACTTAATTACCTAAAGTTATAAGCTAACTTACACTGATAAAAGAGCTTTAATGCTAAAATATCTTGTTTATTATTATCAAAAACTGAGACTGTGACCGAGCAACTTTACCGTATAGCATTAACGCCTGGCGAGCCTGCAGGTATTGGCCCTGATTTATGCATTCAACTTGCACAACAAGATTTAAATTGCCAGCTAGTGGCCATTGCCGACCCTGAGTTATTAGCCCAGCGAGCTGAACAGCTTAATTTACCTTTAGCTATTCAAATATTTGATTCAAATAAAGAAATCTCAGCCCATCAAGCAGGCACTTTATGGGTCTTACCTTGCGCTTTAACGACTACTGCTGAATGCGGTATTTTAAATACGAATAATAGCGCTTATGTTTTAAAAACAATTGAGTTAGCCACCCAAGGCTGTGTATCGGGGCTATTTTCTGCCATGCTCACAGCGCCTGTACATAAAGGCATTATTAATGATGCAGGCTTTAGTTTTACGGGGCACACTGAATTCATTGCGGATATTACTGGCGGTCATCCGGTTATGATGTTGGCGACTGAGGGTTTACGAGTTGCTTTAGCGACAACTCACTTACCTTTAAAAGAGGTTAGTGCTGCTATTACCCCCGATATATTAAGCACTGTTATTCAGCTATTAGATAAGGACTTACGCCAGTACTTCGGTTTAAAAAAACCTCATATTTTAGTCTGTGGGCTTAATCCGCATGCGGGTGAAGGGGGTCACTTAGGGCGCGAAGAAATTGAGATCATTGAACCTGCATTAGAGACACTACGCCAGAAAAACATCAATTTATCCGGCCCTCTTCCTGCTGATACTTTATTTACTGATAAATATCTAAATAAGGCGGATGCCGTGTTAGCGATGTACCATGACCAAGGTCTTCCTGTTTTAAAATATAAAGGGTTTGGTCAGGCGGTTAATATCACTCTGGGCTTACCTATTATTCGTACTTCGGTTGACCATGGCACGGCATTAGATTTAGCCGGCACAGGAAAAGCGGATGCGGGCAGTATCTGTTATGCTTTACAAACAGCCATTTTCATGGCGAGCAACTCTAATAAAAATTAATATGGCACATAAAGCACGCAAACGGTTTGGGCAAAATTTCTTACATGACCATCATATTATCAATAATATTCTCGGTTCTCTTTTTTACAATAAAGATCAACATTGGGTGGAAATTGGCCCAGGGCAAGGCGCGCTTACTGAGTCACTTTTAAAAGATGGCGTTCAATTGGATGTTGTCGAGCTTGACCGTGACTTGGTGCATTTTTTAAACAATTTTTTTGCAGAGTACGATAACCTGACCGTTCATAGCTCGGATGCTTTAAAGTTTGATTTTGCTAGTTTAGTGACTCAAGATGAAAAGCTACATATCCTTGGTAACCTTCCTTATAATATTTCCACGCCGCTAATGTTCCATTTATTGGAAAATAGCGCACTGATTGCAGACATGACTTTTATGCTACAAAAAGAGGTGGTCGATAGAATTTGTGCTGATCCAGGGACTAAAAAATATGGCCGTCTTAGCGTCATGATGCAATACTTCTGCTCTACCGAGCATTTATTTGATGTACCGCCTGAGAGTTTTAATCCACAGCCCAAGGTGATGTCTTCCATTGTTCGCTTGGTACCACATGAACATCCCCCGGTCATTATCGACTCGGTTAAATCTCTCAATACTGTCGTGACCGCTGCTTTTTCACAGCGCCGAAAAACGCTACGAAATTCCCTTAAAAAACTTATCCTTGAAGAGAATATTATTGCTTTAGATATTGACCCTAAAATACGCGCAGAATGTATTCCATTAGAAGGCTTCGCTAAACTTAGTCGTTTTGTTCATCAAAACCCACTCGAGATAGAAGAATAAAATGCTACGCTTTACGGCTAATCTTAGCGTACTGTTTACTGAAGTTGAACTAGAGCAACGATTTTCTCTGGCAAAAAAACAAGGTTTTAATGCCGTTGAAATTCAGTTCCCTTATGAACTGAATGCTGAAACCATAAGAACAAAACTGCAGGAACATCAGCTTCAGCTTGTTTTATTTAATGTGGCTGCAGATGATTTATTACAAGGCGGAGAAGGCTTAGCGGCTGTTCCTGAAAAAAAAGAACACTTTAAAGCGGCTATTATTCAAGCCTGTGACTATGCAAAAATACTAAAGCCAGATGCCATCAATATTTTGCCAGGGCGCTGCTTTAATAAGGAACGGTCTAATGAGTACTTAGAGACCTTTAAAGATAATTTACGCTTGGCCCTCAGTGCATTTTCACCCCTAGGTATTAAAACGGTTTTTGAAGCCATTAATACTCATGATATGCCTAATTTTATCGTACACAATAGCCAACAAATGTTAGCTATCCTTGATGAACTAAACCACCCGGATCTATTGATGCAATATGATATTTATCATATGTTAATGATGCAGGAGCAAGCGGGTGACTTTATTAAACAGCAAGCACATAAAATTGGGCATATTCAATTTGCTGATTGCCCCGGAAGGCATGAACCAGGAACGGGTACTGCAAACTTTGAGAAATTATTTAAAACGATTAAGAACTCAAACTATGCCGGTTGGGTAGGAGCTGAATACAACCCTAACACTTCAAGTACCACCTCTTTCAACTGGCTTACTCACTCTTATTAAAATGTATCCCTATAAAAAGCTTAGCTTAAGTATCTGTACTGCATTAATGTTATCAGGCTGCTCCAGCATTGGTTATGGTATTGCTGAGGCTATTCTAGATAAACAAGAAGAAAGTGACGAACGCCAATGCCTTATCACCGGTCAAGCATTCACAGGTCTCGAACCGTCACTAAAAAATGGGCTTAGGGTTCTTATGGTTCATGGAATAGGCCATCATGGCCCAGGGTATTCTAGGGAATTTTTAAATAAATTAAGTCGTGAAATGGGACTGACTAAAAAATTGCCCGGCTATAAATCAATCAAACTTACTGACCCTTTAGATACCAGTAAAGACCTGGGGAGTCTTCGTATATTTCATTACTTTAATGAGCAACGCAATAAGTCTTTAATGTTTTACGAGTTGGTATGGTCACCTATTACAGCAGAAGCCAAAAAGATCATCGCTTATGATAATACCGAGGAATACTCACATCGCCGCGCAACCATTAATAATGTACTAAAAAACTTTAGCAATAACACCGTACCCGATTCATTTCTGTACTTAGGTAATCATAAAGAAGATATTTTAATTTCATTTACGCAAGCATACTGCTGGATGGTTGCTGCAAACTGGTCAGACCTTGAACAACACACAATCGATTTATGTGATTTTCACACCCCCGACTTTACTACCAACCTAAAAAATAATGATTATGCGTTTGTCTCACATAGCTTAGGTAGCCGTATTACTATTGATGGTTTACAACGTATCGCCATGCTTACCGGCGATGCAAGTAACATCTACCGAGGGTCACTCAAAGAACCACGTGAAGCCGTACAAATTCTAAAAGAAAAAAATACACCCATTTTTATGCTTGCCAATCAGTTACCGATACTACAGATAGGTAGAAAAAAACCAGAGATCACTAATCAATACAATGACTACTGCTTAACATCAGGAAAAAACTATTTACAGCGCATGTATCAATCAACTTCACTCATTGCCTTCAATGACCCGAATGACATAGCAAGCTACCCTATTCCCTACAGTTTTAGTGAGCACTTTTTAGATTCGCGCCTGTGCACAAGGACTACCAACGTGGATATTAATATTGCTGAAGCATTTGATTTATTTGGTTTTGGCAGTGCAGCAAACCCACTTACAGCTCACTCTGGCTATCAATCAGATGATCGAGTAATCGCATTAATTGCCAAAGGAATTGGTTCTAAAAACACAGCAGAAATTATTAATACCCGCTGTGAGTGGATTGAGGAAATAGACTAAAAATATGCTCTAAGCCAAAAGGTATGCAATGCATACCCTACACAGGGTTCAATATTACTAAATTGAGCATTAAGTACGAATAAATTCGCACCTACTGAATGATTTTTTGTAGGTGTGAATTTATTCGTACAACGGAGATAGCTTTACCATTTACTTTGGCTATGTCACCGTTACATGTGGATTTTTTAATTACTTTTGTTCTTAAGAGCCCTCCCTTGCTGGGGAGGATTGGGTGGGGAGACAATTAGAATACGCTGTTTGCTTTAGTGACTCATGTTACGCAGCAATTGAATGCTTTCACTCTCATGAAATACAACAAGGAGCGCGTAGCATCAGGGCACGGAATACGGGATAAACAGCGCATCGAAACCTCGTATTACGCAAGCTTCATACGGGCTACAGATTCTTTTGAACCTCCACTTAGCTATTAATCGGGGAAGGCTTTAAGAGCTAATTTCTTTTCTACACTTAACGGTGACATAGCCTTTACTTTAGAAAGCCTTATACCTAAACTCTAAGCTGACTAACCAAAGATTCCATTTCTCCTGACAGCCTGACTAAATCACGACTCGCTGTTAAGGTATTATTTGCTGTATTAACGCTGCTATCAGCAATATCACTAATCGTAACTATATTTCTATTAATTTCATCCGTCACAGAATTTTGCTGTGATGAGGCCGTCGCAATTTGTGTATTCATATCATTAATCGTTGAAATGGCACTCGTAATCGCCAATAACACACTACCTGAATTACCCGCTTGCTCTACACTTTTCCCTGCAATTTTCTGGCTTGCTCCCATAGCCGTTACAGCACTTTTTGCACCCGCCTGTAACTTCTCAATCATAGCCTGAATTTCATTCGTTGAAGACTGCGTTCTACTCGCTAAGGTTCTTACTTCGTCAGCGACTACTGCAAAGCCACGACCATGTTCACCTGCTCGTGCTGCTTCAATCGCTGCATTTAATGCTAATAAATTTGTTTGTTCAGAAACGCTACGAATAACCTCTAAAATACCGCTAATATCGCCTACATCTGTTTCTAATTGCTGAATAACAGACGTTGCATGATCAATCTCATTCGCTAACGAACCAATTGAACTCACTGCCTCTGATACCACTCTTTGGCCTTCATTCGCTTGATTATCTGCATCCCCGGCAGCACCAGCGGCCTGCGCCGCATTCCGTGAAACTTCAACAACGGTTGCAGCCATCTCAGTAATTGCTGTAGCCACTTGTGTTGTATTTTCTTTTTGCTGCATCACACCCGTTAAATTCTGCTCAACAGTCTGCGTCATTTGGCCTGCATTACCTGCTAAAGATCTAGAATGTTCATTAATACCAACGATAATACCTTGCAAATTCGCTAAAGCATGGTCAAATTCACTTGCCATCATACCAACCTCATCAGTAGATGATAGTTTGGTACGTACGGTTAAATCTCCTTGACCAAAAGACTTGGCAAAATCACTCATGGTTTTAAGTGGTTGAATCACTGAATTTGGAATAACAACCGTTAGTCCACCACCGATAACAAGCCCCACTAATACAGTGATGAGAACCATTAATGCAGACTTACTAACCGTCGCATTGGCTTCCTGAGTAAATTTTTCTATTTCTGACCAACTATTATTTTCTACAATTAATACAGCCTGTTGTGTGTCCGCTGTTATTTTTTGCATATTTAGAATGTTTTTTTGTACATTATTAGCACTGCTTGCTAGTTTCTCAACTTCACGCGTATAAGCTTTAGTCGTCATTATTGCCGCTTCAATAGTCTGACTTTCTTCTTGAGACAATTTCTTCTTTTGTAGCGCACGATATAACTTGACCAACTTAGGAAGCTCCGCCTTAGCTAATTGGTAATGTTTTCCATCGTTATGCAATTGCTCTTGTTGTACATGTTGAATAATTGAATGCGCTAATGAACTAACTTTATTGATGATGATATATTTCTGAACTTGAAGATTAAGTGAATAAGGTGTTGTCCCTTGCTTCATTAATGCTGAAAACCCTAGCTCTTGAGTCAGTGCAAACTGATCTACTTCAGCAATAATATCCCCACCTAACCTATTAACTGTAGCGACTATCTCTTGGTTTTCCTGCAAAGCCCCCTGAACTTGAGCATATACATTTTTATACTCAAGCAGGCTACTCTTAACACTTGCCGAACGACTGCGTAAGCCTTCGTCATTATATTCATTAGCTAGCTTAGCAATTTCCGTTAAGCTACTGTCCATCTTAGCCAATGCATCATTTGCATTTTGTAACATCCCAGGCTTTTTATTAACTAGATAGTCCATTTGCCCAAGCTGGACTTTATAAGCCTCTACTTGAACATCAGCGGCTAAATTTGCAGCAGGAACCTTCCATAGCCCAATATCTTCAACACTCTGTCCTAAACCATTTATGTATTTCCACGCTAAACCACCGACAACCAATAAAATGATAATCAAGCTAGAAAACCCTAGCACCAACTTATTACGAATAGTCATAAAAACCTCATTAACCTTTAAATACAAATTACTAAAATACATTGCTAATGTCTTATCGACCATAGAGCAACTTACTTTAAATTCATTTTAACAACACGGATGTTTAATATTTATTACACACAAAAACTTAATAACTAATAAATTGGCTATATCACCATTAAGTGCATAGCTATCTACACAACTTTTTACAATTAAAATACAATGAGTTATAGCACTCAATTACTCCCTCTCCTGCTGGAGAGGGCTGGGGTGAGGAGAATAAAATCAGGCACTTATCTATTTCCCCTCATCCAACCTT
>ENA-ORXI01000927-ORXI01000927.1-sediment-metagenome-genome-assembly--contig:-NODE-927-length-23799-cov-5.885887_pt1 | contig 23799 bp, 29 predicted proteins | sample MGYA00237861_ERZ511468 | MGnify/ENA primary metagenome ERZ511468 (study PRJEB26299, sample SAMN06266213) | sediment metagenome | isolation source: Hudson Canyon methane seep mesocosm | place: USA:Hudson...
ATGGATATGTTAGAAGACTTAAAAGAAAATGTTGTTATTGGTAGAACTATTCCTGTTGGAACTGGTTTATACAAAGATCAAAAAATTAAATTTGCAGATATTGAAGAATAGATTACGAAGTTAACCCTTCGTAGTTTACCTTATGACTACAATATATGTATTAATATTAGTCTTCATTCTACTGGAGCTTTTTGAGTCAAATTGGCAAAAAGCTCCAACTTTACATGGTGTAATGAATAATAATTATGCCATGTTTCAAAAAAGTGTTATCACTTATTTCTTATTAAATCCCACATTTATTTACTCAATATTTTTAGTTTTTTATTTAAATTTATTCAATTTCTGGATGAGTTCAATTGTAATTATTAAATTTTTGGACATCGGCTTTCGATTACATCTTATTACTAAAATGAATAAGGGTATTTCATTGAATGAAATTCTACCTATGGATATACAAATGAATAGCTATTTTAGGTATCTTAACGTTGTAATTTACCCTCTGACATTAATCTTCGCACTGAAACTTATATATTATTAATAATTATTATCAATATCATTAACAATTAAGTTAATCTCTGATATTATCTTTTTATGAAAAATATAGATAATTTAAAAACAGTCATATGTACTGCAAAATACATAACAAAATATGAACCTATCTTAGATGTGAAATCTTTAGATATTTTTGCCTATGAGGCATTATCCAAATTTGAACTGCCTCGTAAGTCAATTACAACTGAAGATATATTCAGAGAACTGCATCAAAACAATAACTTATTCTATTTTCTAGAAAAAAGAAATAAAAAATTACAAGTTAATCACTTTAATGAAGATAAATTACTGTTTCTTAATTTTGATGCAGATATATTTATAACCCAAGAACAAAGAGAGTACTGGAAGAATTTTTTGAACCCCATAAAAGACAATATTGTTGTTGAAATAACTGAAAATGGAAGTGATGATGAAACCAGTTTTGAAATCATACATAACTTTTCAAAATGGTTAAAATCAAATGCGATAAATACTGCCCTTGATGATTTTGGACAAGATGGTTCTATGTTCTCTTTTAAACTCATGAATGAGACGGGATTTATTAAAATAGACAAATCCTTTATAAAACAAATTAAAAGCAATAAGAATTATCTTTACTACTTAAAAGGTTTGATTAAAACCATAACTCTTAATGGGCAAAAAACCATTATAGAGGGTATTGAATCCTATGAAGACCTGCAAATCGCTAAAGATGTGAATTGTGACTATGTTCAGGGATATTTATTTAAAGACAATAATATAATTTCTTAAAAGCATAAATACCTAGACTTCCTTAAATAATAAACTTAAAACAAATATTAAATTGAACACATGATTGCTAAGTGATATAATCAGTTTATATTAGGTTTAAGTTTATGTGACAAATGCAGTCAAACTCTGTTTTGGTGATTCACCATGAAAGGAGAATTTATGCATAAAGTTATAATTCTTGGTTGTGGTAATATTGGTTTTACCGTTGCTTTACTGCTTCAAAAATCAAAAAAATATGATGTGACTGTTGCTGCACGAAATAATAAAAATTTAGAACTCGTTAAAAAAATCACCAAAGTTAAAACCCTACAAGTAGATTTAAATGATAAAAAATCCTATAAAAATCTTTTAAAAGGTTACGACAGTGTTATCTCTGCTTTGCCTTATTACTTGAATGTCCTTGTTGCAAAAAAATCTTTACAATATGGACTTAATTATTTTGATTTTACTGAAGATGTAAAAACAACAAATGCGATTAAAAAAATTGCTAAAAAAGCAAAGGAAAATCAAGTCTTTGTTCCTCAATGTGGTTTGGCGCCTGGATTTATTTCAATATTAGCTTACTCTTTGTACGAAAAATTCGATCAAGTATACAGTATAAAAATGAGAGTGGGAGCCCTTCCTCAAAATCCATCAAATAAAATATTATACAATTTAACCTGGTCAACAGATGGGTTAATCAATGAGTACAGTAACAGTTGTTTTGCGATAAAAGATTCAAAACTAGTCAAAACATTACCCTTAGAGGGTTTAGAAAATTTCTCTTTGGATGGACTTGAATATGAAGCTTTTAATACTTCTGGTGGTCTAGGAACGTTATGTGAAACACTGCATTCAAAAGTTAAGGAATTAAATTACAAAACCATACGATATAAAGGGCATAGACATCTCATGGACTTTTTAATTAATGATTTGTATTTGGGAAAAAAGAAAAGAAGATTTATATTAAAAGATATTTTAGAATATGCTGTTCCTACAACAAAACAAGATGTTGTTTTGATTTTTTGCAGTGTAACTGGAATGAAAAACAATAAACTGCGACAAATTACAGACGTACGAAAAATATATAATAAAACAATAGACAATCAAAATCTAAGTTCCATTCAAATAACAACTGCAACTGCATTATGTGCAGTTCTTGATCTATATTTAAGTGGAAAATTAAATAAAAATGGTTTTATAAAACAAGAAGATATTGATATTAATGATTTTCTTGCAAATAAATTTGGACAAGAATATGTAGTATAAGGAGCTAGTATGACTCAAAATGTATTTGAAGTATTAGGTATGAGCGAACTTAAAAAAGATGATGTCTTCCCAAGTCTTTTTATTGGAGATACAAAAGAATTTGGAGAAGGCAGAAAATTAACAACTCATTCTCCTATAGATATGGCAAAAAGCTCAATATTTAGAGAAGTAAGTACTATTCAAGTTAATGATGCTTTAAAAACTCTCAATGAAAGTTTTAATTCTTGGCAAATGATACCCGCACCAAAGCGAGGCGCACTTGTGCGTGTTATTTCAAATTTAGCCAGAGAAAATAAAAATGAATTGGCTCAAATAATTACATTAGAATCAGGTAAAATTTTTGAAGAAGCCAAAGGTGAAGTTCAAGAGTTTATTGATGTATGTGATTTTGCTGTTGGATTATCCAGACAGCTGTATGGTTTAACTATTGCCAGTGAAAGATATAAACATAAAATGATTGAACAGTGGCATCCCCTAGGAACTGTGGGTATCATAAGTGCATTTAATTTCCCAATGGCTGTTTGGGCTTGGAATGCAATGATAGGGCTTGTTTGTGGAAATACAATTGTATGGAAACCTTCAATTCAAGCACCCTTATGTGCGGTGGCATGTCATTTGTTGATACAAAAAGCACTTAAAGAATTTGATGATTTTCCTAAAAATATTACTTCAGTGATTGTTGGAAGCCGAACCATTGGAGAAATAGTAGTTAAAAGTAAAAGAGTGCAGTTGATAAGTGCAACTGGTTCAGTTGCAATGGGAAGAAAAATTGCACCATTGGTTAGCTCACGACTTGGAAAATTATTATTAGAATTGGGTGGAAATAACGCAATGATTGTCACTCCTTCTGCGCAATTAGATTTAACACTAAGAGCAATACTGTTTTCAGCCATTGGAACAGCAGGTCAACGATGTACAAGTTTAAGACGACTTTTTATTCATAAAGACATAAAAGAAAAAATAGTAACATCACTCATAGATGCATATAAAAGCGTAAAAATAGGAAATCCTTACGATGAGGGTGTTTTAATGGGCCCTATTATTAACGAAGATTCCTATAAAAAAATGACTATTGCATTAAAACAAATTGTTAAACAAGGCGGAAAAATATTATATGGTGGCAATCGTATTACAAAAGATGTACCAGAAGATGGATTTTATGTGGAACCTACAATTGTATCAATTAAGCACGGAGCTTTAATAATACAACACGAAACTTTTTCTCCTATATTATATGTAGTAGAATATGAAAACCTCGAAGATGCAATTTTGATGAATAACAGTGTTCCTCAAGGTCTATCTTCTGCCATCTTTACACAAGATATAAATGAAGCAGAACTGTTTACTTCAGCCATTGGTTCTGATTGTGGAATTGCAAATGTAAATATAGGAACAAGCGGAGCTGAAATTGGTGGAGCATTTGGTGGTGAAAAAGATACTGGTGGTGGTCGAGAAAGCGGGAGTGATTCATGGAAAAATTATATGCGAAGAGTTACAAACACCGTTAATTATTCACAAGAAATTCCTTTGTCTCAAGGAATAAAATTTGAAATAAATAAAGGCAAATAGATGTTTAAAATTAAAAGGTTAGACCATTTAGTCATTAGAACTCAAAATATAAAAGAAATGATTTCTTTTTACTGTTTTATTCTTGGATATAAAGTACAACGAGATAACTTAAAAGAATCAGGATTGATTGAACTTAATGCAGGTGAATCGATGATTGATTTATTTGATGTTTCAAGCGATACCATAAGTTCAACTCAAAAAGAACAATGTGATAAGGATATAAAAAATCTTGATCATTTTTGTATTTTATTGGATAATTTTGATGAAACAGAAATCAAACTCCACTTAAAAAATTTTGGGGTAAAGTGCAGTGAAATAGAAATGAGTTATGGTTCAAGTGGTTATGGTCCTAGCATTTACATTTACGATCCTGATGAGAACAAAATTGAATTAAAAGGAATTGTCAGCAATAATTAATAGATATGTTATACTTGCATATATTTTAAAAAAGTGTAGAAATGAAAGTATATAATATCGCTATAATAGGTGTAGGTAATTTTGGAAGCCGACATTTACAAGCTTTGAAAAAATTACAAATTAATGTCAATATAGAAGTGGTAGGGAAGTCAGCCCAATCAATAAAATCCGCTCAAGTGCGATATGATGAATTGCCCAATAATCATTGCATTAATCAAATTAAATATCATAACAAGATAGAATCTTTATCTAACAACCTTGATATCGTTATTGTATCAACAAATTCTGATGTGAGAAAAAATATAGTAAAACAGTTGGTTTATACAAAAAAAATCAGATATTTTATTTTAGAAAAAGTTGCTTTTACTTCAAACAATGATTTTAAAGAAATATTAAAACTTTTAAAAACAAATCAAATCAAAGCCTGGGTCAACTGTCCCCACAGAACACTTGAACATCATAAACATATCAAAAGTCTATTAAAAAAAGAATCCAATATTGTATTTACTTTTGAGGGAAACAGCTGGGGATTGGCTTGTAATAGTATTCATTATTTGGATTTAATCAGTTTTTTAACCGATGATGAAATCAATTCTTTAGACAATAAATTATTAGATGATACTATTCATAAAAGCAAACGAAAAGGTTTCATTGAATTTACAGGAACTCTATTAGGATATACAAAAAAAGGGCATAGGTTTAAATTAACTTCACACTTAAATAATACAATGACGAATAATATTTTAACCATAGATACCTCCACTAAAATATATACAATTGATGAATCACAAAACAGAATCAACATATATAGTAAAACCGATAATTCAAATACAAAACTAAGCTGTGTTGCAGCGCATCAGAGTGATTTATCACATCATTTTATTCACGATATTATAGAGTCAGGTTGTTGCTCTTTATCCTCTTTGGAAGAGTCTTACTCTTTTCACAAACCAATGTTAGAAACGTTCCATGACCATTTAAATAAAACGACAGGAATCAATCACTCCTCTTGCCCTATCACATAATGTCATATCTATGTCATATTTATATCTTATAATTATTCTTGTAATAAAATAATGACTCAGGTTGAATCAGTTTGCGCGAACGGATTTGATTTGAGTTTTTTTAGTCTATTTTAACATGAAATTTGATTTGTATTCAGTATAATATTAAAAAAATTTAGGAGATATAATGCAATATTTAGTTATCGCGTACGATTATAAAGATGCACTTGATAAAAGAATGAAACACAGACCAGCTCACATGGAAGCTGCAAAAAAGTTAATGGCTGAGGGTAAAATCATCAGTGCTGGCGCTTTATTAGAAGAAGACAAAATGGTTGGTTCAACACTTCTTGTTAATTTTGAAACAGAAGAAGAATTAGATGCATGGTTAGAGGGTGAACCTTATGTAACAGGAAAAGTGTGGGATATGGAAACGATTCAACTTGCACCTGTAAAATTACTTCCAAAAGATTAATACACTATTCAGACTCATACAAAAGAAGAAATTATTTAATTTTATAGGTTCTTCTTTTGTAACTGCTCTAAAAAACAGATTTTACTTTAAATGTTAAAAATTCAGTATAAGACATTTAAAGAATTACAAAATAATTACAATCGTCACACAAATTATCACATTTATATAATATACTACACTATCGTTTTATATTTTTAAAGGATTATTTATGGATATAGATTTTGTATATCTTGCAACAGGATTAGCTATTTTTGCATTACTAGGCTTTGGATTAATTGGCTATTTGGAAAAAAGAAAAGATAAAATATGAGCTACTTAGTTGATATCAATGACTTAAATATCATTATTGTTCATGAATTGGGCTGTAAAAAAACAGATGATCCCCAAAAATCTTTTGTCTCTGCTCTTTTTGATACCTATGATGAAGCAAAAGAGTATGCAAATCAAAAAGAAATCATTTATAAGTTTGCAAGCAAAGATTGTAATACTTGTAACCCTGGAAAATAATTAAAGTTTGAATTATTGAATATATAAATTCAATAGTATTTCTTTTTGCATGTTGACTTCAAAATTAAATTTGAATTCGACCTCTTTTAAATAAAGAATAAAGTTGTTCCTTTGTATTTTTTTATAAAGATCTCTAAATATTCCCAAAATTTATTTATCAAACTGTTTTTACTCTTTTTTAGTTCCAAAAGTATATAAGAAATCATAAAATTAATTTGACTGTAAAAAGCTTTGTGTATAGTTATATCATAAGGATTTAAATGAAATCAGTGATTTTTTTACTAAGTATTACATTTTTTGCACATGCGCATTTTCTAACAATGATACCAGCAACAGATAATATAATCAAAACCCAAGAATCAAATCTAAAGATAGACACCATGTTTATTCATCCCTTTGAACAAACAGGCATGACCATGAAAAAACCAATAGGTATTTATGTTAATAATAAAAAAAATGCCTTACCCTTACGTCAAATTAAAAAGTTAAATCACACCGCTTGGAGTTTGAATTATAAAGTTAAAACTCCTGGAGTATACAAATTTTTTACAATACCAAGACCTTATTTTGAAAAAAATGAACAAAAGTTTATTTCTCATGTGCCAAAAGTAATTATCAGTGCTTATGGATTAGAAAAAGGTTGGGATGAACCCCTTGGACTTAAATATGAAATCATTCCACTCTCTAAACCATTTGCCCTATATTCTGGAAATTTATTTCAAGGTAAAGTTTTGCATAATGGGAAAGCAAAAGCAAATATTGAAGTTGAAGTTGAATTGTATAATGAGTTTGGCTTAATTGCACCCACACCTTCCCATATTACTCATACGATTAAAACAAACAAAGAGGGAATCTTTTCATTTGTAATGAATCATAAAGGGTGGTGGGGATTTGCAGCTTTGATTGAAGAAGGACAAAAAAAATATAAGAACAAAATGTATCCAGTAGAAAATGGTGCTCTTTTATGGATAAAGGCTTACTAGTGCATATTTCAGATGGGATATTAACCAGTGAAATAGTGGTTGCTACTTCAATTATTTCAGCACTTTTTTTACTGTTTTCACTCAAAGATTTAAAAAATGAAAATATTGCAATGGTTTCAGCAATGAGTGCCATGTTTTTTATTGCATCATTTATTCATATTCCTGTGGGCCCCACCCAAATACATTTGGTTTTAATTGGAGTGATTGGAATTTTGCTGGGTAAAAGAGTATTTTTAAGTATATTGATTGCACTTTTATTACAAGCTACACTGTTGGGTTTTGGAGGTCTAACTTCACTTGGTGCAAATCTTATAATTATGGCACTGCCTGCATATATTATATATATAATAGTCAACAGAGGTTTTTTAAATTTTTTGGGTGAAAAGTTAAAATTCTTTAGTATTGGATTTTTAGCTGTGGGAATATCTACATTTATTTTAGCATTAATATTAGCCCTTACAAAAGAAGAGTATCTTTATGCTTCGTATACAGTAATTGCAGCCAATATACCTGCAATGGTTATTGAAGGATTGGTTACCCTGTTTTTATTAAACTATCTCAAGAAATCTATTCCTTGGATATTAAAAGAGGCCAACCTATGAGATTGATTTTAATATGTATAATATTTGTAGGTTCCTTATATGCACATAAGTTAAATGTTTTTTTAAATCAAGACAATAGAAGTGTTTATGTCAGCGCATATTTTTCTTCAGGCGCTTTTTGCCAGGAGTGTAGGGTTGAAGTTTTTAATAAAAATAAAACAATCTTACAAACCGGAATTACCAATAAGGATGGCGAGTTTATTATTACTAAACTTGATTCAGTGCTCAACGTGAGTGTAGAAGCCTTAGGTGGACACAAGGTGTCAAACAGTATTAAACCAAAACTTACACAAAAAGAAAAAGTTTCTACACAGGAATTTGACGCACTTAAAAAACAGAACATACAATTAAAAAGAGAAATAGAGCTCTTAAAAGAGAAAAACAGTTTTGCAGATATTTTAAAAATGATGTTCGCATTATTGGTGATTGTTTCTATTTTCTTTGTATTAAAAAGAGTCAAAAAATGAACCGGTTTAATCCTTCTGTGATGCTTATTTGTGCGTTTGTATATTCTATATTTATCAGTTTTAACCAAATAGAGGTTTTATTTATTACCCCTTTGGTTTTTTTAATGGTGTGTGAATATAAAAGAGTGATAAAAGTTTTGAAAAAATTGTTGTTTTTAAATTTTTTTATTGCGATGATTTTTGTAGTTTTAGCCTTGCAAGGCAATATGGAAGAAGCTATAAATGTATATATAAGAACCAATATGATTATTCTTTTTAATTTGCTTCTGTTTTCATCTACGAATGGCTTTGACATTGTACGAGCCTTGAATGAACTTCGTTTTCCAAGGCAATTTGTAAGCAGTGTTTATTTTACTCTTAAGATGATACAGACTTTAAATGAAGAATTTAAAAGAATAAAATATACATTAAAAGCAAGAGGCTTTTGTGCTGGGACTTCTATGTTTGCTTATGAAACATATGGAAATTTATTCGGACATATTTTTGTGAAGTCAATTCGTAAATCAAATGCCCTAAGGGACTCTTTTTTATTGAGAGGTTTTCATGGAAGAATATATTTAATAAATAATAACAAACTCTCTCTCTACGATATGATTTTATTTTTAGTAGTAAATTTGATTGTTATAAAAACGGTGGTATAAAATGAGTTGTTCTATAAATTTAAAAAAAGTTTCTTATGCTAATTGTTCAAAAGAGATATTTTCAAACGTGACATTTAATGTCGGTCATGAAGAAAAAGTGGCTATTATTGGTGCAAATGGCAGTGGCAAAAGTTCATTGTTAAAAATTATTGCAGGACTAATAAGCCCAAGTGAGGGTGGGGTGTTTTTATTTCACAACGAAATGAAAAGCTTAAAAGATTTTAGGCAACATAGAAGTGATTTGGGATATCTGCCACAAGAAGTTAATGACCACTTTTTATGTCCAACCGTGATTGAAGATGTAATGTTTGCACTTCGAGCAAATGGGCAAGACAAAGAAAATTCTTATAATAAAGCAATTGCAATATTAGACCAACTGGGCATTTCACATTTAGAAAACAGAATCATTTATGAATTAAGTGGAGGTGAGCAAAAAATCGTTGCACTTGCAGGAATACTTATTACCAAACCAAAAATACTGCTTTTAGATGAACCAACCAATGCCTTAGATGAAGATGCTGAAAACAGAATTATTGATATTCTCAATTCAATCAAGAAATCAATGGTTATCGTCTCTCATCACAAGACATTCATTGACAAATTAACTCCTACGATGTATAGGCTTAATGCTGAAGGATTAAACAAAATATCATAAATCAAAGTAACCAAAATATTACATCCTTATTTAATCTTTATTTGATATAATTTGTCAAATTTATAAAAAGGTATGATATGCAATTAGAAATAGCCAAACTAAGTGATATTGATGAGGTATTGGAGCTTCACTACAGATATCAAATTAACTCTATTGCTGAAGAGGATAAAAAAGATGGTTTTATTACTACTGCGTTTACCAAAGAAGAATTAACAAAACTCATTAATGAAGAACAAGGTCTTTTTATTGTTCGAATAAACAACAAAATTGTAGCCTATGTAATGTGTGCATCTTGGCAGTTTTGGTCAGTATGGCCGATGTTTGTGCATATGATGAAAGACTTACCTAAATTGCAATATTTGGGTCAAACACTTACAGTAGATAACTCCTATCAATATGGTCCTGTATGTGTGGATAAAAGTGTACGAGGGAGCGGTGTTTTAGAAGCTCTTTTTGATTTCGCACGAGAGCAAATGGCGAAAAAATATCCGATTTTAGTGACGTTTATCAATAAAATTAATCCAAGATCGTACGAAGCACATATCAGAAAACTTAAACTTGAAGTGATACAGGAATTTGAATTTAATAATAATCAGTATCACGAACTAGTATACGACACTAGCAAAAAGCTCTCTTTTTAGTGATTTCTGCGTTAGAGGTTCGAATTGGTTCAGTCGTATACTTGAGGTATACTCCTTCTCAAATTCAAACCTCTGCCTTGAACTCATCAAAAAATAGAGCTTTTTGAAAATTTGAAATAACTATAGAGGTGGAAAAATCATGTTTGGAATTACAGATATATACTTATTTATAATTGCAGGGTTACTTTTAAATATAACGCCAGGTGCTGATATGCTTTATATTCTAAGCAATACTTTTCAAAAAGGTTTTAAAACAGGAGTTGTTGCCTCTTTGGGAATAGGTGCAGGATGTTTGTTCCATGTGTTTTTAGCTGTTGTGGGGCTTAGTGCTCTTTTACAGACTTCTGTTGTGGCTTTTACAGTTGTTAAATATATTGGTGTCGTTTATTTGATGTATTTGGGTATATCCATGTTGCTTAAATCTAAAGATAAATCAAAAACTGAACAAGCTGTACCTGTGCCAACAAGTTTAAGAAAAGTTTTTATAAATGGTATTTTGATTAATAGTTTAAATCCAAAAATTGCAATATTTTTTATAACTTTTTTACCTCAATTTATCAATGTTGATGCGCCTAACCAAAGCATGGGATTACTGATATTGGGCTTAACTTTCATTTTCTTTGGCACGATTGTTAATATTATCATTTCGTATGTATCTTTAAACATTTCGAGTAAGTTTACTTATACCGGTCTGATTACATCTGTTTTGAAAAAAGCTGTGGGTACATTGTTTATTGCCTTTGGTCTTAAATTAGCGATGGAACCGTAATGAAAAAAATAGGAATGTTAGGTGGTATGAGTTGGCAATCAACACTGACGTATTATAAACTGCTCAATGAAGAAATAAATGCACAATTAGGCGGACTTCACAGTGCAAAAATCATAATGTCAAGTGTTGATTTTGATGAAATAGAAAAGTTTCAACATGATGGAGACTGGGATAAAACTGCTGATATCTTGTCTGCTGAAGCAAAAGCTATTGAAAATGCCAAGGCAGATTTTTTAATTATTTGTACCAATACAATGCATAAAGTCTCTCCCCTTATTGAGCAAAATATTAATATACCTATTTTACATATTGCAGATGCCACTGCACTTAAACTTCAAGAAGATGGCATTAAAAAAGTAGCCTTATTGGGTACAAAATTCACTATGACTGAAGATTTTTATAAACAAAGAATCATAGATAAATTTGGTATAGATGTCGTTATACCAAATGAGGAAGAACAAAACTTAATTCATGAAGTTATTTATAAAGAGTTATGTCTTGGATGTATAAAAAAAGATTCAAGAAATGCCTATATTAAAATCATCAAAAGACTGCAAGAAGAGCACGAGGTTGAAGGTGTGATTTTAGGGTGTACTGAAATAGCTATGTTAATCAAACAGGGGTATGTGGATGTTCCAATTTATGATACTACAAAGCTACATGTTTTAAAAGCTGTAGATTTTGCTTTAAAAGATGAAAAATAAACACTGACTAAACACTAGAGTTTTATAATACAATAAAGGATTAATATGAGATACTTTATTGTCATTTTTTTACTATTATACAATACTGTAATTGCAGCAAATTTGCATTTAAAGTCAGGTCAAAATAGAGTAAACATTATTGAATTATATACTTCAGAAGGATGTAGCTCTTGTCCCCGTGCTGATAAATGGTTGAGCAGTTTAAAAAATAATGATGAAGTATTTAAAAAATTTATTCCCATGGCCTTTCATGTTACCTATTGGGATTTTATTGGTTGGAAAGACACTTTTGGTGAAGTTAAACATGATAATCGACAACGATATTATTCTTCTAATATTTGGAATAAAAATGCTGTATATACCCCTCAATTTATAATCAATGCCAAAGAGTATCGACGTTGGTTCTCTTTTCAAGGAATGCCATCTTTTAAAAAACAATATGGTGGTAACTTAGAAGTTCAAATTCGAGATAAACAAATAAAAACTTCCTTTTATTCTAAAAAAATTCATAGTCAAGAAGTTAAAGTCAATACCATAATATTAGGTTTTGATTATGCTATTGAAATAAAATCAGGTGAAAATGATGATAAAACGTTAGAACATGATTTTGTTGTGTTAAAACATATCGAGCAAGATGCTAAAATAATAGGTAATAAACTTACATTAAAAACAGCCTTTCCTTTTATAAAAAAAGATAAGCACAGCAAAGCAATAACGGTTTGGGTGAGTGATAAAAATGGACAAATAATCCAAGCTGTTGGCGGCTATTTAATTAATTAAAATATAGAGCTCCAATTTTATTGATAATTTCGCTATACTTCCAAATATAAAACACAATCGGAGTACTATGAATTTTAATGATCTATCTAATGAGGAAAAAGAACAACTTCATGTTGAACTAACAAACAATGCAAACAGTGTTGGTGGGAAAAACTTTTTTCTTAAAATGATTGAAGATATCAGAGAAGAAAAACCTAAAGCGCTATTAAATAAATCTGCAACATTTCACTATGCACAAGGTAAAATCACTTGGAAAAAATCTATTTTTAAGGATACACTTACTTGTCTGTATGATGCGATGAGAAGAGAAGAAAAAGCGGGTGATATGCTTAATGGTATCAATCCAAAAGAGTATAAAGCAGCAATGAATATGATGAGAGCCCTTAAACCAGTAAAGGTTGAAGTTCTTCCCAAACCAGAAGAATGTGAAGGTTTTAGTATGGAAATTCTGGATGCCAGTCAAGAGAAAAAAACAAAAATATCTTTAATGTTTAAAATCATATTTTTTTATAATGTTGATTTTGCAAAACAACTATTAGATTATAAAGCATAAGAGTTTACTATGGACGGAAAAAAAAGATTTGATATCAAACAAGGTTTAAAAGTAAATATAGTTTTAAAACAAGACCAAAGAAGTGGAAAGCTTACACAAGGGCTTGTTAAAGATATTTTGACAAACTCTCCTTCTCACCCTCATGGTATAAAAGTTCGACTTACTGATGGACAAGTAGGTCGAGTTCAAGAAATTTTATAAATATATTAAGGATATCCCATCATTTTAAACGAACAACCCCTTCAAGAACAATTTGGTAGATTTTGCAAAAGAAACAATCCAAAAGATATGGAAGAAGCCATAAAATATTTCAGTGTTTTTGGTGGACTTGATATAAATGTAAATACAAGTATTCCAATTTTAGAGTTGATAGAAACACATATTTTAGCTGATTATAAACATCTTCGAAATATAGTTAATGATTTAACCAGCGGAGATAATTCATACCATTCCATTTTAACAGGTGCAGCAATGGGTGATAGAAGAACAAGCTCTGCATTTAGACGTGCAAAAGTATCAAAAGTTCATGGACTTAAATGTGTTGATGAAATGTATGACCTACGTCTCATTGATTGTGAATCATCTATGCAACACTTAACCAGTGATTTTGACCATTTAGAACTTTCTGAAAAGATTCTTTTTGAAGCACCTTTCCTACGATTTTGGTTTGCTTTTATTTCTCCCATATTTAAAGGCATTAAAAATGGTGAGTATGATGAGTTTAATAAACGATATACAAACAGAGAAATAGAATTTACAGATTTGGTTTTTGAGCAGTTATGTCATAAGGTTGTATTAAAAACTTTTGAAGATGATAAAGTTGAGCAAATAGGGCGATATTGGGATGATGATTTAAGTGTAGATATTTTAGCAAAAACACACAATGGGAAAGTTATTGCAGGAAGTTGTAAGTACAGCAATTCAAAAGTGAAAAAAAGTGAATTAAAGCAATTGAAAGAGACGTGTGAACGACTTAATATCAAAGCAGACAAGTATGTCCTTTTTTCTAAAAAAGGTTATACTAATGAGCTTAAATCACTCAAAAGTGATACTGTCAAACTTTTTACTGTAAAAAATTTAAAAGCATTAATCACTTAAAAGATAATAGTTGAATAATATTGTAGATTTTGATTATATCAATGAAAAAGATAAAGAGTTAACCCAACTCTTTATTGAACCCTCAAATGTAAAAAAATATATCCTAGGAATCAATAAACTCACTCGCTCAATTGCTAAATATGTAGAAGTAGATGGAATTATTGATGACTTTACCAGAGTACAAAGCAGCCGTAAAAAGTCTGTTTTAAAAATAGATGAGGTGGACAAAAACTCTATTATTTTATGTACAGCAACAGGTAGCCCGCTTGAAGTCAAACAGGCTCTTGATGAAATGGGTTTTACCCACTTTAACTATTTGTCCTTTTATAAATATTGTGATTTTGATTTAGCCCCACCCCCTTTTATGACTGATTTTGAAGATGATTATAAACAAAATAAAGATGAATATAAAAAAGTATTTGATATTTTAGCCGATGATAAATCCAAAGAGGTATTTGAAAAAGTTATCAACTTTAAAATATCTTTTGATTTTGATTTTATGGAAGGCTTTACGAATAATCATGAAGAACAATATTTTGATAAAGAAATTATCCCTGATATTAAAAACGTACGATTTGTAGATGGTGGTGCTTATATTGGAGATACTTTACCTCAAATTATAAAAAACTACCCAGATTTTGAAAAGATATATTGTATAGAACCAAATAGTTTGCATATAAATATAGCAAAAAGAGATTTTCCTAATATCAAAAATGTAGAGTTTATAAATTGTGGATTAGGAAATAAAAAAATATCAAATGACAATGATAATCAGGAATCACAAAATAATTGTGAACATAACTATCAAGCTTCAAATATAAATACTATTGATAATTTAATTAGTGAAAAAGTTAATTTCATAAAAATGGATATTGAAGGTGCTGAACAAGATGCTCTAGAAGGTGCTACAGAAACGATAAAAAAATATCATCCTATTTTGGCTATTTGCATTTATCACAAGGCCGAAGATTGGTATAAGGTTCCCCAAATTGTTTTAGAAAAAAATCCAAATTATAACGTTTACTTAAGACACTATATGGAAGGGATCTTCGAAACAGTTATGTATTTTATACCAAAAAAAGTTTTACAGTCATAAAATTAGTCCTCATCACTTTCGATTCTGTTTCTGCCTCTGTTTTTTGCTTTATATAAAAGTCTGTCAGAGTTATTAATAAGTATTGAGGGTTCCATTGCACTACTTGGAATCGTTGAGCTTACTCCAATGCTGATGGTCACTACATCACTTATTTTAGAAGACTCATGTAAAATATGTTGCTCTATTATTTTTGTTTTACATTTTTTGGCAATATCAATTGCTTGTTTGGTATTGGTATTTGGAAGCAGTATTACAAATTCTTCTCCGCCATAACGCGCCACTAAATCAACAGTACGTTTTAATACAGAAGACAGAGCGTGGGCAACTATTTTAAGACAATTATCACCTTGTGTATGTCCATAAGTATCATTATATTGTTTAAAAAAATCTATATCAATTAGTATTAAAGATAACTCATGTTTATCCCGTCGTGCATGATTCCATTCTATCTCTAGGGTTGTATCAAACTTTCTTCTGTTTGCAATTGCTGTTAATCCATCTAAAAATGAGAGACTCTCTAACTCTTTATTTAAAGTATCCAGTTTATCTTCTGCTTGTTTTCGTTTACTTATATCTCGTATTGTTCCTTGAATGATTCTTTTTTTATTCATATGGATACTGGTAAATAAAACTTCTGCGGGAAAAACTTCATCATTTGAACGTGAATAATTCCATTCAAAAGCATTTTGACCTCTTTTGAAAGCCGTTGATAATTGTTTTCTGATTTGCTCATCATTTGAATCAGAACCATTAAGTTGTATTGTTGCTGATAATTCAATGAGTTGTTTTCTTAAAAAGTCTTTTTTCTCTTTGTAGCAAAACATATTTAATGTGGCTTCGTTACAATCAATAAAAGCTGTTTTATCCAACAATATCATTGCATCAGCAGATGATTCAAAAATAGTACGAAATTTTTCTTCTGATTCCTTAAATTCTCTGGTTCTGTCTTCCACTTTTTCTTCTAATTTATAGTAGGCTTTTTTGAGTTTTTCTCTTGAACCTTTTTCCAGCCATAATAAAAAAGCAAATAATATAAAGGATAGAATCACAGTATGCAGTAAAACTAAAATGATAGTAAATCGTGTCTCGTAGTAGGGTTTCATGGCTTCTTTTGTATCTATTTCTGTTGTAAGACCCACTCCTAATACCACATCCCAAAGCCAAGTTCCAGATACCAATACCCCACGATAATCTCTGTACCCTTCTATGTTGTAACTTGAATTTCCTTTGATGGCATTTTTGGCCATAAAAGTAAGTGGTCTTTGGGATAACTCAAGTGGTGGAATAAAACCTTCAACCATATTTCCACCAGGATCTGTAATTTTGATGGATAATATGCCTTTTTCATCTGCTTTAATTAAACCTATTCGTTTTAATTGACTATCAAATCTGCTTTCTGTGATTAAGATGCCTTTTTCATCAAAGGCATACGTTTCCCCACTTTGACCAATCCTACCCAATTGTGTAATTCTAGTAAAATCACTTGAGGGATCTAACCTAAAAGCCAGCGCTGCAATAATTTTGCCCGAATAATTTTTAATGGGCGTTACAATAAAGCTTGTGGGAAGCTGTTTTACAAGCTCACCAGAAGATGTCTTTAACGGGATATCAGAAACAATGGTAGGTATAAACAGAGTCTCCCCTTCAAATACTCGATCTAAGTATTTTTTTCTTTTCTTTTGAATGAGATTTTCACTTCCAATATTAACATCGCGCATAGAAGCAATACTTATTCGCTCTGTATTAATTATAAAAAAACCTTTATCTGTATTTTTTTTAATTTTTTTTGACATGATTTCCCTTAATTTTTTAAGAGAGGAACTGTTTTTAATATTTTGATTGTTTTCATACGTTTGTATTAATTGCTCTGTTAGGTTTATGACTCCTTTTTTGTTTGCAATTGTAATTAAGTCATCTTCTCTGTATCGTATCCATATATGTAAGGCCTCTTTTGTTGTTTGTATTACTGTATATAAAGAGTCTCGAATATTTTTTTGCGATTCAAGTTTGATTTTTGACAAAGCAAACCAAGCAGAAATAATAACAATAAGTAGAAATAAAATAGTGAATATAAAGCCAATAGCAATTCTAAGTCTTTCTGCTCTCATAAGAATATCGCCTTACTGTAAAATATTATATAGGATTTCCTATTATACCAAAATATGCATAACTGATATCTGCCAAAATAGAATACTTTTTCATATTTCATAAAACTGTGACGACTAATATGACAGGAAAAGTATACACTATACATAGAGTATTTATTATAAGGAGTACTTTATGAAAACAAATGAAATTGACTTTATAGACTCAGAGAAGATTATTTTTTCTCTTCTTTTGCTTTTAACTGCTTTATTGATATATATTCTTTAGTTAAAAGCAATTATCTTACCTCTTTGATACGCAACTAAAAAGTAAAACAGCAATTATTCATAATCTTACATACAATTTATCTCAAAACAGTATAGTTCACCCATTTAAATAATATTTAGAATTATTTAAGCCAGTATTAAAGCTATATATTATACTATCTTTAAGAAAGTTGTAGTAAAGGAGTAGAAAATGAAAACGGGAAAAATTGAGTTGATAGATTCTGAGAAGATATTGTTTGGTCTTCTATTACTGTTTATATGTGGACTTATTTTTCTATTTTAGTAGAATCCTAATCAACTTTTTTAAACTTAGGGTTTTAACTTATTACATGTTACAAAGTAGTAAAAGAAGAATACTTGTGTGTTTTTGAGATGACTTGATGACGCACCTTGATATTTATATAAATAGCAAGATACGGGAAAGATATATAGAAGAAACTTAATCTCTGTATTATGACTTTAGTATTTTAAACATGTCTTTATCAAATTCTAACTTTGATGTTCTGATCATATGCATAAATAAATAGGACAAAAGTCCCACTTCTACTACAATAAAAACAATGTGATATAAAATATACTCTAATAACGAAGCATTTTCAGGAATATAAGCCACTGGTAATCCAAATAAAAATGCCATACAAAAAATAACAAGTAAACAACCTATTGTCACAATTGCTAATAATTTCAAAGTCATAATTTTCCCCTTATATTTTAAATACCAAATTATATACTAAAATTAAGAGAAAAATAACAATAGAAAAATCAAAATAAATAATTGTGTTATTTTAACTCTTTTATTAATTTAAACTGAAATTTTTAAATATCTTCTGATGTTAGATTATAGCTGGCTTGCAAGAATTGAGGGGTGATTGATTGTATCGAAAATGTTATGTTTTAAAATTTAATGTAATCTGTTTTTAAAAAATAGCTAATTTAAGTACTTTAAAAAAGAAAAAGTAAATTTTTAGGAAGTTAAGATTCTAGAGGAAGACAGTTTTTATAATTTGGAATGGATAATTATCTACCCATTCCATAAGATTGAATTATTACTTATAGTTTTTTATAACATCGTACAAAAAATTTTTTATCCATCTTTTCTCGATTAAAAGCACCTGACAAAAAGTAAACAACAAATGCTTCATTGCTAATACCATGACTGAATACTTTTGTAGTCCAATAATTTTCAGGAAGAAAATTTTTAAACTCTTTTGATAATGTTGGATTATATCTTTTGAAGTTTACAATTGTGAAAAGCTCACCAAACCCAGGAACCATCCAACCTTTTTGGCCATCGAGTGTTAGGTTTTTACAATAAGCTAATGCTTCTTTATAGTTGACTTTTTTTGTTTTAACATCACGTGAGTCTTGCCATAATAAGTTTGATTTGTTATCTTTGACAATATTGTCACTGTGTCTTGTTAATTGTGCATTTGCAAATGTAAGTATACTTGCAACTAAGAGTACTTTTAATAATTTCATAAATAAACCTTATAATAAAAATTTGATTAAATTATATCATGAAGTTAGTCAATAAAAATTGACTGCAGTCATAAAGTGCGAAAAAATGGAAATTTTAACGTAGTGTATCAGATGAAATTTTCTTCAGGAATCCCTTTTTTGGAATTCCTGTAAGAATATAAAAAATTAGTGTGACATAAAGACAGGGATATGTGTATTCTTAAGAAGATATTTGGTTGTTCCTCCAAACATCAGTTCCTTGAATCCTTTGTGTCCAAATGCACCTGCAATAATCAAATCAAACTTTCCTTTTTTTGCATTTTTGACTAATGCTTCGCCTGGAATCAGTGTTGTTTTAACGATTTCATAAGTTGTTTCTATATCATGACAAGCTAAAAATGCTTGAAGTTTTGTGATATTTTTGATGTCTTTTGTATACTCTTTTGAAGTGATAATATGTACTTGATCTGCTTTTTGCATCAAAGGTATAGCCAATGATACTGCACGTGCTACTTCAGTAGAATTGTTCCATCCAATAACAATTTTTTTGGCACTGAATGTTTTCATTTTTCTTGGAAACATGAGAGCTGGTTTACCACTTTTTGTAATGGCTGCTTCAAAAGTTGCTGTCATTTTACCTTTTGGAGGTGAAGCTACGACAACAACATCACAATATTTTGATTCTTGTTCTATTATTTTACTTCTGTAACCACTGTCTGTAATAATCTCAGCTGTTGGTAATCCTTTAATTCTTCGGCTAGATAATGTGATATCTAATTTTTTGGCTTCCTCTTTTAAGAATGTTTCATTTTGTGTTAAATCATCTTTTAGCCTATCCTTTACCATCGCATTAAGTTCTTTTAAAATAGCGGGGGAAAGTCCTTGATCAATTTTCATGATTTGGCTTGGTTTTGCTTCTGCTTTTAGTATCTCTAAATGAGCCTGGAAATATTTGCCAATAAGTAAGGCACCATGAATTCTCTCTCGTAATTCGCTACCTCCTCCAATTGGGAAGAACATTTTATTGTATGTCATTTTGTTTCCTTTATATATATTTGTAAAATATATATAAGTCTATTGAAATGGTATGAAATAAATGTGACTTTTATTGGAATACTTAATAAATTATCCTATTTTAATATTGTAAAAATTAAATAAAGGGGTTGCAAAATAGCGATTAATTTGTTTGAGTTCTCCCCAAAAGATGTAATAATGACAATTTGCCCAAATTCTAAGTAATATTTAATTATAATAAGCCAAGTTCTAAATTCAATAATAAGAATATAATGTATCAGAACTACTTGTCATATCTTAAAATTTAAGGAATAAAGATGAAATACATATGGATTTTTTTAGTATTTTTGTTTGTTGGTTGCAGTAACAGTGCATATAATTGGGAGATAACTAAAGCTCCTAAAAAAAGTATGATTGGACATACAGTTCAAGATGGTGCGTTAGGTAAACGAGTTATTCCTTGGAAAAAAAACAGCGTCATTAAAAGTGATATGGCAGATATTAAAAGTTCTCAATATGACAAAATCAATGAAAGCTTGAATCTTTATTTTAAATCATCTCAATATAAACTTGATGAAACAAAACCATTAATAGCATCAGGAATAGGGCAGTTAAAAATAGAAAAATTTGGTTCTGTACTTCCTATTGGACAACCCTTTATTTATCAATGTGTAACAGTGGAAAAAATTACATTTACAATTATCAAAAATAAAGAGTCAGATGGAAGAATTATTTCTGATATTGCAAAACTTACAGCCACTCCTGCTTCAAAAATTTCGATTAGTTCAGTTGATGCTTTTGCTAATAAAAAAGAGATAAGCATAAAAACCCCCGACCTTTGTTTGGCTTACACAGTTGCACAATTTACAGAGCAGAACTTTGAAAATCATAAAAATACAACTGCATCTATGTTCTTAAAGAATGATTCTAAAAAGAAAGCTGTATCCAATTTTTCACTTGATCTTGGAGAAAAGTCAAATCTTTTATATGTAAAAGATTTCCAAAAAAATTCAAAACAGAAAAACTATTTCTCAATTGAAGCGGATAAAACTAAAGACAACAAAATAGTCTTAAAAGTATGTAAAGCAATGCACCAATACAAAGAAGTTTGTAATTCAATTGAGCCAAACAGTTATGGAAAATGGAACAAAGTGTATCCACTGGGATATGCCAGCCATACCTTTGAAAATAAACAAATATATAATATCTTTTCACTTGTAATAGATGCCGAGTCATTAAGTAATCGTTCAATTCAAATAAATTGGGCAAAACTACGACAACCTCAATATGAATTGATGGTTCAAGAATAAACAAACAATAAAAAGGGAGACCGTCTCTCCTTTTTTATCTCTAAATAGAGTTCATAAACGCTCTTAAGTTATTACGGGATGCTTTATCAACCAAGCTAAAGATGGTATCTATCTCATCTTTTAAATGAGTTTTCTTATGACCTTTGACTTTTATGAAATCACAATTAATCTTATCTGTAAGAATATAAAATTCTTTATATAACTCATGATTGTTAATCAAAGTCCCTTTTGAAGTCAGATATCTGTTTTTTTCAAATCGTTCTCTTCTGTCTTTTAATCCCAAAATATTTTGACAGTCGGTATAAACAGTGAGTGATGCATTCTGTTTTGTACAATCTTTGAGTGCCCAAAGAAGACCTTGGACTTCTAGCTTAGTGGATGAGGTGTTTTCAAACTGTTTTATTTTTATTTGTGCGTTTAAAGCTTCTACTGACAGCCCCTCTTCATTTATACATAAATAAGCAGCAAAGCCTATTTTGCTTTGAGGATTGACACTGCTGTCTGTGAAAAGTTTGATTTTTTGCATTTATATTCTTTTTAGGCAATTATAACGTATACTTTTTTTAAGTAAGTTTTTTCTTACTTGATGTTTAATAATTGTATGGCTTTATTGATTTAAATAAATTTTATTGTTTTACTAAGCTTTTGATTTCCTCTTCAATTTGTTTAATATCATCGGTTAAGGTAATAAGATTTAAATCCTCTTCATTTATCATATTTTCTTTAAAAAGTGATTTTTTGATGAATTTCACTAAATATTTCCAGTACTCATAACCCACAAGAAAGATTTTAAATCCATTCATTTTACCTGTTTGGGTAAGGGTTAAAACTTCAAACATTTCATCCAACGTTCCAAAACCACCCGGAAAAACAACACAGGCTTGTGAATATTTGACTAACATATATTTTCTTGAGAAAAAATAGTTAAAGGTTAAATTTTTTGTTGTATATGGGTTGAGTGATTGTTCAAAAGGTAAATCTATACCTAAGCCAATCGAGTGAGCATTGTTTGCTTTGTATGCACCTCTGTTGGCTGCTTGCATGATACCATCCCCACCACCTGTGATAACATTAATTTCATTTTTTGCCAAGTTGTAAGATAATTTGTGTGCTAACATTGCATATTCATCTGTCTGACTTGTTCTGGCACTTCCAAAGATTGTTACACTGTTTTCTAAATCTTTTAATAAGTCTTTTCCTTGGTTGAAATCATCAGCGATTCTTTTTTTATAAATTATTTCTTGCTGTTTCATAATTTCCTCCTATAAAATATTTATAGTATATATTTCATTATATTCCTACTTTCTTATATGTGTTATATGTTTTATACATTAGTTTTTTTATTAAGTTTTCGTTTTAAGTGTTAACATATAAATATTTTTTGCTTGAACTTATTACTTGTTTTATCTTTAGAAGATACATTCTTAAATTTGATTGCTTCTATTTTAAATTTGACTAAGCTTATTATGGGATAATATCATAACAAAAAAGACAATCACAATAAAAAGGACAATCATGAAAAAAATTCTTAGTATTTTTACACTCGTATTCATCGTGCTGTTTACAGGCTGTAGTAAACAAGTAAAGGAAGAAACAAAAGTGCTGAAAGTAGGAATGGAGTTAGCCTATCCTCCTTTTGAAATGAGCAATAAAGATGGAAAACCAACGGGGGTGAGCGTTGATTTGGCTTATGCTTTGGGTAAGCACTTAGGCAAAGAAGTTGTAATAGAAAATATTGCATGGGATGGATTAATTCCTTCACTTAAAACAAAAAAAATTGATCTAATCATTTCATCAATGACCATTACAGATGAACGAAGAAAAAGTATTGAGTTTTCAACACCTTATGCTCAATCGTCATTGGCAATTTTGGCCAATAAAAATTCAAACATAAGCTCCATAAAAGATTTAAATCATGCCAACAGAACAGTTGCGGTAAAAAAAGGTTCTACTGGACATATCTATGCCAGAAATCATTTATCCAAAGCTAATATCTTAGTCTTTGACAAAGAAAATATGTCTGTACTTGAAGTCGTACAAGGTAAAGCAGATGCTTTTATTTATGATCAATTAACGATTTATAAAAACTGGTCAAAACATAAGGAGAGTACAATAGCTCTTTTAGAATCATTTC
>ENA-ORXI01000928-ORXI01000928.1-sediment-metagenome-genome-assembly--contig:-NODE-928-length-23785-cov-9.761853_pt1 | contig 23785 bp, 12 predicted proteins | sample MGYA00237861_ERZ511468 | MGnify/ENA primary metagenome ERZ511468 (study PRJEB26299, sample SAMN06266213) | sediment metagenome | isolation source: Hudson Canyon methane seep mesocosm | place: USA:Hudson...
CTAAACCATGGCAAGAGCCTGAACAGCGACCAAGCCCGCTTAGCATAGCCCAGATCAATTCTATATCATTACAGCGATTGAGCATCGAAAGCCTTGGTCAGGCCGAAAAACTCGATGCGTTAAACGATGTTTTACTCACCCAATTGATGCAAATTAAGCAGATGCGTGTCGTGTCCTTAAACCAAACAGCGTCATCGCCCAGCACCCAAGCCATTATAAAGGGCAGGATACATAAACAAGACAACAGCATTCGGGTATTTCTACAACTGGTCCAGACTGACAGCCAAGAAGTGATTTGGGCCAGAGTTTTTAACGGTGAGATCAATGATTTGTTTGCCCTGCAAGACACGATAGTGGAAACCTTGTTAGGGCTGTTTAAGCGACAACAGACGTTACCCGCTTTTAAGTCGGCGCTTATAGATAACCGCAGTTTCGATCAATACTTACTGGCCCGTCATTTATGGCAGCAACGCAATGGCCCTGCACTTAATCGATCCAAATCGGTTTATGAAGAGATGCAACAGCAGCAAACATTATTTCCCCTAGCGGCGGTTGGCCTTTGTGATACCTATCATTATTTACATATTTATGCCGACTGGCCACTTAAAAAAGCATTAAACAAATGTCGTCCCTTGTTGCAACAAGCGTTGACACAGCAACCAGATCTTGGTCAGGCAATAGCAGCGCAGGCCATGCTACTTAGCAGCCAAGGTCAAAAAAACCAAGCCGTTAAATTGTTTGAAAAAGCCATAAAACTGGCACCAAACTACCCCTTTGCTTATATGTGGTACGCCAAGCTGATCCGTAATATGGGAAAATACAAAAAAGGTTTAAGCATGACCCAAAAGGCCTATGCATTAGCGCCTATGTCACCGATGATCAATCGTAGCCTGGCATATGCCTACCTCAATGCTGGGAACAAATCGCAAGCCAGATTTTACTACCGCCGAGCGTTGGACTTACAACCCAATTACACCAACCGGGCGATTGAAGAGATCGACTTTTTTCCTATTACTATCGACCGAGCCCGCGCGTTTTTGTTATGGGCCAAAAAACATCCCTCAATTATGCACAAAAAATTCTCGCTTCAGCTGAGCCAAGCACAGATAGACTTGGCATTGGGAAAATATACTGAAGTTGCTGATACTCTGGCGCTATTGCAAGGCCAGCAGGTCAATCCATCATTTAAATTGTTTATTCAAACCTCCCTTGCTGCCGCTCAAGGACGTTATCAAGATGTTATTGCCTTTATCGAGCAACGCATGGCCATTCATCAAGATAATGGGCGATATGCCGGTTCTTACCTGTCGGTGCTATATCAAATGGGGGATGATGAAAAAGCCTACAAGGATTTTATACGACTGCGGCCTGAGCTTGCACACACTATCCTCAACTCAGAAGTACAGGGTGAATTAATCGTGACCGCTGAAAATCGCTATAAGCTGATCTATTTTGTCCAGTTACAGGCCCGACGAGGTAAAATGCAATTAGTTAGCGACTTGGCCCAGCAACTTGATAACAGTTTTGCCCAAGGGGATCCCCCACAAAACATCTATTATGCGCGCTGGCTGTTGTTTCGACAGCATAGAGAAAAAGCCAAAACCATGATCCTCAGTATGATGAATAACGGCTGGTTGCCCGATTATAATGCTAACTTGTACCCGGAGGCCATTATGAAGCAATTATTCATCGACGTTGGTCTTGGCGACATAACCTATCAAGCTTTACTGAACAGAAATCGCGCACAGGTAGTGGCAGGGATTGACTAAGCCGCTGCGGTAAGCGTAAAAGAAACAAGGAACGACCGTAATGGTGGCATTTTTTCCAGTCAGGGTTAACCGGTTATTGTCAAAAAGTTATCATCAATAGACTCATGTTTTTATACTTTGGGAACGTCCGCTAACGTATCTTTGTTAACATTAAGCCAGTGATCACCAGAAAGTTCTTCAGCTAGCCAAAAGCGGAAGTTAATCTTTTGCAAAGACATGGTGATGTTCAGGGTAATGATACTCGAAATTTACTGCTCGCTTGTGGGGCTGATCTAGACTCATTGCTATCGTTTAATTTCATCATTTGATGTTAATAATGAGTCTAAATCAGCTTTATCACTCCATGACAGAAAATAACAATACCTACTTGGGCTTATTAGTTTATAAAATTATCAGTAGCAATTTTGAAGTTGTTTTTTCCTTCTTGTTTTACAATGTACATTGTTTCATCTGCTTTTATTCTGAGGCTAGTTATGTCATTTGCATGGTCGGGAAATAGTGCAACTCCGATGCTTACACCAACTATCAGATCCTGATTATTATAGTGAACCTTTTCTCCTACGATATCTATTAGTCTTGTACAGGTATCTTCAATACAAGAGAGTGTTTTAATACTAGGAAGGATTATTAAAAACTCATCTCCACCTATTCGGCACGCAGTATCAGAGCATCTAACTGCAGACAAAATTCTAGTAGATACCGTTTTTAACACTTCATCACCAGCATCATGCCCCAAGGTATCGTTCACTGCTTTAAAACCATCTAAGTCAAGGTAAAGTAACGCTACCCGGCTTTTATCTCTTTTAGCTATGTTTATTGCCATATTTAGTCTGTCTGTGGCGACCCTATTAGTTGGAAGGCCTGTAAGGCTGTCTGTATTGGCAAGCTTTAATAACTTAACCTCTTTTTGACCCGAAATAGTCATGAGCATTGCTACAACTGTAGATAAATGCCCTAGTATCATAATAAGTAAGGAGTAATTCATAAAATTATTGTCTTCAACACTGTTACTAGAAGAAAATATGCCAAAATAAACGTAGGCTATATTTCCAAGTAGAATAAGAATAAAAGTGTATGCGACAAAATTAATTTCTTTGGGCTTTTCATTTGTTTTTGAATGCATAAATAAGAGAATAAGCAAATAACATAGAGGAATTATTGCTGTTATAAGTTGGCCTATTGGTATTCTGATTACGGGATTTTCTATAGTAATTGCCAATACTACTTTTGTAAAAAAAGCCAATACGAACCATAAGATTTCAACTTTTTTATATGACTGAATATTGAGTTGTATAATGAAAGCTCTAATTAAAAAATAGTAACTGACAATGTAAAGAAGGTTATTCGATAAGATAGCTAAAAATTGATCATAATAATTAATAAAAACATAAGAATTAAATTGTAGCCAACCAAAAAACGCAAAAACAACATAGTATTTAAGGCCTTTTTGATCATTATTTTTCTTAAAAAAGTAAAGTGATGAAACAAGAATTTGAAATGCTATAAATACAATGAAAATTTGAAGTGATGAACCGTCAATCATATTAAAAACCATAGTATTTTAATTAATTAAATTATAGTTTATTTTCAGGATTTTATTTTTTAAAAAGGCTACCTCTTTGATGTAAAGTTTCATGACTGCTTTGATTTCTTAGTTCTCTGTCATGACCAAGATAGATTGAACAATCTAAACAGCTTAAATATCTATTGATGCTTACGTCCGCTATCGTATCAAAGTGATCAAACAATTGATTATTTTAAACCGATGAATTACAACTGCTGTAGAAGTTACTTTTGATTTACGGCTACATTGCTATTAAAGATATCAACATGCATCAGCCATTCGCCACTCTCTTGTCGTTTCCATATTACAACGGCAACTCCGTTATCTTTTATCTGAGTTTGGTCATCTAATGTGATAAGCATATCCCAATTATGGATTTCATAAGCTATATCACCATGTCGATTAATTGACTGCGTTTTAATAGATAAGTTTAATTTAGGTCCGCCAAGCTCTGAGACAAAGGCTGCTCTTATAGCCGCATGTCCTTTATGAGTAGGCTGATTAGCAGGCATAAATGTAGCATCCTTTGTATACAATGCAACGATATCTGAAATGTCTTTATTATTGAATGCCACCATAAACTTGGTGTTCTGCGCATTAATATGTGCGGATAGTTCTTTATCTGACATCTCGCTCGCATGTGTTGAGATAGCGGTTCCTATTGCCAGAATTAAGAAGAGAATTTTTGTAGTGGTTTTCGATACAGTGGTTGTTATAAACATTATTTATCTCTTTGTGATGTTTAATGGTGGGCATGTTATCTTACACCTAAATAACAGGCTAAGTAATGGACTATCCTAATGTCTAATATTTTGCAGTTATATATGTAAAGGCTAAGTCCGCTTTCGTATCTTTGAAGACCTTTTTTGATGTTGATTTAGGGTATTAGAAAAGGTCGGCTAAGTGGCATTAGTTAGCGTTAATAGGTGAAATACCAACGGCAGTTTAAAGCTGTCCTTTGTAGATACTTTTAGCACCTAAAATGTTTTGAATTTGGGTTGGTAATCTCAGCATGATACGCTTTTACACATACGTCTAAATACTCATCTGTTGACACCATACTAATTTTTATGACAGCTCCACAGATAAAAAAAACAGCAGGGTAGCAGTCAGTAACTGCTACTCTGCCACATTTTTCTTCACTAAGTGTATTTAGCCGGCTAATCTTTATTACTACTACAATATTGGTCTAAAAAGGTTTGATGTGAAGGTAGTCCTGCAACTGCCTTATCAATTGTCTGCCTTATATCGCTTAAGAATTTTTCGAGTTCATGTTGCTTCATAATGGCGGCGATTTGATGGTACTGCTCAGGGTAAACACCTTGTCCCAACATTACTTGTGCCCATGAATCGACTCGGAATAATTCGCCTTCAGAGGTGAAAATTCGTGCTGTTTCTTTGAATAAGTCTAACCTTTGCTTGAGTGAGTCTGGTACTTCCATATTTTTACAATACTGCCAAAACGGCGTATCTACTCGCTCGGTAGCATGGTAATGTAAAATAATAAAATCTCTGATATGTTCAAGTTCAGTGGTGAGTTGTTGATTATATTCGTTAACAGCAGAGCGGCTTATACCTTCAAAAGGAAATAATCGAATTAATCGTAAAATACCTGACATGATCAAATGAATACTGGTTGATTCCAAAGGCTCTAAGAAACCACTAGATAAACCTAAAGCAATACAGTTTTTATTCCAGCCCTTTCTGCGGCGGCCAGTCTTAAACTTAATCACTCTCGGTTGGTTAATTGGCTCACCTTCAATGTTATTCATTAATAAGGTTTTAGCATCCTCATCAGTCAAGTATTTACTGCAAAATACTAAGCCATTACCCACTCTGTGCTGTAATGGGATTCGCCACTGCCAGCCACTTTCACGAGCGATAGAGCGGGTATAAGGTAAAGGTGTCGATACAGACTTTGTTTGTACAGCTACTGCGCTGTCACAGGGTAGCCAGTGTGACCAATCTTCATAACCTGTATGTAATGCTTTTTCGATAAGTAAGCCAACAAAACCGGTACAGTCAATAAATAATTGACCTTCAATAACATTGCCGTTGGCAAGTTGTAACGACCTAATATCACCAGTATTGCTATCTTTAGCGACGTCGACAATTTTACCTTCTAAGCGTTTAACACCATGAGCCTCGGCAAACGTTCGTAAAAATTTTGCATAAAGGGTGGCATCTAAATGATAAGAGTAATTTAAACCACCTTTAGCAAGGGCAAATTTTTCAGCTTTGGCGGCTTGTATTTCAGGGCAGTATTGATCAAAATTGAAGTCAATGTTGTTTTTCTTGCCATGCAACCAAAAATGCTGAAATTCTCCCGCCCAACATTCCTTTCCTACACGGCCAAAACCATGCATATATTGGTCATCACCCTTTTTCCAGTTTTCAAAGTTTATCCCTAATTTAAACGTTGCATGGGTGGCCTTCATAAAAGCTTGTTCGTTGATACCCAGTAACCGATGAAATGCGGTTAGGGTTGGAATGGCAGCTTCTCCAACACCAACAGTACCAATTTCGTCGGACTCTACTAAGGTGATGTCGAAGGTTTTGCCTAATAACTTTGATAAAGAAGCGGCCGCCATCCAACCGGCAGTACCGCCACCAGCAATAACTATTTTAGTAATTTTTTGATTGTTCATTTTGGCCTCAAGATCTGCACATTTATATTGCTTGGGTATAAAACTATTGGTTATTTTTAAAGTCTACTAATCGTTGCACATTGCCCATAGAGGCGGTAATTAAATAGGCGACTCTTAAAAAACCTGAACTGTGAAGTTCATTTAGGGCATCACCACTGAGCTTTGAAAGCTTTTCTTCGTTTAGGGTATAATTGCCCTCAAGGGAAAGTTTTTCACCATTATTTAGCTCAATATTTAGAGCAACAGGTTCAATTAAATCATTTTTTAAGAAGGCTTCAAACATTTGCTGATTTAGCTGTGAGCCTTCATGTAGTGTTTTTAACGATTGGTTTACTTGCAAAAGATAGGGACTTGGCTGACCATTTTCTAAAAACAGCGATTCGCCACTTTTTTTGTTTACTCGCGGGCTGTCCATATCAATAGCGACAATCGGCTGTTTAACTTTTTCGCCGTTTTCTTGTTTTTCTTCAAAACCAATAATGAAAGGACCTTTATTGATCATTGCCGGGATATAGCTAGCTTGCCAACCGTTATTAATATAAAGGTTTTCATCAGCGACTAAGCCAAGTAATACCACACTTTGAAACTGGCCTGTTTCAGGGTTTTTAATAAATAGGATAGGGTAGTCACGTTGTGCTTCTTTAATTTCGTTAGGAAATATTAAGGCACTGTTAATTTTCTCTGAAAATTTTTCATTAAAATGAGTGATAACTTTAAGGTCTTTGTGATTTTTATTGTCGAGAATGTCGTGATTAGCCATGAAAAATCCTATCGGTGAATGCTTGTTTAACTTGGTTGCTTAATATATTTCACTCATTAAACAATATAAGGTAATGATTTACTGTACTTAACTTTAATACTTTATAAAAGGATCTGGGAGAAAAGATCACTTTATAAAAAATTAATGGCTGTTTACTTTTCTTAGGACTAAAAGTGTAGAGTATTTCTATCGTTAGTAAAAATAATAAACCGCTGAATTCTAAGGCTCAACGGTTTATTTACTTGCGAATCTTAATGATTAGTTAAAAACTTGTATTCGTATCACTTAGAAAGTGTAACGAACACCTAGCTCATAACGTGCATCCCATTCTTCGCCATATTTAAATTGATTAAGTGTACGACCATGTTGACGTGGATCTTCACCAGTAATGTTAATACCTGCGAATGTAACCGACAATTGCTCGTTAACTTGATAGCCAACACTGAAATCAATTTGAGAGTACTCTTCAGTAAATTGAGGCTCAGAAGCTTGAACAGCAGCATTATCTAAGAACTCATCACGCCAGTTATAAGCAATACGCGCTGAGAAGTCGTCCATTTCATATAACAATACTAAGTTAGCGGTATCACTTAAACCAAGTAAAGCAAATTGCGTTACATCAGGTGCAGCAGCTAAATCAAAACCAATATCACCATTAACAAGGGTATAGTTAGCTTGAATACCAAAACCAGTATCACCGAAGAAATGCTGAACAGCTAGTTCCCAACCATCAATTACCGCGGTTTTATTATTCACTGGCGATTGATATAAGAAGTTCATTAATGGATCGTCACTGTTTGCGGTTACATCTACCATTGCTTCATAGTCATTATCGGTATGACCATTATCATAGATATCTTCACCTAATTGAGTGGCCGCAACTTGTGAGAACAAGGTTGTTTCGTTAACTGCAATGCCTGCTTCATTTAAAGCAGCAATAGCAGCAATAGCTCTTGGACCAGCACTTGGGTCGCCTAAACCATAAAAGTCACTAATAACAGGGTCTGAACCAACAAAGTTTTTCACATCTTTTCTAAAGTAACCGACAGATACATAACTAGTATCTTCAAAATACCATTCCATAGAAACGTCAAAGTTAGTTGACTCTAAAGGAACAAGCTCTGGGTTACCGCTATTTGCACTACCATTACTTGAAGGACTAAGAACTGTTGGTGCGCCAGGGCCACCACTAATGCCTGCTGCAGCACTTAATTGACCGTATTGTGGACGAGCAATTGTTTGACTAAATGAAGCACGAGCTTTAACGTTTTCAACTAACTCAATGTCAAAATCGATATTAGGTAAAAAGTGATCATATGAATTGGTGTAGGTAAAATCTTCAGCATTTGAAGCAGAGCCTTGTCTTACCCCAAAATCGTTATTACTTTCCCAAACAACTGCTGTTGGTGCGGCTAAAGTAGCCGTTGAAGATGAGTCGGTACTTTCATAACGTAGGCCAACAGAAATATTGTATGGCATATCGCTAATTTCACCAGAGTACGATGCTTTTACATAAGCAGCAGTAACATCTTCTTGAATACGACGGTTAGTTGCAGTATCAGGATTACGAGTTAAATCTAAGCCGTAAACAGGTGCTGCCCAATTTGCCAATTCAATAGTATCGCCACGAAATCCTTGAGTCCAACCTGCTACATTGTAATCATCTAATGAGTCATTAAAATCAATCGCATCCAAAATACCAGCTGGTAATTCACCTGGGTTAGCTACACCCCAGTTACCCATTGCTTGATTTGAACTTGACTGAACAGAGTAGTTGTCCATTTCTCTTGATTCAATACCAAAATCAATTTGACCGTCTTCAAATTCCCAGGTACCGTCAATACGAATTTGAGTGATGTCATTGGTATTGTTAGCATGTGATTTTTGATAAATTGAGGTACCAACATCATCTTGATCAAATACGCCATTACAGTTTAAGCCAATTCGTTCGTCACAATCATCAAAGCCAACCATTATGTCTGGAAGATTAGAAGAACCGAAGTAACCACCTTGTTGTGCTAAAATGTTTGAACCTATACCTACAGTGACATCATTACCGTAGCTTGACATTGGTGAAGACTCAGAAGAAGAGTCGTTATAATCGAAAGCTAATGTTAAATCATCATTCACTTCCCACTCTATGTTCAGGCCAATAGCCGCATCTTCAGTTACCGAGTTACGATATTTTTGTTTTGTTGCAATATCACGCGGTGCTTGATCTCTTTTATCTTCTGCATAATGTAATGGTGAAGGATTCAAGCCATCGGTGAATGTGATATCACTTTTATAATCAGACATCCAAATTGAAAGTTCAGTACCTTGCTGTTCCTGCTCTAATTTAGAGTAAGTATAATCAAGAGAAGCGGTCACACTTTCTACTGGACGGTATTGTAAGGTTAACTGAGCGTTGGTACGTTCACGTTGTCTATCCCATAAACGGTAAGAAATACTAGAAGGTAATGCAAACGCTTCACCCATACCAGGAGCATTATTTAGCACAGTTGGTGTATTTGGTACTGCTGTAGGTGGCACCATATCAGGCACTGTACCGTCATAAAGGCTGTTACGCCATTCATCAATATTGGCGGCAGTAGAACTACTGTCACGTTGTGAGAAACTACCAGAGAATGAAGCACCAAATATTTCTTCTTCGTCAGTCCAGCTTAATAAACCAGAAAGCTCAGGCGTTACTTTACTACTGTAATCACGTACGCCACCTCTGACTGAAGTATCCATCATTGCTTTACCACCGATACTGACAACAGTACCTGGGTTATCAAGAGGTCTAACTGTATTAATGTTAATGGTTGCACCAATACCACCACTCGCTGCGGCAGCATTCGCTGTTTTGTATATCTCTACAGACTTAACTGCATCAGAAGCTAGATTTTGGAAATCGTAAGCTCTGGTATCAGAAGCGCCACCACCATCGGGTAATGTACTTGATGCCATAGCACGGCCATTTAAAGTAACCATGTTGTACTGAGGGCCAAAACCACGAACAGTTACTCGACTACCTTCACCATTTGATCGGTCAATTGAAACACCGGTAATTCGTTGTAAAGATTCAGCTAAGTTGGTATCAGGAAATTTACCGATATCTTCTGCTGAAATAGCATCAACCACACCGGTAGCGTCACGCTTAAGTCTTGTTGATTCTTTAATACTAGAGCGCATACCGGTAACTTCGATAACTTCAATTGCTTGCTCTTTTACTTGTGGTGTTGTTTCTTCGGCTGATATAGCTGGCAGTGCAGTTGCCCCTAATATCATAGACAAGCTTGTCGCAATTCTTGTCTTAGTAAATTTTTTCTGAATCATGTAAATTCCCCTCGGCTTATGTATAGCACCATTATAATTATTTAGTTTTATGTAAGCGCTTTCAGTAATAATACAAAAAAATACACTTAATGCAAATTGTTTAACATGTAAGCGCTTACATGTAAGTTAGTGTAATAAGAAAACTAGGTCAATAATTATTTTTATTTAATTTTAAAATTTGTTTGTGTTTTGGCTAACTCAGAATTATTTAAAGATTAAATTAAAACTGTTTTTATTGATTTAATCGATTAAAAACAAGTTGTTAGTTAAGTGTTTGATGGTTTGTTAAATATTGGTAGTTGTAATATTTTTAAAAACAAGATAATTTGTAAGCGCTTACATGTTTGTGTTTTTAAGACAAGCAGCTCAATAATATGTGGTGTCATGTTAGGTGGCTTTCCACAAGGATGTGGTTTTTTTTTAATCGTAAATTGGACGAAATAATGACAAAAATAAACAGCCGACATCAATTAAATTTAAGTGAAAAGCTGGGATATGCCTGCGGTGATGTAGCATCAAATTTCTATTGGCGAGTTTTTGATGTCTTTCTCTTTATATTTTACACCGATGTATTTGGTCTATCAGCTGCTGCTGTTGGTACTATGATGTTGGTGACTCGCCTGATCGATGCATTTTCTGATCCCTTAATGGGCGCATTAGCGGATCGCACTAAAACTAAGTTTGGGAAGTTTAGACCCTATCTATTATGGGGCATAATTCCCATTGCTGCCGCAGGGGTTCTAACCTTTACAGTGCCAGATGTCAGTGAGGGTAATAAATTACTCTGGGCTTATGGTACTTACATTTTTATGATGCTCGCTTATACTTTTATTAATGTGCCTTATGGTGCATTACTAGGCGTGATCACCAGTGATACTCAACAAAGAACAACGTTAACAAGCTTTAGATTTATTGGCGCATTTTCTGGCGGAAGTTTAGTTGCTTATCTAACGCCAGAGTTGGTTGAATACTTAGGACAAGGCAATGAAGCACTAGGCTGGCAGTATACGATGGCGGTATATGGTGTTGTAGCAGCGGTGTTATTTACTTTTACCTTTCTCTCGACAAAAGAGCGAGTTTCACCACCAGCCCATCAAAAAACACCTGTTTTACAAGATATTAAAGACTTAACACAAAACAAACCTTGGAAAGTCTTGTTTGTTTTAGCGCTGATTATAATGATGACCATTTCATTACGAGGCAGTACTGGCACATTCTATTTTAAATATTATGTCGAGCGCCCTGATCTTATTGGCAGTTTTGCCATGGCCTATATGATTGCTCTAGCCATCGGCGCAGCTTCTACCCCTTTACTTACTAAATTTATCGACAAAAAACGTTTGTTAATGATACTGATGGCAGTGGTTACCGTGTTGTCAGTTGCTTTTTATTTCGTCCCTGCACAGAATATTGCCCTAATGTTTCTTTTACAAATTCTCATTGGTTTAGCCCTTGGACCTAAATCTCCATTGGTATTTTCTATGTATGCAGACAGTGCTGATTATTCAGAGTGGCGCACCGGTAGAAGAGCAACTGCGATGATATTTTCTGCCGCCGCCTTTGCTCAAAAATTAGGTGGTGCATTTGCTGGGGCTATGATTGGCTGGTTACTCGCATCATTAGGATATGTCGCTAATCAGGCGCAAAGTGGTGCTTCTGAGCAAGGTATTGTGCTGCTAATGACACTTATTCCTGCTATTTTTGCTGCGATTGCTGTGCCACTTATCTGGCTTTATCCTTTGAGTGATGAAAAACTATCAAGCGTACAAAATGAGTTAGAACAAAGAAAAAATGAGCAAACCGACGTTGATGAGGTGATGGCTTAATATGTCAATGTTAGAAGGAAGTAATCAATCTATTATTAAGCTCGACAGCCCGACAAGTTTGCCACAAGCAGCTAGCTTTTTGTGGAACAAACATATGATGCTTTATGTTAATTGCCGTGGGTATGTCAGTTCACAGTTTATGCAGCCAGAGCCAAGTAAGTATTCATATGCGGCTAATATTGAAGCGAAAACTTTTATTCAGCCGGAGCAAGATTATTTTACTCACTCGCCTGGACGATTTTTTTATATAAAAGATGAAGATACTCAACAGCAATTTTCTCTGCCTTTTGAGCCGATGCGGAAAAAATTAGATAAATTTAGTTTTGAGGTCAAAGGTAGTGAAATTTCATGGTCGATTGAACACCTAAATCTTGAAATATCGATTAACGTTAGTTTAGCCACTGAGCATGTAGTAGAACGATGGCGGTTTTCAATCAAAAACTTAACAGATTCAGAGCGGAATATTAGCATTTATCCTTATTTTACCATTGGTTATATGTCATGGATGAATCAATCAGCTAATTTTAATAAAGCGTTAAATGGTATTGTTGCCAGTGCTATTACGCCATATCAAAAAGTAGAGCAATACTTTAAAAATAAGGCGTTAAAAGATAAAACATTTTTCATTGCCGATAAGTTGCCTACATCATGGCATGCCAATCAAAAAGTCTTTGAGGGTGAGGGCGGTTTACATCACCCTGATGCATTAAAAAGTGAGCAATTATCAAATACTGAAGCTTGTTACGAAACGCCTGTTGCCGTACTTCAATATAGAAAAACGTTAGTTGAACAAGAAAAAGCCACCATTAACTTTTTATTTGGCCCTGCAAAAGATGAAGCTGAGATAGAGCAAATTAAAGAAAAATATTTTGGCAGTGAACAAATTAAACAAGCTCAGCAAGAATATGATGATTATATTGCTCAGGGTAATGGCTGTTTAACTCTTGATACTGATGATGTCTCTTTTGATGATTTTGTTAATCATTGGTTGCCCAGACAGATGTTTTATCATGGCGACGTTAACCGCTTAAGTACTGATCCACAAACACGAAACTATGTTCAAGATAACATGGGTATGTCTTTTATTAATCCCGAGATTACACGACAAGCCTTTATTACTGCTTTGTCTCAGCAGCATAAAAACGGTGCTATGCCTGATGGAATTTTGCTGCACCAGCAAGCCGAACTTAAATACATCAATCAAATTCCTCATGCCGATCATTGTGTTTGGCTGCCTATTTGTTTAACCACTTACCTTAATGAAACGGGTGATAGCCAATTACTCAACCAACAAATAGCCTTTATTGACTCAGCTCAGACTCAGACATTCTTAGCCCATATTGAACTAGCACTCGATTGGTTATTAACAGCCACAGATCATAGAGGTTTGAGCTTTATCGAACAAGGTGACTGGTGTGATCCTATGAATATGGTCGGTTATAAAGGCAAGGGAGTATCTTCTTGGTTATCTTTAGCAACAGCTTATGCGATTAATTCATGGTGTGACTTGTGTGAGCAATATCAATTTAAAGTGACTAAAAGCCGATTAGAGGAATATCGTTTTGCTGCAAAAGCCATTAATAAAGCGGTAAATAAACATTTGTATTGTGGAGATTGGTTTGCTCGTGGCATTACCGATGAAGGCAGAGTTTTTGGTGTCGAGCAAGACCATCAAGGCAAAATTTACCTAAACCCGCAAAGTTGGGCATTACTTAGTGGCGCGGCAAGTTCTGAACAGCAAACCAAGATGGTTGAGGCAATTAATCAACAATTAATGACGCCACAAGGCGTGATGATGCTAGCACCTAGTTATACTGAAATGGTCGAAGATATTGGTAGGATCACGCAAAAATATCCTGGCGTTTCTGAAAATGGTTCGGTTTATAACCATGCCGCGATTTTTTATGCCTACAGCTTATACCAAGTCAATCAAGCCGATGCGGCTTTTGATGTCATTAAAAAGATGTTGCCGTCATTTGAAAACTCGGCAATAACTGGGCAGTTACCACTCTATATACCCAATTATTATCGAGGGGCTTATCATCAATTTCCTCAACATGCTGGTCGTTCCAGCCATTTATTTAATACCGGTACTATTGCTTGGTTATATCGATGTTTGGTTGAAGAGCTATGCGGCTTAAAAGGTGGCAATGGTGTTTTGCATATATTACCAAAATTACCTAAAGAATTAACTAAAATTTCAGGCCAGCGTATTTTTAGAAAAACAATTATCAACTTTACAATTGAAAAATCGGCTGAAATTTTAACTCAAGAAACAATATTAGATAATCGGCATATCAAAAATAACCAACTTGAAGGCTTAATAAGTGAACGGGTTTATCAACTGAAAGTACGAGTACCTTTTGATGAGTAATAGTTCGAAGAATTATGATAAAAGCGATGAAAAAAGTTTTGAAAAAGGTGAGCTGCTGCATTTGTTTATTGTCATGGGCGTGAGTGGCTCAGGAAAATCTAGCATTGGTCAATCCCTCGCTGATGAACTTAATTTTACCTTTGTTGAAGCTGACGATTTTCATAGCCAACAAGCCAAAGATCAGATGGCGGACAATAAACCTCTGAACGATGACATGAGAAAACCTTGGGTTCAGGCCATTGTAAACAAGCTTTATGATCTACATGAAGATCAAAAAAATGTTGTGCTCGCTTTTTCTGGTTTAAAAATGTTGCATCGTAATAACTTAAGAAAGACACCTTTTATTTGTCATTTTTTTTACCTTGATGGTGATAATAAAACCTTAATGGATAGGTTGCTGCAGCGGAAAAGTCATTTCTTTTCACCCGACTTGCTTGGTAGTCAGTTTGAAGCGATGGAGTCGCCATTAAATTCAGAGACGGATATTAGTTTAATCGATGTAAATAACAGTTTATTTACTATTGTTCAGCAAGTTTTTACTATTGCTCGCCATGAGCTTAAAAGGATAGGTTTTGAAAAAATTTAGTGTTGGTTTTTGTATTGCTATGTATATAGCATTGCCTTGTGGAAATGCTTTTGCGCTAGAGGCCAAAAAGTCAAAAGGTGTTATCACTATTGACGGTATTGCTAATGAGAAAAGCTGGCAATCACCAATTTGGCAGCCCATTGATCAATTAATCTTGGGCAGCATGCCAAGTGCAGAGGATTTTACTGGTCGCTTTAAAATCATTTGGGATGAGCAGCAGTTATATCTGTTGGTTGAAATTACTGATGATGTTTTATTTGATCAACATGCCGACCCTAAGCACTTATATTGGGACGATGATTGTTTAGAGATTTTTATTGATGAAGACGCTTCCGGTGGTAACCATCAATTTAGCTATAATGCTTTTGCTTATCATGTTGCTTTAGATAATCAAGCGGTAGATATTGGCGAAAAAAATGCCGATGGCTCAGATAATTTTGTCTTGCTCAATGATCACCTCACAAGTTACTGGCGACGCAGTGAATCTGCACCTAATAAGGTAATTTGGGAAGTGGCATTACGGGTATATGATGATAGTTTTAGTTTTGGCGCTGAAGGTCAAAATTCTGTGGCTTTATCTTTAGGTAAAAAACTCGGGTTTATGCTGGCTTATTGTGACAATGATGGTAGTAAAGAGCGTGAACATTTTATCGGCTCAACCGATATTAAAGCAGTGAACGGCAATAAGAATTTAGGTTATATCACCGCCGATGTTTTTCAAAGATTAACGCTAGCTAACTAGTGCTGATTTCCCCCTGATATTTTCAAGTTCAGTAAATTTTATAAAAATTAACAAACAGACGAATATATATAAAACCTATAGATTATAGTGACTTAAAATTACTTGTTCGTTTAAATAGACGTATGAATAAAGTTGAACGTTCAACTTTGAGCTTTGTTACAACAAAAGACGAAAGATCCCCCTTTGCTTGATAACTTCGAACATGGCTGCAAAGCCATTACAAAAATAACAGAATTCATCCCTGATAATTGTAACTATTCGGGGTGAACTATCTAAGGGGAAAAGTTAGATGAAGAACAATAAAGATAAAAAAATGCTCAAACAAAATAAAGCATTTAAGTATTCGCTAATTGCCTCGGCAGTATTGGGTTTAAGCTCAGTGTCGGCCTTTGCAGAAGAGGCTAGCAAAAAGGAAGTTAAGGCTGAAGACGAAGTTGAAGTTATCGAAATCAAGGGACAACGTGGCAATTTAATCTCAGCACAAAACATGAAATTGAATGCAGATACCGTTATGGATGCAATTTCTGCTGCTGATATGGGCTCTATGCCTGACAGAAGTGTTTTAGAGGCCATTTCTCGCATGCCAGGTGTTGCCATTGAACGATTTGCTGCCGCGGATGATCCCGATCACTTTGGTGTTGAAGGTGGTGGCGTTGTTGTTCGTGGTTTAACCCATGTACGCAGTGAGTTTAATAATAGGGATACTTTCTCAGCTGACTCAGGTCGTGGCTTAAGTTTTGAAGATGTATCGCCTGAACTTATGGGCTCAGTGGAAATCTATAAAAACCAAACCGCAGATATGATTGAAGGTGGGATTGCCGGTACGGTGAATTTAAATACCCGTAAAGCTTTTGACTCCGATGGCCGAGTATTTGCTTTTTCTGCCGATGCTACTTATACCGATTTAAGAGAAGAAACCTCACCAACATTTTCAGCGTTATATAGTGATATTTGGCAGCTAGATTCAGGACGACTTGGTTTTTTAGTTAATTATTCAAACTCCGAAATTAAAGTTGAATCTAATGGTGTTCAAGTGGGTTTATATGAACAGCAAAACTGGGATGAGTCTAAATATGTTCCTCGCTCAACGCGATTAAGTAAAAAATTAGATGATAGAGAGCGTGAAGGTTTTGCCAGTTCATTACAGTGGGAAAGCTCTGACAAAACCTTGCTGTTAACTGGTGAATATATTCGTTCTAAAGCAGGTCTTGCTTGGAACGAAAGCGTAATGGAAATGGACGATGGTGATTCACATTCAAATATGTTGCCTGTTGATGGAACAGAATTTGAATTTGATGATAATGGCTACTTTGAAAGTGGTGTTATTACATCTGAAGCTGGCTGGCGTGGTGATGGTTCTCCTCAACGTTACGGCATGCAACACACTATGCAAACTCGTGCCAGAGATGAAGAGTCAATTGTAAATGACTATAGCTTTAATGCGAAATACACACCTAACGATACTTGGTCATTTAATTTTGATGTGCAATACGTTGATTCAACGATGGAAATTGAAGATGTTTCTGTTATGGGCGCAACCCGTGCCGTTGTAGGAATGGACCTTAGTGGTAGTGGTGTGCCAGATATCAGCCTTTACCACCCCGGCTATGATGGACAAGCTGATTATACTCCATCTAATCCATTTACTGATCCAAGCAAACACTTTTGGAGAAGTGCGATGGATCATGTTTCGGAAAATGAAGGTGAAGAATTTTCTACCCGATTGGATGCTGAATATACCTTTGATGAAAGCATAGTAAAGTCGGTTGAATTTGGCGTGCGATATTCTGATCGTGACCAAACTACCCGTCAATCTACTTATAATTGGGGAGTATTATCTGAAGCTTGGGCTGGCGGAAATGTTTGGTACTCTGATGTTGGCGTTCCTTATAATGAAGTCAGCTTTGATAATTTTGCCCGTGGTGGCATGTTGTCGATGGAAGGTGGCAATAGTTTTATTTTCCCATCAGTTGATATGGTAAAAGATTATGCCAATCTCAATGGTGCACTAGCAGATGCTAAAGCTGTGGACTGGGGTTGGAATCCACTTGCTGATCGCGGCGATGCTACAGGTCACTTTATTCCCAATGAAATTAATGAAACAAAAGAAACTAGCACGGCTGTTTACCTGAAGTTTAATTTTGAAGGTGATTTTAGCGGCATGGATTATAGCGCTAATGTTGGTTTTCGTTATGTCAAACTGGAAAATGATACGGCTGGTTTTGTTAATTACCCGGATGATTTGCCCAATGATCCTGATGACCCAACAGATATTGGTAATGTACTTGTTGCTGATCAAGCGGCCTTTGGTAATGCTGCTTCTGAATCAATGGTTGCATCAAGTGAATATACTAATGTATTACCGAGTGTGAATTTCAAACTTAATTTGACTGATGAATTATTGCTGAGATTCGCCTTCTCTGAAGCAATAGCCTTACCCTCATTAGGAAATTTGCGTAATTATGTTGGTATTGGCGGGCAAGATATGGTGGTTGAATTTGATCCAGATGTTCCTCCTGGAGAAGAACCCATTCCTGTTTCCGCTGCTTATGATCGCTATACAGCCTCGTCTGGTAACCCTTATTTAAAACCGATGGAATCGTATAACTATGATTTATCTCTAGAATGGTATTTTGCTGAAGCAGGCTCATTAACCGCTACCTTATTTTATAAAGATTTGAGTAACTACTTTATCAATGGTGTCACCATTCGTGATTACACCAATAATGGTTCAACTCAGCAAGTTGAGGTGGCAGGAGCGACCAATGGGGATAAAGGAACTATTGGCGGCTTTGAAGTAGCTTACCAACAGTTCTTTGACACCTTACCGGGTGCATTTTCTGGTTTAGGGGTACAACTTAATTATACCCATATCAATGAAGATGGCTCTCCAAATGCTGGATTACGAGATTCAGGATCTGATAGCACGTCGGCAGGCGATTTTGCTTTTGAAGATTTACCTCTTGAAGGGTTATCTGAACAAAATGCTAACGCTGCGCTTTTATATGAAAAATATGGCTTCTCAGGTCGTATTGCCTATAACTGGCGTTCAGAGTACTTACTCACTACTCGTGATGTAATTACTACATTGCCGATATATAACGAAGCAAATGGACAGTTAGATGCTTCATTATTTTGGGATGTAAATGAGAATTGGAAAGTAGGTATTCAAGGAACCAACCTTAATAATAATGTCACTGAGACCTTGATGCAGATTAATCAAGAAGGTGATAAGAAAACACGATCTTGGTTTACCAATGACCGTCGTTATAGCTTAGTTGTACGTGCTACTTTCTAAAGGATTTAACAAAGAGCACAGAATAAGGGGGAGCTAACATAAGTTTCCTTCCCTTCACAGTTTTGGGAAATGATGACATCGACACTTATCACCCCCATCGCCGCCATTATTATTCATCTGAATACTAGTGGCGGCAATTTTTATCGGAGATAGCTATGAAGCAAGAACAAGCAGCACAGCAAAAGAAAATTAGCAGGATTGTTATTGTAGGTGGCGGCACTGCGGGTTGGATGACAGCAGCGACGTTAGCCAAAGTTTTGGGTAAGAATTATTGTGATATTCGCTTAATTGAATCAGACCAAATTGGAACTGTGTCAGTGGGAGAGGCGACCATCCCACAAATCTCTCTTTTTAATAAAATTCTTGGCATTGATGAAAATGATTTTGTTAAAAAAACCCAAGGTAGCTTTAAATTAGGTATCGAATTTATTGATTGGACTAAAAAGGGCGGCGGTTATATGCATCCCTTTGGCGATCATGGTACCAATATGGATGCTATTCAATTTCATCACTATTGGCTGAAAATGCATCAGCAGGGTAAAACCCCCGATCTCGAAGAATACTCTTTAGCAGCGGTAGCTGCACGGCAGGGTAAGTTTATGCGCCCACAGAATATGGGTAACTCTCCTTTATCTCAAATTAATTATGCTTTTCATTTTGATGCGACCCTTTATGCAGATTACCTACGAGATTATGCCGTTGAGCGCGGCGTTAATAGAACTGAAGGTAAAGTGGTTGACGTTGTATTGAGGAACAGTGACGGCTTTATTGACAGCTTGTTACTAGAAAGTGGTGAGCGAGTTGAAGCGGACTTGTTCGTTGACTGTACAGGCTTTAAGGCCTTGTTAATAGAAGGCGCGATGAAAACAGGCTTTATTGATTGGAGTGATGTTTTGCCTTGTGATAGTGCCGTTGCTATGCCTTGTATGGCTAAAGAAAAAGATGTTTTGTATCCCTTTACTCAAGCCAAGGCACAAAAAGCTGGGTGGATCTGGCGAATACCGCTTCAGCATAGAGTTGGCAATGGCTATGTATATCCAAGTAAATTTGTCAGTGATGAAGAAGCAGTAAAAATATTAACCGAGCAAATGGAAGGTGAGCCCATTGGTAAGCCTAATTTCTTGCGCTGGAAAACAGGCGTCCGTAAGCGAGGTTGGAACAAAAACTGTATTGCCATTGGTCTTTCCGCAGGCTTTGTTGAACCACTAGAATCTACTGGTTTGCATCTTATTCAGTCGGCGATTGCCAAATTTATGGGGCTATTTCCTCATCAAGGCTTCGATCAAATTGACATCGATACTTATAATGCGCAGGCGACAACTGAACTAGAGCATATCCGAGACTTCATCGTTTTACATTACAAAGCAACAGATCGAGACGATTCAGAGTTCTGGCGTTATTGTCAGGAGATGAAAGTCTCTGATCGCCTGCAGGCTAAAATGGATTTATATCAAGCAAATGGTCGTATTTATCGTCAAGATACTGAACTTTTCAATGAAACATCTTGGCTCGCCGTTATGCATGGACAAGGACTAAGCCCTAAAGGCTACCACCCTCTTGTTGATGCTTTACCTGAAGATGAAGTTGCTCGCCGATTACAGCATATCCATGGTGTTATTCAAAAATCAGTAGAGACCATGCCAATGCAAAAAGACTTCATTGCCAGAAATTGTCAGGCGTAACAGGGTATATAGCATTTTGTTGCCAATACATCTTTACCTAAAAATAGTAATAACAAGATAAAATGAAAAAGGTTAGTTAATGAAAATTTTAGTGATCAAAGCTAGGTTAAAAAGCATTTCTCGCATTTCAACAGTACTTGTACTGAGTTCGGGTCTGAGTATCGGCCTTAGTGGCTGTGATAAAGAACAAAAAGCCAATATTACCAAGCAAGATCTAGTTCAATCTGAGGATCGTTTAGCGACAGTAGAACAAGATGTTGAAACGTTACTAGCAAAAATGACTTTACCAGAAAAAGTATCCTTGGCTCATGCTAGTGGTAAATTTCATGTGAATGCCATTGAACGTCTAGGTATTCCTGAAATGTGGCTTTCAGATGGCCCTCATGGAGTTCGTCATCAAATTGAACGCCATACATGGGCATCGGCAGGTTGGACCGATGATCATTCAACTTATTTGCCTCATCTTACCTCTGTAGCCGCAAGCTGGGATAAAGAAATTGCTAGTTTGCATGGTCAAGTTTTAGGTGCTGAAGCCAGAGACAGAAAAAAAGACTTTATTTTGGGACCCGGCGTTAATTTAGCGCGTTTACCCTTGTACGGTAGAAACTTTGAATACATGGGAGAAGATCCTATATTAGCGGCAAAGTTGGTAGTACCTCAGATTAAAGCGATACAAGCCAATGATGTTGCCGCAACCGTAAAACATTATGCACTAAATACTCAAGAGCTAAATCGTACTGGCGTTAATGCAAAGCCCGATGAACGCACCTTAAGAGAAGTATATTTACCTGCTTTTGAAGCGGCGGTTAAAGAGGGTGGTGTACTCGGCATGATGGGGTCATATAATGAATACTTCGGCACTAACGCTAATCAAAGCAAACATTTGGTGATGGATATATTAAAAGGCGAATGGGGATTTAAAGGAGTACTTCTTACAGATTGGCATGTTGATATTAATACTTATGATGCGGCTGTGAATGGTTTGGATTTAGAGATGGGCACTAAGGTTGATGATTATCAGGATTATTTTTTAGCAAAACCTTTTTTAGACATGATCCAAGCAGGAAAAATCCCAGAGTCAGTGGCTGATGAAAAAGCTAGACGTATTTTAAGAGTTCAACATAGTATTGGAATGTATGATGAAAATCGTCTACCAGGCACGCGAAATACTAAAGCGCATCAGGCTGCTGCACGAAAAATTGCCTCTGAAGGGATTGTCTTACTAAAAAATGACATTGTCGGCGCTACACCGGTATTACCGTTAAATAAAAAACACATAAAAAATATATTGGTACTTGGTCCTAATGCAGATAAAAAGCATGGCACAGGTGGTGGATCTTCAGAAGTAAAATCTTTATATGAAGTGACTCCATTACAAGGATTAAAAGCAAAATTTGGTGACGATGTAAATATTACGGTGATGAGAGCGCGCAGTAGTGAATTAGCAGCTATTGCAAGTGATTATGTTGAGAGTCGTCATTGGACGGGTACCCCTGCATGGAATATTTCTTATTTTTCCGAGAAAAACAGAGAAACTTTAACTGAAGAATCTTGGATTGTGGATTCAAAATTTAAGGCCGTTGATTCAGCTAAAATTCAGCACATTACTATGGCAGCAAAAATCAAACCTTTGACGTCAGGTTTGCATCAATTAAATGTTGAAACACTGGGTGGTTTTCAATTAAAAATAAACGACAAAATTGTTATAGCCCATCAGGATAATTCTGATAATCCAAAAGCCATTAGTACGTTAACTCATGACATCGAACTTACTGCGGGTGAAAGTTACAGTTTCGAAATTCAATATGATGGTAGTGACAACTTCACCTTAGGCTGGAATGCGCCAGGTGAGTTATTCAGTAGTGAAGCTGACTATATTGCTGCTGCTAAACAAGCTGATGCGGTTATCTATTTTGGTGGATTGAGCCATGGTGATGATAGAGAGTCAATTGATCGCCCTGATATGAAGTTGCCTAATTCGCAAGATGAAATTATCAGCAAACTAATTGCTGCTAATGAAAAAACGGTGGTATTTCTTGTTGCTGGTTCTGCAGTTGAAATGCCTTGGGTTGAACAAGCTAATACTATAGTTTGGGGATGGTATGGTGGTATGGAGGCGGGTCATGCTTTCGCGGATATATTAACAGGTGATGTTACTCCAAGTGGTAAAATGCCAATTACCTTACCGGTTCGTCTTGAAGATACAGCTCCGATTGCCTTGAACGATTATAACGCCAAAGAAAGCTTGTATACCGAAGGAGTGTTTATAGGTTATCGTTGGTTTGAGCAACAAAAAATAAAGCCTATGTTTGCCTTTGGTCATGGACTTTCTTATACCAGTTTTGCCATTACTGATATTGCTTTATCAGCTGAAAAGATTACTGGAGATGAGGGCATTACGGTAACTGCAATGGTTAAAAACACCGGTGGTGTGGCTGGAGCAGAAGTGGTGCAGTTATATTTGCATGACATAGAATCTAGCGTTGAACGGCCAGAAAAAGAGCTAAAAGGTTTCGACAAGGTTTATTTAAACCCTGGTGAAAGTAAACAGATAAGTATTACACTAAATAAGCGAGATCTATCATTTTGGGATATAACGACCAATAATTGGCAGGCAGAAAGCGGGCGTTTTGAAGTAATGTTGGGCTCGTCGTTAATTGATATTCGTTTAACAACGGAATTTACTTATCAATGAAGAATAAACTGACGTTAACTCATAAAGTTAGATGTATTAAATTAGTAACTTTATTTTTTGTCGTTCATCAGTTGGCAAGTTGTGGAAGTGGGGGCTCATCTGAAAGTAATTTAGTCCTGACTTCTCAACAACCTTTACCAGTTGTTGAGCAAATTACCTTACCTATTACCACACCTTTCAGTTTACCTGATGAAATTAATCCTCAAAAAGCTATTGTTGAAATGGCTATAGGTATTAATTTAGGTAACACCTTTGATGCTCCTAATGAAGGTGACTGGGCATTACCCGTTCAAGAATCATTCATAATTGCTTTTAAAGAAGCGGGTTTTAATCATATTCGAATTCCTGTAACTTGGCACGAGCATACTCAGCTAGAAGCACCCTATGAAATAGATAGTGTATTTTTAACAAGAGTAGAAGAAGTTGTGGATTGGGCATTAGGGCAAGGACTCTATGTTATTCTCAATGCACACCATGAATCTTGGTTAAAAGAAAATTACCAAGTTCAAAAAAACAAAAA
>ENA-ORXI01000929-ORXI01000929.1-sediment-metagenome-genome-assembly--contig:-NODE-929-length-23742-cov-15.697570_pt1 | contig 23742 bp, 20 predicted proteins | sample MGYA00237861_ERZ511468 | MGnify/ENA primary metagenome ERZ511468 (study PRJEB26299, sample SAMN06266213) | sediment metagenome | isolation source: Hudson Canyon methane seep mesocosm | place...
ATTTGGACTTGCTGGGTATTTTTTCTAGTACTAATTGACATATTAGAAGGCTTTTAACGTAATGATTTATTGGGTCAAAGTATATCACAATAGGCGATGAGATTAAGAGCAATAATTAATGGAGTGCAATACCGTGTTTCTGAATGCGATAAAGTAGCGTATCACGTGTTAAACCTAGTAAACGTGCGGATTTAGCACGATTGCCATTGGTGCGTTTTAGGGCTTGATAAATTAAATCAGCTTCTAGTTTTTCTAAATTCAAGCCAATATCGGGTAGGGTAAATTCTGAACTTTCAGTATTGGTTTGTGGGTGTGAATTAAAAAATTCATGCGGTAAGTTTTCAGGATTAATATTTTCACCAGGCAGCAGAATCATCATGCGTTCACATAAATTCCGTAATTCTCTAATATTACCGGGCCAACTATAGTTATGTAATATTTTTAGCGTTTGTTTATTAAATTGTTGCGGGGGAATAGCATGGGTTTTAGAAAAATTACGTTGAAAATGTTGGATAAGTTGTTCTATATCTTCGATACGTTCTTTTAGTGAAGGGATTTCCAAGGGAATGACATTCAGTCGAAAAAAGAGATCTTCTCGGAAGCTGCCTTCGGTAATTTGTTTTTGTAAATCGCTGTTGGTCGCGGAAATAATGCGTACATCCACTTTATAGGGCTGAGTATCACCGACAGCCATACATTCACCATTTTCTAAAAAACGGAGCAGTTTTGCTTGGACGGAGAGTGATAGTGAATTTATTTCATCAAGAAATAATGTGCCCGTATCAGCGGCTTTAATAATACCTATTTTATTCGCAATGGCACCGGTAAAGGCTCCTTTTTTGTGGCCAAAGAGTTCGGATTCAATTAATGATTCTGACAGTGCAGCACAATTTAATGTAATAAAAGGCTTATCTTTGCGTTGGCTATCCTGTTGAATTGCATGAGCGAGTATTTCTTTGCCTGTCCCTGTTTTTCCTTTAATAAGAATGGTGACATCGGTATTGGCAAGCATGCGAGCACTACGCAGTACATTGTCAAATACAGGGGTGTTGCTGATGATAGTGTCAAAAGATGTTGAACTCATACGTTAAAAATAGCGACTAAAACTAATAAAATACCGATTGTACGTTTAGTATTTTGTAAACGTGATAATCGACTAATAAAACTACTCACGATACCAGAACTCATGACGGCAGGTAAGGTGCCTAATCCGAAAGTAAACATGGTTGCTGCTGCGGTTAAAGCATCGCCTGATGTCGCGGCGAGTGCAAGGGCAGTATAAACTAATCCACATGGAATCCAGCCCCACACCATGCCAAATAAAAACGCTTGATTTAAACTGGCAACAGGGATTAATTTTCGGCCATAAGGCTCAATGGCTTTCCAGAAACGAGACCCCGTTTTTTCAATATAAGCAAATTGGGGAAACCAACCGGCAATATAAAATCCGGCACCGGTAATAATCAGTGATGATAGGATTTGTAATAATCGATGGCCATGCTCATCACCTAGCGGCAGCGTTACAATGGATTCAATAAAGCCAATGATAAAACCTGCTAATACATAGCTAAAAATTCGTCCAAAATTATAACTAAAAATAAAGGCGAACATCTTTGATTTATTTTGACGAATGTCAGGCTTTAAGCTCAATGAAAGCGTGCCAATAATAGAGCCGCACATTGATACGCAATGTAAGCTACTAAAAAGCCCAATAAAAAAGGCTATAAAAATAGGGGAGTTTATAATCTGTGTAATATCCATAACTTCCCATAATAGCATATTGGCATTAGGCAGGCGTAGACATGATTTTCAAAGGGCATTTGATGTGTTATATGACTTGTTTTCGAGTGTTATATAACAATGTTATGTTATATTTTGCTGGTTTTTGTATGTAACCAAAGCCAAAAACGATATAAAATCGTAACGCTAATTGCACTACCTAAACCTAAAATAAATTCTTGATATTGGCTTAGTAAGTCTTTAATATCTTGAATAATAGCTGCATTCACCTCTTTATAGAGTAAACCACTGCCTAGAATTAACACAAAATAGCCAAAGAGCTTTTTTAATAAATGAGCGGGCATATAACGGGCAAAATACGCCCCGATAAAACTACCGATAACTGCACATAAACTCACGATAGCTGTTAGAGAGATATCAATGTTTAAATGTTGTGCATGCCCCATTAACGCGGCACTGCTTTGTAGTGCAATAATGAATAGTGATGTACCAATAGCACCGTGTACGGGTAAATGAGCTAAATTAGTTAAGGCTGGCACCAGTAAAAAACCACCGCCCACACCTACTAACCCTGTAATCATGCCGAGGAAAAAACCGTCTAATAAAATAGCAAGAATAGGGAGTTCGGCAGGACAAATAGAGCCTTGATGCTCTTCGTTATTTTTATTTTGTCGTTTGAAAATCATTGAAAATGATGCAATTAACATCACTATCCCGAGTAAAACTAACAGTAATGCTTCGGGAATATAACTGGTTAAACGCCCACCTAAAAAGGCACCCACCATGCCTGCCGAACCAAATAAACACCCTGTTTTCCAGCAGACATGTTTTTTTCGAGCATGATTTAATGTAGCAATGATGCTTGTGCAGCCAACGACGATTAAAGAGGTAATAATAGCGGATTTAGGTGAAATTTCTGCAATATAAACTAAAGCGGGTACAGTGAGTATAGAGCCTCCACCGCCTAATAAGCCTAATAAAATACCAATTATGACGGCAATAACGCTGATAAGCATCATGATATTTATCCTTGTTGAATAGCATTGGGAGTTTGACCGCAAATTTTATTAGCAGGCAGCGCTTCATCAATATATTTTGGATAACTTAAGTTGAGATTATTCATAATCTCAATAAATTCTGCACAGGTTTTTTGTTGTCCAAGGCGCGGATTTAAGGCTATTTCTTGAGCAATGCTAGAGACTCGTTTGCCATGATAATCATGCCCTGGATAGACGAGGGTATCAGGCGGTAAGGTAAATAATTTTTCAGTGATATTTTTATATAGTGTGGCAGAATCACCTTCTTGGAAATCGGTGCGTCCACAGCCATTAATAAGCAAGGAATCACCAGTAAAAACACGGTCATCGATAACATAGCTTACGCAGCCACTGGTATGTCCGGCGGTATGTAACACTTTAATTAATAGAGAGCCTATTTGAAGCTCAATGCCTTCTGTGACTAATAAGTCGGCACACATTGCTCCGGCATCACGGTGAACAATGCTTTTACTGCCGAGTTGCGTGCGTAATAAACTGGCGGCGGTAATGTGGTCAGCGTGAACATGGGTTTCTAGGGTGTAGATTAACACCAAGTTTAATTGTTTTAATAAGTCGGTATAGACTTCCATTTCTGAGGCGACCGTATCAATTAAAATAGCTTTGCGAGTATTTTCACAAGCAAGCAGGTAGGTATAAGTATTGGTGTTAAGATCAAATAATTGTTTAAAAATCATAGGGTATTTCTCAGTTAGGAATTAATAGGTGATATGACACGTTTATGTTTTAAGTTGATTAACTATGACATTGTTATTTTTATAGACACTTGTATTTATAGCTTGTTTTATAGGGCGGCATATAAAATGCTTAATTTATTTTTGTTGAAGATAGGCTTATATATGAACACCCCCCTAGGTTTCTTTAAAGCATAATGATAAACCTATCTTTATTATTTTTAAATTATTTTATTAATGGATATTAAGTTATGAAAAAAGCGTTATTAGGTTTGGCGGTTATTGGTACTTCTTTATTAGCACAAACGGTGTCTGCCCATTCAAGTATTGTCGAAGATTATATCGTTGAAGGTGAGCGTGCTTATTTAACCATTCAAGTGCCACATGGTTGTAAAAATGAAGCAGGTGAAGAACAAATGACCAATGGTATTGTTATTAAAATGCCTAATTCACAAACTGATATTGATGCCGGTTGGGCCTTTACCTCGGTTGCTCCGGTTATGTCTTATGTTAAAGAGCAAAGAACAAAAACAATTCAAGTTAATATGGCGAATAGTGAGGGTGTGGTAGAGCCAACAGATATGGTGTCTGAAATTGCATTATTGCATTTACATTTGCCATACAAATGGGTGTTAAAGGCAGAATTTAGAGGAAGAGCACCAATGTTGCCTGAAGGCGAAACAGAAAAAGAGTTAAGTTTTGATATTATTCAATATTGCCCTGATAACACGACTGCTGAGTGGAGTGCAGCAAATGGTAAAGCAGCAACAGTAAAAGTTGTTAAAGCGCCTGAAGGTGAAGAAGTAGCACATCATTAAGACTTATTCAGTGTTATTTTTCAATTAGGAATAGATTATGAAAAAACAATCTTCGGTGTTAACAGCACCTTTTATGAAAAAATCATTAGTATTGGCATTATCATTAGGAATGATGGCGTGTAGTGATGGTGATAGCCAAGAAGTTAGTCTTGACGATAATAATAGTCAAGCAGAAACGATTAGTGGCGTTGTTGTTGATGGTTATTTAAGTAATGCAAAAGTGTGTCTGGATATTAATGATAATGCTATTTGTGATGCAGAGGAGCCGTCAGGTATAACCAATGAAAACGGTGAATATAGCTTTCAAGTAGGCGATAATAATGTGAGCGATTTTCGTTTAATTGCAATAATTGATGAAAATACACGAGATAGCGATACGCCTAATGATATTTTAGATAAAGCGGTTTATACAACACCTAAAGGTGAAAGGCTGATTAGTCCTTTAACAACCGTTATTGCAGAGCGTATTAAAGCGGAAGCTCAGAATCCTGATAGTAATATGGATAAAGCAGGTATTGAAACGGCTTTAAAATTAGAATTAGGCTTGGATAATAGTGTTAGTTTATTTGTTGATCATGTAAAAAGAAAAGCGGAAGTAGGTAATGAGGCTTATGAGAAAGTACATGAGGCTGCACAGCGAATTGCTCCGAAATTAGCATCAGAGGAAGGGGCTATTGCAGATGTGACTAAGATAAAATTTTCAATGTTACATTTTCAAGAGGTCTTAACGGGTTTTGACACGGTTATGCCAATGGATATGACCGCTATGATGGCAGGCATGAGTCATTTAAAAGCAGAGTTAGAGAGCTTTGATGTTGATGCTGAAATAGATATGACGACAATGAGAGCGGGAATGGCTCATTTAAGAACAGAGTTAGAAACTTTTGAAGTTGTTATGGAGAAAAATTCAGGCGATAATCATTCGGGTATGTCGGGTATGTCGGGTATGTCGGGTATGTCGGGTATGTCGGGTATGTCGGGTATGTCAGAAATGTCTGGGAATATGGAAGGCATGAATAGTATGTCAGAGAGCATGAACGATCTGTCGGAAATGATATCTGAAATATCAGAGGGTAAAGATACTGATGAATATGGCTGTGTGTTACCTGAAAAATGGCATGCAGAAATGAATCATTGCATGGTTTTTTAAAGTTTATAGCATTAGGGTTGCTCTTAAAGCATTTGAGGAGCAACCCTTATTTTTAAGTATTACTCAGTATCCCAGCTATTTAAATCGGCATTCGTGCCTTCGCCATCTTTTTTGCCATCCGCCCCATAAGTAAAAATATCAATAGCACCATGTTCACCCGGGCTTAAATATAAATATTGATTTCCCCAAGGGTCTTTAGGTAAACGCGCTAAATATTTAGGTTGTAAAATTTCTAAGCCTTCTTCAGTGGTCGGATAATTAAATTTATCTAATTTATATAGGTTAAGAGCAGACTCAATAGCACGGATATCTTGTCTTGCTTTGGTAATGCGAGCGGTATCAGGCTTATCCATGACTTGTGGCATCACAACAGCCGCCAAGATGCCTAGTATGACCACAACGACCATAATTTCGATAAGGGTAAAACCGCGATTTTTTTGTTTTATCATTGTTCTCATATTCATAAATTAAAATTATCCAGCAAGGTCATTAAGGTTAAAAATAGGCATCATAATTGCAAGAACGATGGTTAGCACCACGCCGCCCATCGTAAGTAAAAGTAAAGGTTCTAGTAAGGTTAAAAAACTGGTAATCCAGCCGGCTAATTCACGTTCTTGTGTTTCAGCGGCTTTTTCTAGCATCGCATCAATCTGGCCACTAGACTCGCCACTGGCAATTAGATGGATAGTAAGCGGAGGAAAGCCAATGCCTTTGCGTAAAGCACGGGATAAGCTGCTGCCTTCACGAATATCCTGAATTGCTTGTTCAATGGTATTTGCCATAGGCACATTAGTCACCACTTTAGACGCAATTTTTAAGGCTTCTAGCATAGGCACGCCACTGACTAATAAGGTGCTGAGTGTGCGGCATAATCTAGCGCTGTTTAAGGTGCGAATTAACGGTGAAATGAGTGGGATTTTTAGTAAGATTAAATGCCAACGCTCTTTAATGGCTGGTTTTTTTAATAAACTGATAATCAGGGCGATGAGGGCAATGATGGCAAGTAGAATAAAATGCCCTTGAGTTTGTAATAACTCACTAATAAAAATTAAGTTTTGGGTTAAGGCGGGCAAATCTTGATCCATACTATCAAAGACATGAATAATTTGCGGTACTACATAGGTTAATAAGCCAACGACGACCAAGATAGCAACAAAAGAGAGGATTATGGGATAAAGTAGTGCACCTAATATTTTTTGACGGAGTTGTTGACTACGTTCAACATGGTCAGCAAGGCGTTCGAATACCACGGCTAAATCGCCTGATTGTTCACCTGCGGCGACGGTGGCGATAAAATCTTTTTTAAAAACACGGGGGAAGGTTTCTAGTGATAAGGCTAGGGATTTTCCGGTTAATATATCGGAGCGAATGGCAATTAAGACCATTTTAATTTTTTGGCTTTCACTTTGATTAGCAACCGCCTGTAACGATTCTTCCAAAGGCAGAGAGGCACGAATTAAAGTGGCTAATTGTCGTGTTAATAAAGACAGTTCTGACGCACTTAATGTCGGGGCGAACGTAAATAAAGAGCCTGTTTTCTTTTGGCTATTATTTGACTTAACTAATTTTACGTCTAACGGTTTGAGTGCTTGTTGACGTAATTGTTGGCGTGCTTGGCGGGGCGTATCACTTTCGAGTACACCTTTTTTCTTACGTCCTTTCTCATCTAAAGCAATATAGCTATACGCAGCCATAATTAGTCTTCCTTGGTGACACGAAGAATTTCATCAAGGCTGGTGACGCCTTTTTTAACCTGTTCAAAGCCATTATGACGAATAGAATACGTTTGTTGACGGGCAATTTTTTCTAGTTCAGTTGCACTAACATGGTTATGAATGCCATTACGCATCGCGGCATCGATTTGAATAAGTTCATAAATTCCCATACGGCCTTGATAGCCTTGCTGGTAGCATTTAGGGCAACCAACAGGTTTGTATAATGTTAAAGGCAGTTCCTGTGGTTGTAAATTCATTTCTGCAATGCAGGTATTATCAGCTTGATAGGGAGTTTTACATTCCGGACATAGGGTACGTACTAGGCGTTGAGCTAAGACACCGAGTAAACTTGATGATAATAAAAAAGGCTCAATGCCCATATCAATTAAACGAGCAATAGCACCGACAGCAGTATTAGTATGCAAAGTTGATAAGACTAAATGACCGGTTAAACTGGATTGCACGGCAATTTGAGCGGTTTCTGAATCACGAATTTCACCAATCATTACAATATCTGGATCTTGGCGTAATATCGCACGTAAACCGCGTGAAAAATCCATCTCTATTTTTGAATTAACCGCCGTTTGACTAATACCGTCGAGATGATATTCGATGGGATCTTCAATGGTCATAATGCTACGTTCGGTTTGATTAAGCTGGGTTAAACCGGCATATAAGGTGGTGGTTTTTCCTGAGCCTGTTGGACCGGTGACTAAAATAATGCCATGAGGATGATTTAATAACTCACTAAAGCGTTGTTGGTCTGCTTCTAGCATCCCCATACTGGAAACATCCATGCGACCGGCTTGTTTATCCAGTAATCGCATAACAACGCGTTCGCCATGTCCGCTGGGGAGGGTGGATATGCGTAAATCAATCCCATGTCCTGCAACTTTTAAAGATATTCTGCCATCTTGAGGCAGGCGTTTTTCGGCAATATCTAATTTTGCCATCACTTTAATACGTGAAACGACTAGCGAGGCGAGTGATTTTTGTAAGGTTAATACTTCGCGTAGAATGCCATCAACCCGAAATCTAACGCGTAGACGTTCTTCAAAAGGCTCGATATGAATATCAGAGGCTTGTTCTTTGATGGCTTCAGTGAGGATAGCATTAATCAGTTTGATGATAGGGGCATCATCGGTGCTATCCATTAAATCTTCTGTTTCTGGTACTAGTTCAGACAATTCAGTCAGCTCATTATCATCGAGTTCTTCCATTTCTTGCATAGCATTTGCAGAACCATCATGATAAATACGCTGTAATTCTAGGTTAAATTGATGCTCAGGGACTTTGATTATTTTTAGGGGAGCATTAACGTAACGACGCGCTTCTTGTGTGGCAGAAAGGGACGTTCCCGAATGTATCCACAATTGGGTAGTATCATCAATTTTATGGAGTAAGACGCCTTGTGTTTTTGAAAAGCTATAAGGTAGCATGGCTTACTCTTGTTCTATTTTAATGTCAGATATTTTTTCAGGCGTGAACGTATTCATTTCTGGAAGTTGATAGCGTTCTTGTTCGGCATCAATCAGTAGGTCTTTAGCATTGAATTGAGTTTGTTCTTTTTGAATCACATCAAAAGAGTGTTGAGTAATCGCATCACTATCGGCTTGATTATTTAAGATAGTGGGTTTAATAAACACCATCAGGGTGCGTTTTTCGACAGTGGTATTTTGTGAGCTAAAAAACCAGCCTAAATAAGGAATATCCATCAATAAAGGAATACCTGTTAAGGTGTCAGTGGTGACATCATCCATAAGCCCACCTAAGGCTAATATTTTGCCGTCATTGATGAGGACGTTACTTTTTATTGAACGTTTAGTGGTGGTTAAATCAACCGCTGCACTGGAATTTTTGACCGTGGAAATTTCTTGATAAATTTCTAAGCCTATCCGACCACCCGCATTAATTTGGGGTTTAACTCGTAAGGTTAAACCCACATCTTCACGTTTAACTGTTTGGAAGGGATTACTGGTGCCGCCTGTGGTTTGTGTAAACGAACCGGTTAAAAAAGGTACATTTTCACCGACTATAATTTCAGCTTCTTTATTATCAACCGTTAAAATACGTGGCGCGGAGAGGATATTAAAGTCTGAGTCGCCTTTTAAAACATTGATTAACGCACCAAAACTTTCATTGGCAAGTAAACCTGAAAAGCCACCTGTTGCCACCGCCGCTGCCGCTTGAGCTACTTCGCCATCAGAGATGCTGCTCATGGCACTAATGAGTGAGCCGGTATTGGTGCTGCTAGTAACGCCAGTAATATCGCCTATTTGGCCGGCAACACCCCATTCAACGCCTAATTTTTCAGATTGATCCATTGACACTTCAGCAATAATCGCTTCGATCATCACTTGTAGGCGTGGAATATCAAGTTGTTTAATCACTTCAGAGAGTGAGCGAAACTCATCTAATTCAGCAGAGATAATAATAGAATTTGTGGATTCATCAGCAATAATTGAGCTTTTTTCTTTTAGTGTATTTTTTTTATTTTTTACACTTTTTTGTTTGGCATTGATGATTTTATCTAAAATTGGAGCAAGCTCTTTAGCTGAGGCATGTTTAAGGTAAATAACATGATGTGATGAGTTGATTTTAACGGGTGCATCCAGTTTGGCAATAATATTTTTAATGCGTTGACGCTCATGAATACTGCCGCTGAGTAAAATGCTATTAGTACGCTTATCAACACTAAAGAGTATCTTTTGGCTGGATTTAGAGGATTTAGGCTGCATGCTTTTCAAAGTTTTTAAGATTTGACTGGCATCCGCTTTAACCAAGGGAATAATATCAATATCATGATTACCCTGTTTATCCATGCTATTAATAATCAGCAGTAAGCGGGCAATATTTTGTTCGCTATCTGAAATGATAATTAAATTAGTAGAGGCGTAAGCTGCGATATAGCCTTCTTTGGGCATCAGCGGGCGTAATACTGGAATTAATTTAACCGCTGAAATATTGTTAATTTTAATAACTTGGGTAATTTGTTTGGCACTTTTATGGTTTGATTTATAAGTGCGTACCGGCGTAGGACTTTGTTTGGCCTGCATTAACGGCACAATATGCGTAATATTATCTTGTTCAATGGTGGTGTAGCCATTAGTGCGTAATGCACTGATAAAAACATCATATAATGCAGCGGCACTGACAGGGGTGCCTGAATAAATGGTTAGCTTACCTTTGACGCGTGGGTCAATTAAAAAGTTTTTGCCTGTTTGTTTACTAATGGTCGCAATAACTGACCGTATGTCCGCATCAACAAAATTAAGTGTAATGGTTTCATCAGCACTTAATTGATTATTAAGCTCTGCAAAAGAAGCAGGCGGGGTTGCAAGTAATAAAAGCAGGGATAAAGTGCGTAACGGTTTTAAGGGCGTATACATAGCAAACAAAATAAGAGAGGAAAGAAAAGACCGCTTTAAGTGTCATCACTATAAAACGGTCTTACATTAAATAAAGATTCGAAGCCTTATTTAATTAAATGATGTGCCGGTTGTTGCAGGTAAAGTCGGTAGTGATTGTTTTGGAAATTCACCGGTTAACGCATTTAAGAATGCAGCAATATCAGCAGCTTCGCTATCAGATAGTTTTCTATCAAGCTGAACTCTTGCCATCACCTTAACGGCTTTTTCAAGTGTTTTAACAGAACCATTATGGAAGTAAGGCGCAGTTAGTGCAATATTGCGTAAAGTAGGCACTTTAAAGAAATGTTTGTCACCGCTTTTACCGGTCACTTCGAATAAACCTTTATCATCAGAAAATTGATATTTCTTTTCTAAGAACGCATTATTGATGACAGGAAATTTTTGAAAATTACCATTACCATTAAAGGCCGCTCCACTGTGACAGCTAACACAACCAATTTCTACGGCTTTATTTAAGCCACGCACTTGCTGAGCAGTTAACGCTTTTTTATTGCCTTTAGCATATTGGTCATACGGGCTATTAGGGGTAATAAGCGTTCTTTCATAAGCGGCAATGGCTTTGGTCGCATTGTCTTTTGAAATGGCATCAGCACCAAAGGCATCAGCAAAGGCAGATTGATACCCATCGATTGCTTTTAGACGAACGATAACTTCATCCCAATTTTTCATACCCATTTCGATTGGGTTAGTAACAGGGCCAGCTGCTTGAGCTTCTAAACTATCTGCTCGGCCATCCCAGAATTGAACTTTACTAAAAGCAGCATTCCAGACAGTGGGAGCACTACGTCCGCCTGTTTGTCCATGCACGCCCATAGAGTTAGGGCGGTTATCATCGCCGCCTAGCATAACGTTATGACATGATGCACACGAAACCGTGTTAGTTGAAGAAAGTCTTGGATCATGAAATAACATTTTTCCAAGTTCTACTTTTTCAGCGGTTGTCGGATTATTGGCAGGTGAAGGGGCGGTAGTTGGCAGTGATTCCCAAGCAGACACTATTGATGCCGAACCCATTAATAAACCGGCAGAGATGATAGTACGAATTTTTGACATAAAGCCTCCAAATATTATTTTTATTATCATTAATTTACAGGGATGAATAATACCACAGATACCCGTTTAAATTGATGAGCGGATTTAAAAAATAATAGGGTTTTTAGGGCGCTGTTATTAGTCATTATTTGAATTTAGAAAGGCTATTTTTCATTGATTAATGTGAATTATAGGTTGAGTACCCTAGTGTAATGTTTAATAAGGCTTTAATTTGTTAGGTGAGTAGTGCCATGACCGTGAATAAAAATTGATTAGCGGCTGAAAAAATCACTGTGGTTTTTTAGGGACTTGTAATTCAATATTACCTTTTTGGTAATGCAAGGGTTTTTATTTCATGTAATTTATGTAATGATTTAGCTATACGTATGTTTAATAAGACTTTTGTTTCTAAGAATTGAAGTGGTGAAGGTAATGGCTAAAAAATTGAAACTAGATGGACGAGAATTGGCTGGAATTTTATTATTTTTCAGTACGTTTTGCTATTTTTTAGTATTGGCTTCATTTGATTGCACGGATGCAGGTTGGTTGCATAGTACCTTAGATAATAATACGGTTTCTAATGTCTGCGGTGTATTTGGTGCTTTTTTAGCTGATTTTTCCTTGAGTTTTTTAGGCTTAGCAGCCTTTGTTTTGCCACTTATTATTTTTTGGCAAGGCTATTTATTGTTGATGACAAAAACACGTGAAAGCTCATTTTATGCTGCTTTCGCTATGATGTGTTTACGCTGTTTGGCGATAACGACGGCAATCATGTCAGCGAGTGCATTTTGTTATCTGTATATTCTTAATAGTTGGATAGCATTACCTCGCAATAGTGGCGGCATTCTCGGTCAAGAATTAGGCGAGTGGCTGATTTTACAATGGGGCAATGTGGGTGCGGGTTATATCGTGACGGGCGTGTTTCTATTAAGTATGACAATATTCGGACGTATTTCATGGCTTAAAGTGGTCGAAAATATAGGCAAATATACCTTGTACAGTAGTGCATACCTATATGACGAAGCGTTATTTTTATTTGGTGGCTCTTCAGCCGTAACTACAAAAAATACTACGCCGACTTCGGTTACAACTGCAACAATGGCAGATAAGCCTAAAGCACCACGATATCAACAACCCTTGATTAATCCTTCAAAAATACCTGTCACGGCTTAGACTATGTGGAACTATGGTGTAATAGGTTTTATTATGCTGATTTTTTCTATTGGCGGTGGACGATTTTTAGCGTTTGGGCGGGGAAATGATGAAAAAAGCAAGCAAGTAAAGTGGGCGTTATTTGTATTATATTTTTGGGTGCTTAATTTTATGGCACTCATTTTACTGGCGTTAGTTTATAAGTTTGCTTGAAAAACAAAGCAAAGCACAGTCTTTAGCTTATCGCTTAAAAACCATGCTCCGAATCACATTGTTATAAGGTGTTATAAACCTCTATATATTTTTGCGCACTATTTTCCCAAGAAAAATCCTTACCCATCGCGTTCTTCTGTAGTTGTTCCCATATTGGCTTATTATCGTAAAGTAATAATGCCCGTTTAATTGTTTCTATCATTGCACCGGTTGAGGATTCTTCAAAGACAAAACCTGATGCGGTATTATCTGCAATACTCTGTGGTAAAGCATCAATAATAGTATCGGCTAAGCCGCCTGTTTTTCTAACAATAGGCAGCGTACCATAGCATTGACTATAAAGCTGATTAAGACCACAAGGTTCAAAACGTGAAGGCATCAGAAACATATCGGCTCCTGCTTCAATCAAGTGAGCAAAATCCTCATTATAACCAATGGTCACCGCACATTTATCAGGATAGTTATGTGCAAAGTTTTTGAGTCTATGCTCGAAGCCTTTATCACCAGAGCCTAGTAATATAAATTGCACCGGCAGTTTTAGGATATTTTCTAAGGCATCAATCACTAAATCAATGCCTTTTTGGTCAACTAATCGTCCGATTAAACCGATAATAGGCATTGAGTTATCGACAGGTAAGGCTACTCTTTGTTGCAAGGCAGATTTGTTATCCGCTTTTTTATTTAAACTGTGTAAATTATAGTTCTGGGGAATACGATTATCTTTTTCAGGGTGCCATTGTTCTAAATCAATGCCATTAATAATGCCATTGAGTTCATGATGACGATGATGCAGCAAGCCTTCTAAACCATAACCAAATTCAGCGGTTTGAATCTCTAAGGCGTAGGTTGGACTAACCGTAGTGATATGGTCAGCACAGGCAATGCCGCCTTTAATAAAAGACATCATGCCATGATATTCTAAGGCATTTTGATGCCATAATTGATTAGATAAATTCAGTTGATAAAACGTCTCTTTTGAAAATACCCCTTGATACGCCATATTATGAATGGTGAACACAGTAGAGGGGCGGTTGGGTTCCTGTGTCAATAAAGCAGGAACCAAGCCACTTTGCCAATCATTACAATGCACAATATCCGCTTTCCAATGTAGGTGTGCTCTATTCTGAGCAATTTCTACGGCAATACGACAAAAAAGTGCAAAACGTTCTGCATTATTGTGCCAAGCATTACCAAATTCATCACTATAAGGGTTGCCTTCTCCCGAAAATAAAAGGGGAGCATCTATGAGCCAAATAGTCAGAGAACTGTTGGGTAGAGGGGTTTCTAAAATATTAATATCAGTATTATTAACGCGGATAGTGCAGCGATATTCTGGGGTTTGCGAGAGTTTAATCGCCCCATAATAGGGCAGTACAATGCGTACATCTTGCCCTAATTTATCAAGGGCAATGGGTAAACTGCCTGCCACATCAGCTAGCCCCCCAGTTTTAATCAGTGGATGTATTTCACTGCTCACAAAAAGTATTTTTTTCATGATTATTTTTCAACCGCTAATTTTTTAAGCACGAGACCGGCTAAAGGGGGTAAATTTAAACTAATGGAAGAATCGTAATTCATCCATGCAGTATCGTCCGTTGTAATCTGAGCATTGCCCAAATTACTTCCTGCATAATAATGAGAATCTGAATTAAATATTTCCTCATATTGTCCTGATTCAGGGACACCAATACGATAAAATTCACGCGGTACAGGGGTGAAATTTAAAATAATTAATAAGGTTTCAGTTTCTGTTTGACGGGTATAACTAATCACCGACTGTTCGACATCATGACAATCTATCCATGAAAAACCTTTGTTATCAAAATCATGTTGAAACAGAGAGGGATGATTCACATAAAGATTATTTAAATCTTTGACCAAGGTTTGAATGCCTTGATGGAAGGGATAATCTAACATGTACCAATCTAAGGCTTGATTAAAGTTCCATTCAGTGCCTTGTCCGAATTCACAGCCCATAAACAGGAGTTTTTTGCCCGGGTAAGTGAACATAAAGGTATATAACAGGCGTAGATTAGCAAAACGTTGCCACTCATCGCCGGACATTTTATTAATCATCGAGCCTTTACCATGCACCACTTCATCATGTGAGAAAGGCAGGACAAAATTTTCGGTAAACGCATACAGCATTCCAAAGGTCAGTTTGTCATGATGATGTTGACGATGAATCGCATCTTGCTGCATATAAGACAGCATGTCATGCATCCAACCCATATTCCATTTCATAGAAAATCCTAACCCTCCTGTCCACGTAGGACGGGTGACTTGTGGCCACGAGGTGGATTCTTCAGCAATAATGGTGGTGCCTTTATGTTGTTGATGACTAATGCTATTTAATTCACGCATAAAATCAATGGCTTCTAAATTTTCGTTACCACCATATTGATTGGGTACCCAATCGCCTTCTTCTCGTGAATAATCTAAATACAGCATGGAGGCAACCGCATCAACCCGCAAACCATCTAAATGAAATTCTTCCATCCAAAAATAAGCACTGGATAACAGAAAGTTACGGACTTCATTACGTCCATAATTATAGATTAAAGTACCCCAGTCACGGTGTTCACCTTTACGTGGGTCTTCATGTTCGTATAAAGCACTGCCATCAAAATTAGCGAGTCCAAAGGCATCTTTTGGAAAATGAGCAGGCACCCAATCTAGGAGTACCCCAATATTTTGTTGATGACAATAATCGATAAAATAGCGGAAATCATCAGGGGTACCATGACGGCTGGTCGGTGCAAAATAGCCGGTGGTTTGATAGCCCCACGAAGCATCAAGTGGATGTTCGGTAATAGGCAATAATTCAATGTGCGTAAAGCCCATTTTTTGGACATATTCGACTAATTGATGAGCAAGTTCGCGGTAATTTAAAAAGTTTCCTTGGGTATCTCTTTGCCAAGAGCCTAAATGTATTTCATAAATAGACATAGGCTCATGGAGCCAGTCTGATGCTTCGCGGGCATTTATCCAGTTTTTATCTTGCCAAGCATAGTGATTTTCATTGGTAACAATGGTAGCGGTTTGGGGTCTGAATTCAAATTGCTGTCCATAAGGATCAGTTTTAATTGAAATATGCTGGCTTTCGCGATTTAAAATTTCAAATTTATAGAGACAGCCTGCGGTGACATTGGGAATAAAGAGTTCCCATATTCCACAACCGCCTAAGCTACGCATTTGGTGGCAACGTCCATCCCAATTATTATATTCGGTGACGACACTGACGCGTCCTGCATTGGGTGCCCAAACGGTAAAAAGCACGCCTTCAATACCATCAATGGTTTTGAGGTGACTACCTAGTTTTTGATAAATATGCCAATGGCGTCCTTCAGAGAATAAATGTTGGTCGAATTCGGGCAGTTGTGGCTCAAAGTTATAAGGGTCGTTTTGACGTTTTATTTCACCTGATTTATAAGTGATATCAACTTGATAGTGTTTCGGTAAGGTTTTATTTTGCGTGAGCGTGGCTTGAAAAAAATCAGAATGGGGCAAGCGGTGTAATTTTATACGCGGCTCAACTAAACAAATTGACTCGGCATAAGGTTGGTATAACGTAATCAGTGTTTTATTTTTTGCACGGTGTGCACCTAAAACTTCAAAGGGATTATAGTGGCGTGCTTCAGCAATTTTACGAAAATCATCATTTAATTTTTGGTTCATAATATTATGGCTTACCCTAGATGTAGTATTTAATATTTAAAAAATTTAGGTGTGAGTTACCTTAAGTCAAAGTGTTAGTTTTTATTCATGGTTTTCTTACTGATTACGTTAGGTTTATGGTTATAATAGCATGCCTTCTAAAGGCCAAATGCTAAAATATGGTAAAACCAATAGTACCAAATTAAAGACGAATTGTAATAATCTATTTAATAAAAAGGTGTATCTATGTCAAATCCAAACACACAAAATCATGATCGATTTGTGAGTCATTTAACACGTAATGCAGTTGCTTTAATTTTGGCGGGGGGGAGAGGGTCACGATTAAAGAATATGACGGATTGGCGTGCAAAGCCAGCAGTGCCTTTCGGGGGCAAATTTAGAATTATTGATTTTCCGCTATCTAATTGTATTAATTCAGGTATTCGAAAGATTGGCGTGTTAACGCAATATAAATCAGATTCATTAAATCGACATATTCAACAAGGATGGGGATTTTTAAAAGGTGAATTTGGTGAATATGTTGATTTATTACCGGCTCAACAACGCCATGATGAAGATTCTTGGTATCTTGGCACGGCCGATGCAATTTATCAAAATATAGATATATTACGCAGCCGTAACCCTGAGCATATTATTATTTTAGCCGGTGATCATATTTATAAAATGGATTATGGTGCTATGTTGGCGGATCATGTTAGTCAAGGTGCAGATTTAACCATCGGCTGTTTAGAGGTCTCCTTAGAAGAAGCTAAAGCCTTTGGGGTCATGCATGTTGATGAAAATAGACGTGTTAAAGATTTTGTTGAAAAGCCTGAAAATCCACCACACATGCCAGACAGAGAAGATACTGCTTTAGCATCAATGGGTATTTATGTTTTTAATACCGAATTTTTGTTTGAGCAGTTAGTTAAAGATGGCGATAACCCTGATTCAACCCATGATTTTGGACATGATATTATTCCATCGGTTATTGATGACTATAATATTAATGCGTACCCATTTTTAAATTTACAGGGTGAACAGAGTTATTGGCGTGATGTAGGGACAATTGATGCGTATTGGTCTGCTAATATGGAATTGATTGGCGTGAAGCCTAATTTAAATTTATACGATCAAACATGGCCAATTTGGACGCATCAGATTCAAACGCCACCTGCGAAATTTGTGTTTGATGATGATGATAGACGTGGTCAAGCAATAGATTCAATGGTATCTGGGGGCTGTGTTATCTCCGGTGCAACAGTGCGTCATTCATTATTATTTTCGGGGGTTAGAATTAATTCTTATAGTGTGATTGAGGATTCTTTAATTTTACCTGAGGTTAATATTGGTCGTCATTGCCGTATTAAAAAAGCGATTATAGAAAAAGGCTGTCAAGTGCCTGAAGGTACGATTATCGGTGAAAATAAAGCCGATGATGAAGAAAGATTTCATGTCAGCCCTGAAGGGGTTGTCCTTGTTACTCCCGATATGTTAGGTGAAAAAAGACATTATGTCAGATAAGAAAATAAAATTAGTCCTATGCTGGCATATGCATCAGCCAGAATACCGTGATTTACAAACAGGGCTATTTAAACTGCCTTGGACGTATTTACACGTTATTAAAGACTATATTGATATGGTTGCGCATTTAGAAGCAGTACCGAATGCCAAAGCGGTGGTCAATTTTGCCCCCATTTTATTGGAACAAATAGAAGATTACACGCAACAAGTTAAAAGTTTTCAGAATGATCAATTTTCAATGAAAGATCCGTTATTGGCTGCTTTATCTGAGGTGGCATTGCCTGCGGATTTAAAAGTGCGTCATGAATTGATTTTAAATTGTATGAAAGCGAATAGGGAGCGACAAATTGATCGTTATCCTGCCTTTAAGCAATTAGTTGAAATGGCTGAATGGATGCAGGAACATAACCATTCAATGAGTTATTTAAATGCTCAGTTTATGGCTGATTTTTTAGTGTGGTATCACTTATCATGGATGGGTGAAACGGTTAAATTAGAAGATAAGCGTATACAGCGGTTGATTGCTAAGGAACGAAACTATACCTTACATGACCGCTTGGCATTAGTGGATGTGATTGGTGAATTATTAACATCAGTCTTAACGCGTTATAAAAAATTAGCTCATCAAGGGCAGATTGAATTATCGGTTACACCGTATGCACATCCGATTATGCCATTGATGTTGGATTTAAAATCAACGCATGATGCGATGCCTGATGCAGCGTTGCCTGAATTAGATGTATATCCGGGCGGTGAAGAAAGAGTACGTTGGCATTTAAAAGAAGGCGTTGACACGTTTCATCGTTTCTTTGGTTTTAAACCGCAAGGTTGTTGGCCGTCTGAAGGGGCATTGAGTGATGCGACATTAAAAATATTAGGTGAAGCAGATTTTAAATGGACAGCAACAGGCGGTGGCGTATTGCATAATAGTTTAAATGCACTGCCTGAAGAGCAAAGACCATCGAGCATTCATCATCCTTTTGAAGTAGCTAATACCAATATTCCGTGTTTTTTTAGAGATGATGGTTTATCGGATTTAATTGGTTTTAAATATTCTAAATGGCATGCTGATGATGCGGTGGGTGATTTAATTAATCATATTGCAAGTATGGCAGAGCATGAGCCAGAAAATAGTGTGGTGTCGATTATTATGGACGGTGAAAATGCTTGGGAATATTTTCCTGAAAATGGTTACCATTTTTTACGCGGTTTATATGAGCGATTAGCCGATCATCCGACCATTGAATTAACGACTTTTTCTGAATGTTTAGATGCTAAAGTGACGGTCAAACCATTACCTAAATTAACCGCAGGAAGCTGGGTTTACGGGTCTTTTTCAACATGGATTGGCTCGGTTGATAAAAATCGAGGCTGGGATATGTTGGGGGATGTTAAATGGATTTTTGATAAGGTAAAAGCATCAGGTCGTTTGTCAGTTGAACAAATTGAAGAAGCTGAAATGCAATTAGCGGTTTGTGAAGGGTCTGATTGGTTTTGGTGGTTTGGTGATTATAATCCAAGTGGTGCGGTAAGTGATTTTGAGCAGCAATTTAGATTAAATTTAACTAATTTATACTATAAATTAGGTGAGCAACCACCTGAATATTTAAAAAGTTCGTTTACTCAAGGCTCAGGTGAGCCTGCTTCGGGTGGTACGATGCGTAAAGTAACTGATTAATAGCGGTAAAAAAGGATTAATAATGGATGATTTATTGGCAGAACGTCGTGCAGGTGTGTTATTGCATATTACGTCATTACCAAATGAAAATGGACAAGGTGATTTAGGTAAGGAGGCTTATAATTTTGTAAATTTTTTACGTGATACAGGCATTAAGGTTTGGCAAACACTGCCTTTAGGCGTACCTCATAGTGATGGTTCGCCTTATCAGTGTTTATCTGCTCATGCAGGTAATCCACAATTTATTAATCTGGATTTATTGCAAGAGCAGGGATGGCTGACTGAGGATATTTTTTGTACGCAATGTGAAAATGGCAGTTGTTATCGAAAAACGTGTTTATTGGCTAAAGCATTAGAGAATTTTAATAGTTTAGCGACAGTTAAAGATAAAAAAGAATTTAGTGACTTTTGTCATGATAAAGCGGAATGGCTCGATGATTATGCTTTATTTATATCATTGCGTCATGAATTTGAAAGTCGATGCTGGAATCAATGGCCAAAGCATTTTAAAGAGCGTGATGCTAAAGCACTGAAAGAAGCGACAAGACGTTTAAGCAATGAAATACAGGTTATCAAATTTGAGCAATTTATTTTTCATCAGCAATGGATGGCTTTAAAAGTTTATGCTAATGAGAATGATGTTTTATTATTTGGTGATATTCCTATTTTTGTCTCTTATGACAGTGTTGATGTTTGGGTAAATCGTAAAGTATTCAAATTAGATAAATCAGGTGAAATGTCAGTTGTTGCTGGTGTGCCACCTGATTATTTTTCTGAAACCGGTCAGCGTTGGGGTAATCCACATTATAATTGGGATTTTTTGAAAAAATCTAAATTTAAATGGTGGAAGCAGCGCTTAAAAAGTCAGTTAGACATGTTTGATATTTTACGTATTGATCATTTTCGAGGTTTTGAAGCAGCTTGGGAGATTCCTGCAGACGAAGAGACGGCGATTAATGGTAAATGGGTCAAAGCACCGGGAAAATTGCTTTTACAGACATTGGAAAAAGAATTTGGGCGGATTCCGCTTATTGCTGAAGATTTAGGTGAAATCACTCCTGAAGTTGATAAGCTAAGAACAGAGTTTAAATTACCAGGGATGAAAATATTACATTTTGCCTTTGGTGATAGTGCTGAGAATCCATATTTACCGCATAATTATGAGCCAAATACCGTTGTGTATACTGGGACGCATGATAATGATACGACCTTAGGTTGGTTTAACAGCTTAAGTGATGATGAAAAACATCGGGTCTATGAATATTTAGGTGGTTCACATATTGCGATGCCACAGTTGTTGATAGGTGTTGCTTTGGCATCAGTTGCTAATTTAGCGATTGTACCGATGCAGGATATTTTAAATTTAGGCAGTGATGATAGAATGAACGTGCCGGGAACAGTTGAAGGCAATTGGCAATGGCAATTTGAATGGCATCAATTAACCGATCCTGTTGCTATAAAGCTATCTAATGTGATTAAACTTTTTGGGCGATAAAAAATGAATTATTTAACCATTGATAATTTTGTAGGCAATACGCCGTTAGTTAAATTACAGCGTTTAGTAAAGAATAAAAGTAATACGGTGCTGGTTAAATTAGAAGGGAATAATCCTGCTGGTTCAGTGAAAGATAGACCGGCACTAAGCATGATTAAACAAGCGGAAGCCCGTGGTGACATTAAGGCGGGTGATTGTTTAATTGAAGCGACTAGCGGTAATACGGGCATTGCCTTAGCAATGGTTGCTGCAATGAAAGGTTATCGTTTAACCTTGATTATGCCCGATAATATGAGTGAAGAACGTCGTACTTCAATGAAAGCCTATGGCGCGGAGATTATTTTAACGCCTGCAGAGCAAAGCATGGAAGGGGCGATTGATTTGGCACGACAATTAGAAGCGGAGGGGAAAGGGCGTATTTTAGACCAATTTTCTAATGCCGATAATCCATTGGCACATTATGAAGGCACAGGGCCTGAAATTTGGCGTGATACTGAGGGTGAAATCACACATTTTGTCAGTGCAATGGGTACAACTGGCACAATTATGGGGACTTCACGGTATTTAAAAGAGCAAAATCAAGCGATTGAAATTGTCGGCGTACAACCTGAGGATGGTGCGAAAATTCCAGGTATTAGACGTTGGCCAGAAGCCTATTTGCCTAAAATATATCAAGCTACGCGTGTTGATCGTATTATGGATATGGATCAGCCTACGGCGGAACAAACCATGCGTAATTTAGCAACACAAGAAGGTATTTTCGGTGGCGTTTCATCAGGCGGAGCAGTTGCCGCCGCTTTGCGTTTATCCGAACAAGTTAATAATGCAGTGATTGTGGCCATTATTTGTGACAGAGGTGATCGTTATTTATCCACGGGTGTTTTTTCAGCTTAAGACACTTATTTTTAATTTTTATTTATTATAGTTTCTCATTATTATATGGCACGTAGACGATACAAGAAAAAAAAATTACCTGAAGAAGCCGTAAAGGTTACCATTGAATCATTAGCACATGATGGACGCGGGGTTTGTCATGTTGATGGTAAAGTTGTGTTTATTGATGAAGCGTTGCCAGAGGAAGAACTGGAATTTATTTATACGGATAGTCGTAAAGATTATGCGGAAGGCAGGGTGGAAACATTAATAACACGTTCACCGCTTCGAGTGGATGCTGAATGTGAACATTTTGGAAAATGTGGCGGTTGTAGCTTTCAACATGTTAAGGATGAAGAACAAATTAAGCTTAAACAAGGTTTATTGGTTGAGCAGTTTGAGCGTATTGGTAAAGTATCGGTTAATGAATTTTGGGAGCCGATGACGGCAGAGTCCTGGGGGTATCGTCGTAAAGCGCGTATGGGTGTGAAATATGTGCCTAAAAAAGGGCGGGTGTTAGTTGGCTTTAGAGAGCGTCGTAATCCATTTTTAGCTGAAATTGATAGCTGCAAAGTCATGCATCCTATCGTTGGCGAGAATTTATTAAATTTATCGGCGATGATTGGGCAGTTAAGTATCAAAGATAAAATTCCTCAAATTGAAGTAGCGATTGGTGATAAGGATTGCGTATTGGCTTTTCGAGTATTAGAACCTGCTACTGATGAAGATAAGGCTATTATGCGTGCTTTTGGACATGAGCATTCTATTTCAATGTGTTTGCAGTCGAAAGGGCCTGATACCATTGTGCCTATCGAGGGTGAGCCTGAAACGATGCTTAATTATAGTTTGCCAGATCAAGGGGTTACTTTTAATTTTAAACCTGCGATGTTTACACAGGTAAATTATGAAATTAATCGTCAGATGGTAACGCGTGTTATAGACGATATGCAGATTAATGAAAATGATACTGTCTTGGACTTATTTTGTGGTTTAGGGAATTTCACTTTGCCGTTAGCAACTAAAGCAGGCAAAGTAGTCGGTATCGAAGGCGATTTGCCGTTAGTTAATCATGCTAAATCGAATGCAATCCTGAATGATCTTAATAATGTTGAATTTTATGTTGCAGATTTAAGTAAAGATGTCAGCGGGCAAGCATGGGCAAAGCAGAAATATAATAAAATTATGATTGACCCTTCACGAGCAGGTGCTAGTGAAATTTTACATAATCTAAAAAAATGGGATGCTGAATTAATTATGTATGTGTCTTGTAACCCTTCAACGTTAGCCCGTGATGCAGGGATATTAGTAAATGAATTAGGTTATACGTTAGTAAAAGCAGGTGTAATGGATATGTTTCCTCAAACAGGACATGTTGAATCGATGGCATTATTTAAAAAATAAGGAATCGCTAAAAAAGCGGTAATTTCTCATAATCTACAGGCAGATTTATAATCAACAAGTTACAAGCGCATGAAAAAACCTTAAACTTATTGGAAAAATCAAGCGGGTCTTGTTTATGGCGACAATAAATAACC